>Ga0206682_10003522_pt1 | contig 13303 bp, 18 predicted proteins | sample M240m12015metaG_FD_155444 | JGI IMG/M metagenome (GOLD analysis project Ga0206682, IMG submission 155444) | Ammonia-oxidizing marine archaeal communities from Monterey Bay, California, United States - M2 40m 12015 | ecosystem: Environmental > Aquatic > Marine > Intertidal zone | place: USA... | reverse complement strand
AAATACTCATATAAATTAGATGCTGCAGTTTTAAGAAATACAAGTAAAATTCATTTTTCGGCTTATATTACTATTAACGGTATTGACTATGGTTTCGATGGTGAAAGTTACAGTAGATTAGAAAAATTTAATTGGAAAAGTAAACTGAATAAAAATACACAATGGCGTTTTGCAGAACAATATGAAACCTATTTCAACTTTACAAAAGGTTATCAAATACTAATTTATTACCGAGATAGTTGAAGGTAATGAATAATATTAAACGATTTAAACTCATTTTTTAATTTTAAATTAAGAAATGTGTTTATCATGGTGCTGTATTTGCATTGATGAAACTGGTAAAATAAAGTGCAGCAAGGACGAATGTCGTAAAGTAAAATGCAAACGATATTTTTTACCTTTTGTAGGGATATCTTCATTAGCTTTTTTTGAAGAATTTAGAGAATTTTATTACTTCCCTTTTATTATATCAGCAGCCTTTTTTATAATATTTTGGAACTTTCCAATTTTAGTATATGTTACTGCATCAAAACCTCTTTTCTACGAAGATTTATTTATAGACGAAAAAAAATTACCAAATTATGACGTTGATCCGAAAATTAAAAAGAAATTTCAAGCTATATTAATATGGGTACTAATTATTACCAATAGTTTATTTGTCGGAGTTCTTTCAGATTATTGGTTATACAAGACTATTAATGTCGAAAGTTATTTAGAAATTATAGGTGTGACTGGTGGAATTATTAAAATATTTCAGGTAATTAATAATAGTATTGGTAGAATAATGCTAAAAATATTAAAAAGCTGCGTTAAAAAAGAGAATAGTCGATTTAAACAGGAACAACGAGAGCGGATAAATAGCATTGTTTCTTTGAAACATGTTGAGAGTTTAGATAACATCAAAACATTAGAATTGACAGATATAGATAGTAAAATAATCTCCAAGTAATATATAATGAGTAGTTCCAATAGTGTGAAAAATGAACTAAGAAAAATAGAACAAGATATTGCAAAAATATCTAAGCAGGAAAAAAGGCGTCAACAAGATCTTATTAGATATCAGAAAAAAAGAGCTAGTGATCATAGAAGAACCAAAAAACGGATAGCAGATGCGCAAAAAAATGTTAATAGAGGAACTAGAAAAAATAGACCAGTTTTAAAAGCTCCTTCATCGCCGGTAGATGAGCCATATACAATGGACCAAGATATTATACAGAAATATCTAGAACAAAATGTAAATTTGCAAAATATAAAACAAACACTTGATCAAACTTCGCAAAGAATGATCCAAATGGATAGTCAACCCATTCCTCAAAATATGTCGAGTTCTCAACGGAATGAGAGAAGTGCTCAAAGGAAATCCATGAAAGACGCTCACACAAAAAATTTAAAGCATTTTACAAAATTAATTGATAAATTAGATGAACCACTTGGTACAATTAAAGAAATATATCCAGAAGCATTACAAGATCATGTTATTTTTGAAAGATATGATCCCAAATATGCGGTTCCGTCTAATTTTACCGGTAGTCCAGCGTTTTCGGAAGGCGAATTTGATAGTTTATCCCCTCCTAATTATATGGAAGACATGCCATCTCTAACAGGTTTTAAACTAACTGCTGAGAATCTTGCAAATATGGAACGGGGTAATGAAATGAACTTGGCAAGACAAATTCGGGACAGTCAAGCGATGCCTGTCCCGTCAAGTGACGAAAGAGAACACAAATCTAGTGAGGGTGTTACCGATAGAGAGAGAGCGAGACAAGAAGCCGAGTTCGCAGAACAGGAAGCAGAAATAGCAAAGGAAGAAGCTATTCTTGCACAAGAGAATGCTATAACACAACGAATGGGGATCGTTCCGGGATTGAGAATCACTTCTCAAGATGAAAGAGATATAGAAGAAGAATTAGCACAAATGGTAAGAGATGCTGAAGGAAATAGAAAACGGCGCACTAGCAAAAAACATAAAGGTAAAAGGAAGAAGACTCATAAGAAAAAGAAAACTCATAAGAAAAAGCAATCTCATAAGAAAAAGAAAACTCATAAGAAAAAGAAGAAACACCGGAAAAAGAAAGGAGGTACTAGGAAAAATAGAAGACGGTAATTATTTATTAAATAAGTATAAAGGATTATATTCATTAATATTCATAATGAATATGCTCTATAGTTTTTGTTTTATGATCGCTTCCATAGGAAGTTTGCGTTGTTATCATTCATCTCATCCTAATATTTTCAGTGACCTCCAAGAATTTGATTCTTGGACAAGCACCTATAATAAATTTCAACATTGGGGAGACAATCATAATCTCACACACAGCTATAATAATTGGTTATCAAATCGTGATCTTGTGAATAAACATAATTCTGAAGACCATGGTTTTGAATTAGAATTAAACGAATTTGCGGACAAACACTGGTCTCAATGGGCTACTAGAAAAGATTTGAATTATCAACTAGCTAATAAGCATTTTCCATATCCAACTGAAAAAAAGGCACTGCTTGGAGTGCCCAAGTCAGTTGATTGGCGAAAAAAAGGCGTGGTGACAGCTATTAAAAATCAACAGCAATGTGGATCTTGTTGGAGCTTTTCGGCCACTGGGTCAATGGAAGGGCAACACGCGCTGAAAACTGGCAATTTAGTTCCACTTAGTGAATCACAAATTGTTGATTGTGATGTCAATGGTACTGACCAGGGATGTAATGGAGGGTTAATGGACGGTGCATTTCAGTATGTAATTGGTACAGGTGGCATTGAAAGTGAAACAGAGTATCCATATGTTGCCCAAGATGATCCGTGTAAATTCAATAAAAGCAAGATCGTGGCCACCTTTTCTGGTTTTAAAGATGTCAAAGGTGGTGAAACTGGATTGAAAGAAGCTGTTGCTGCAATTGGCCCTATTTCAGTCGCCATTGATGCATCAAGCCCGCAATTCCAATTTTATAAAAAAGGCGTGTATTATGATCCTAGTTGCTCTAGCACAATGTTAGATCATGGAGTACTTGTTGTTGGTTATGGAACAACAACAAATGGTACCGACTATTGGATTGTTAAAAATAGTTGGGGCGAATCTTGGGGCAACGATGGATATATTTATATGTCAAGAAATCGAGATAATAACTGTGGAATCGCTACACAGCCATCATATCCAATTGTTTAATCAAAAATAATTTATTCTATATATATTTAAAATTAATATATATATTAATGTATAATGTCAAGCACTGAGGAAAACGAAAAATCTAATATGAAAGTAGCAGTGATTGTGCAAAGTTATTATAGAAAAGATGGGTCATCAAAAAAAATATTGATGGAAATGTTTAAAATGCTAGAAGAGCAAAAATATAAAAATTTTAAAGTATTTATAACTGGCGACAACTATCAACCAGTCAAAGAATTTGAAGAGATATGCAGTACATATAACGGTGATATATATATACACAATAATAAACATTCCTGTAGAGAGTTAAATCTTGGTAGAATACAGAATTATTGGTGTGTTGGCGGTGTACATGCTGCAAAAAATTCATATATAAAAGCCATGGAAGAGGGCTATGATATTGCTCTGATGTTAGATGACGACGACTATTGGTATGATACGCATGTTAATACTGTGGTAAACAATTTCATTGCTTACCCAGAAACGGGCTTTATGGTAACAAAGGCGGAATGGTGCGGTGGAATACTTCCAAGAACGAGTGAAAATAATATATTTTATAATAATTATATACCGAAGGTAAGCGATTCCGTAAGAGCCGCATCGGCGCATAATATTAATATAGTCGGTCAAACCACTATGGAAACATGGAAAAAAATAATAGAAAATGTTAAAAAACTACATATAACAGAGCCAAAATATAATCTCTATTATGCAGACGCACAACTTTTAAATGACATTGCTGAAAATATTAAATTAGGAAAATACAAAAGTTTATATATACCGGTCATATCAGTTCGGAAACTAAGTGATAATAATTGGGCGAATATTTTGTGATTGTTCTCGGTTATTAATTAATTATAATTTATTTAGTTAAAGAAATCCAAATAAACTATTATAATGGAAACAATAGCATTAATAGGCGCAGGCGGTCATTGTAAAGTGGTTATAGATTTAATAAAACTATTAGGAAACTATAGAATTGTGGGTATTTACGACGATGAAAAAACAGGGGAATATTATGGTTATAAAATTTTAGACAAGATAAGTAAATTAGATTCAAATATTCAAAATTTCATAATTTCAATTGGTGATAATTATACCAGAAAATGTATTGTTGGAAAAAATCAGGAATTGAATTGGTGCACCTTAATGCATCCTTCTGCAATTATATCCGAGAATGTTCAAATAGGAAAAGGGTCAATTGTGTGTGCAGGCAGTATAATACAAACCGATGTTAAAATAGGCGAACATTGTATAATTAATACTGGGTGTTGTATAGACCACGAATGTGTTATTGATAATTATACAAGTATATGTCCCAAAGCAACCTTATGCGGTAATGTAATAGTTGGAAGTTCGTGTTTTATAGGCGCAAATTCCACAATAATAGAAAACCTAAAAATAGGTAATAAATGTATAATAGGTGCTGGAAGTGCAATAATTAAAAATGTTAGAGAAAATTGTAAAATTGTTGGCAATCCGGGTAGAATGATATAATATTATATAATTTGAATATAATGTTATCAAAATTATCAGATTTGCAAAAAACAAGTGGTTCTTTAGAAGTTTTACACAAAGTAAACGGAAATATTCCTGAAAGAAAATTCCATGATTTTACCTATATTTTACATGATATTAGAACCCTATTGGGTAAGGAAGAAAAAACTTATCTTGAAATTGGCAGTTATGTTGGAAGTTCCGCTTCGTTAATGCTCCAACACATATTTAAAACGAATGTATTGTGTATTGACCCCTGTGTTTTAAACATGGATCACTATAAAGGATCAGTTGGACAATATGAAACACTAAATAAAAATTTGTTAATTAACAACATACATAATTACAAAATAGATATATATACAAAATTTTCAAACGATTCCAAATTATTGCAACAATTAAGAGACAGTAATACTAAAGTAGATATTTTGTTCATAGACGGTGACCATACAAGACAAGGGGTTATAAATGATTGGGATAATTTTCATCAATTCGTAAATCAGGGAGGGTTTATTTGTTTTGATGATTATTATGATGATACATATAGCCCGGAAGTCCGGCCTGCGGTAGATAGTATTGTTCAAAACATAGATAAAACTATATATGAAGTTATTGGCAGTTTAGATAATATTCATAAATTATGTTGCGATGACCTATCTTACAAACACCCGAATCATATAAATGAGTTTATTATACGTAAAAAAATTATATAATAATATCACATGACTAAATTAGCTATACTAATATGCGCTTTCTACAATAAAGAGTTATTGGATAGAACATTGGCTTCTATATATTTGAATGCTTCTTCGCATGATTTTGATATTTTTTTTTTAGAAAACCCATCTGAACGGAGCGACGAAATATGTACTTTGAAGAAAAAATATCCCAACATAAATTATTATATTTGTCAAGAAAATATTGATATTGGAATTTTTGATGCATTTTCCAAATATTATATGAAAACAGAATTAAAAAAATATGATTATATTACAATTTGTGAGGGTGATATGGTATTGGATAAGAATGCAATTGATGAGTGTATAGGCATACTGGATAACAATAGCGAAGTAGGCTTATGTTCTGTTAAAATTCATAAAGATTTAGAAAAATATAAAAAGTTGCAACATTTAATCAATAAATGGATTCCTACACCGCGCACATATAAGAATTTTTTAGCTGGCGAGACGGGATTGCAATTCTTGACTTTTAAAACTGACATATTTTATGATTTTCTAGAAAATGTTCATAAATTTCCTGCATATATTGCTGCGACAAATAATAACACATATGTTGGTATAAATGATAATTGCATTAAACGTTATTGCGAACATAATAATATAATATGGGGACAAACCATAAACACCGGGTTAGACCATACAGGATGGGAATTGTTTTTAACGGATAAATTCAACTATTTTAAAAAAAGAGAGGAAGATATTAAGAATAAAAAAATAAGAGTTTCCAGGTCAGATTATTCTATATATGATTTTACATTACTTGAAAATAAATAAAAAATGTTATCTATATCACTCCTATCCATATCTATATTACAAGGAATGCATAGTATTTTATCAAAAATTTCATTCGCTACTTTTGAATCATTTAAAGGATGATAATATTTTCTTGCTTGAATATTATTTTCTAATAACCTTTCTCTTATTTTATCGTCATATGTATCAAACAAAATACAAAAACAAGAGGGTACAATGATTCTGTCGTGAAATGATGGAAATAATTTAAAATGCGTGGTAATATTTTTCATATGTTCTTTAAAATATAAATACAATTCGTTATGAGTGTTAATTATTTTATCAATATTTCTCTCCAAATATTGCAATATATATACTGCTGAAATTTCAGACATTTTATTGTTGTTTCCCTCCGGAACCCAATATTTGTCTGTTAATCCTATGCCAAAGTTATTTAAACATCTAATACTTTTCTCGTATTTTTTATCAACAATTATAGCACCTCCCTCACCAAAACCAAATGGCTTTGTATGATGAAAGCTTATTGTGCAACCATTTCCATAGTTTAAACAATTTTTTCCGTTGTACTCTGTATATCCTGTTGCAGCATTATCAAATATTAAAAATTTACCATGTTCTTTACAAAATCTTTCATATTTGCCAATATCTACAACATTTCCAAATATATTTGTTACAATTAAACCACCTATTGTATTATCCACCTGTTCAAGGTCTAAACCACCGTCTTTATCAATATCTATTATTTTTACGGTTGATAAATTGGATTGAGCCGACGGGGGAAAAGTAAATGCTTGAGTCGCCCAGTTAATTTGGGTTTTTTCGTAATATTCTATTCCAGATGTTAATGCATGAAGGGCGACAGACCCATTGGTTACAACTATAACACATTTGTTCTCATCTATTTTAAACCGATTCATGATAAATTCTTCCAGTTTTTTCACATTTGTCCCTCCATTTGTAAATTGATTGGTTTTTAATGGTATTGTCATTAGGTTATTAACAATACTATTATCAATATTTTTTTTCGCGATCCATTTCATATAAATCTATGCAACATTTTAACATCGTCTTCTAAACTTACAGATTCCATTGCAAGTGGTTTATTATTTTGAAATGCTAAATAAATCGGGGTATTACTTTTCATATATTAGTTGGGACCATATACATTGTTTTATAAACAATTTTTTCAATATCTTTTCCTGATACTTTTCCATCCTTTGAAAAGTATCAAATAGCGACGAAGGTCTATTAAATTATACACAACAAGTTCGTTACCAAACTAAGTATTTCGTAAAATTATAAGTATTGACATTATTAAAATAACAGAAAAATAAAAGATGGCACCATTACTCTTTGAAAATTGCGACATATCACATTTATAAATAGATTGGATTGTTTTTATCATAACAAAATAAAAAAGTGGAATTAGTGATAAAGTTAAAAGATATAATGAATTATGTCTTAGTTTACTGTGAAACGTATTTATAAAATATAATAAAGAAACGCACCAAATAGAATAAATGAAGGCAACTATATAACCGTAATTATAAAAAAATGATATTTTACATTTCCATATAGGAAACATGCCTAGGGTACCTAAATAAATTATTGAAAACATTTTCAATAGTATTTGAAATGTTAATTTTTTATACGTTATAAAATAATACCAAATTAAATAAATATATATGAAATATACCACTAATTCAATTATCATTATATTATTATTAGATTATTATACACTATTTTATATGTCAGAAATCGAGATAATAACTCCGGAATCTATACACAACCGTTTTACCGCGTCCATTTAAATTATACAATATTAATCAACTATTTTCTAAAATCAAGCGAATTGTAAAAATTAATAAATTTATTCAAATACCCTATAATTTTTCCACCACCAGAATAATATTCATTTTCAAAAACACCTACCCCATTGCCAACATAACATGTTTTTCCTTTATGATTATACTTGAAAGGTCCAGTTTTAAAATCATTATTGAAATGGTTAGCTAAATATTTACCTTGTTGATATGCCACTTGTGCAGTAGGGGCACAATTTGAATAAGCACAGTCTCCCATTGCATAAACATTATCTGATTTTTTAACTCTTAAAAAATCATTTACCGGAATGCCAAATCTACATGAAAGACCCAAGTTTAAATTGATTTTTTCCGATAACGCAGTTTTTTTTATTCCGCCACACCAAATCGCCATGTCATAATTAATTTTACTATTATTAAAGTAAATAGTAGTTTTATCTACTTTTTTAACAAAATTACTAAAAAATAAACTTACATTATTATTTTTCCATGTTTTTAAAACTAAATCAGAAACATTTGATTTATACATTTGCAAAGGTTTTTCTAATCCATCAATTGCAATTAGATTAAAACTTGTATTATCAATTAAACTACCAATTAATTCGCTTCCTGTAGCACTACATCCTATAACCGCTATATTAGCATCCGTTGGCAAGTTTTTAATTGATTTTTTAATATTGTCAACATCTTTATTATTTTTAATAAATTTACAATTTTCTTTTACACCTTTAATATTAAATGTATTTATTTCTGATCCATGTGCTAAAACTAAATAATCAAATTTAAGTTTATTTTTTGGAATAGAATGTTTTAAAGTTATTTTATTATTACAAAAATCAACATCTTCTACTTTATCTTTAATATATTTAATATTTGGATTAATATTTTTAATATTACAATGTATTAGACAACTATTGAAAATACTAGTTATAATATTTGGAGTATAAATAAAAAAAGGACTAGGTGATATTACAGATACGTTATACTTTTCCGTATCAATATTTTTTAAAAATCCGCTACTACCCCATCCCGAACCTACCAATAAAACATTAATCATTTAATACTACTAGTAGATTATTTTTATATCTTTAAATTTACTCATTGATAATTTAATGGTATTTATATTATAAAATATCAATAGTTTGATTAACCGCATTTATGAAATGGTTTGAATATAGCCAAACTTACAATTGCTGCGGCAATTCCTTGATAAAATATATTTCTTCTAACACCTGCTGATTTTTTTTTAATAATAATCTGTTTTGCAGTCAAAGAGTCTCTGAAAGGCGTACCAACAAATCGTGTTGTTACCATGTAATAAATAGAAGCAATTACATACGCTGCCATACCATAAGCGAGATACACGGAAATCGTACAATTATTCATATATTATATATAAATAGAATATATGAAATTATTAACATTGGATGTTTGTAAATAGAATTGTTATATAAATGGATATTTACTTTAATAATGTATACATCAATACTATTGGTACTAATAAATCGGTCCATAAAACAAATCCTGTATTATTTTTACTAGCATTACCTTTATAAATATTTTCATATAAATGATTTAAACCTGCAGCAAAGGAAAATCCACTATATATCAATATAGCGCCTGGTGCAAATTTTTCACCTAATTTTGTAGATCCTAAAATACATGTTATACCTACAAAAATATCATAGTAACCTACTTCTTTTTGAAATGGTGATGTTTTCCAACCAATTGCCGATGCAGCTTTTTCTGGTATTAGGATATGAGATAATCCTCCATATAATAGAGATGCTCCAGCTATCCATCTTAATAAATTTTTTTGTATTCGATTAGGTGATTTATCTATGAAAATTGATAATATAGCAATTGTTGTTAATATTGGGTACATATTTGATAGTATCGTTTTAATAATCATTATATTATATATAAATAGAATATATGAAATTATTACCATTGGATGTTTGTAGAATTATTTGGACTCTTTGTGGAAATGATGCTATATTTCTAAATAAAGAATTGATAACATTTATTGCAAAACTTAAAGCTAAAATGCGCGAAAATCCATTGATTGTTAAATACAGATTAGTAAAGATGCGCGAACTAGCAAGCGATTGGGGCTCTAGTAGACCATCTTATAAAAGACCCTCGCTTTCCGTAGATAAAGTCTATAAAACTATTGCATTAAATGGTAATTTACCATTAGGAAAAATCTTAAATAAAAATAATATCATGCCATCTGGAATGTTAAGTGATAGATTGATTCCTTGTTCAACGTGTTGCTATTATGATGATTTGGGTAGACCAGATTATAGACGCACAAGAGTTATATATTGGGAATTGTATGATATATTATGTGATAACATACAAAAAGCTAAAAATTATCAATTATTATTTCCATATGATGGGAGATGTACTAATTTGAGCCGGTATTCGAAGCAGGCTTTTGGAAAAGTTTAACACATTCATAGATTTTCGCAGCCTCGTTAATGGCGAAGCAACCTCTTTTTTGAGCCAAACCTAGAAATCCGACCATGACATTTAAAGCCTCGTTCTCATTGGTTACCGGCAGGTCTAACAAATTAACAGTTGTGCTTTCTTTTTGAGCTGATTGTGTTTCTGACATTTATATATTTTATAAATATCAAATTTTAAGTTATTATTCATTAATATAAATTATTTATTTATCCCTCGGAATATACATCATATTATTCATTTGATCTAATTTCTTGATGGTATTTTCCAAGTTTCTTTCATCTCCTGTAAATGAATTATTGAATAAATAATCTGTATCAGGTCGAACCTCATTATTTTTAATCTGTTTGTAAATAATATCTATTTTTTTCTTTATTGTATCTATCTTTTTTTCTTCAGTAAAAATAGATATATTATAATCTACCGGTTCAGTTAATAACGAAATTACATTGTACATCAAAAATCGTCGTTTTCTTTTTGTACCAGATGTATACTTAATGGAAAAAATTTCTAACAATGCGCTTACTATTTTTTTTGTTATACCGCCTCGGTTCTCTGCTTCCAATAGAAATATTTCCCATATCATCCATATAATGTCAGTTTTTATCTTATTATCAACGGGTGCGATATGTCTGGGTGCAGCCATTAATTTAATTTTCTTTTCTCTTTTACAAACATTCTCAAATTCCATAATCCACTCTAACCAATAACATGCATCTACTGTTTTATTTCGCCGACTTGTTAAATTGTAAGCAAACTCATTAAGCGCTATAAAAAGTTCCTTGGGGTCATCTTTTAAATATATTCGATTGGCATAGTTGATATTGTCTGCCTTTAATTTATCAGTAATATTTTGCAATTGAAAATCATCTTTATCAATTTTGACTTTAGATAAGGTGTGTTTTTTATTGGACAATGCTAAAATACTTATAATTTCACCAAATAAACTTCTTATTTTTTTATTGTTCCTCATTTTAATTTCATTGTCAATATATCCACCAACAAGTATATCTTTAAAGTTATTAAAGCGTAATTGTAGATATAAAGATAATTTAGGATTTCCTAAATGTATATGTTTTGTAGCAAAAAGTATAATATTATCCCACAGCTCTAAAAAATGACCGGCGCATATAAATTCGGCACTCCAATAACACGCAGGTTCTATTCTTCCATTATTTAAACTATTTAGTAGTTCTTTTTTGACATCTGATTTTTTAAATTTGGAAAAGGTAACTCCTTTGAATTCCTTTTTGCTTCTTTTATCATTAATTTCATTTCCATTCATTAAATACATTTAATATAAAAAATATTCCAATAATACATATAAGAATGGCTAAGAGTTTGATTAAAACAATATATAAATCCTCAAGATGGTGCAAATTATTGTTAGTTTTAATTATTTTACTTATATTCTTTATTGGATCTAAGGCGTCTTTTGATACCAAAGAAGGGTTCATTAATCAAACTGAAAAGTTTAAAATGATTGATGGTCCGAAATTATATGATGGATTTTATTCCAAAATATACGATGAATTGGTTTTTGATAAAGTTAAAAATGAATATGAAGTAGGTCAAATTATTAATTCCACACAACCGACCTTGCAGAGTCTAATTTTAGATGTAGGATCAGGGACGGGTGATCATGTAGCAAAATTCACTGAGAAAAATTTAAAGGCGGTTGGTCTAGACAGCTCCCCCGCAATGATAACTATAGCGGAACAAAAATATCCTAATTTGGATTTTACATTAGGAGATGCAACAAATGTTATGATCTATCCAGCTCATACTTTTACACATATCACCTGCTTGAATTTCACATTATACTACATTCAAGATAAATATCTTTTCTTTAGAAATTGCTATGAATGGTTAAAACCAGGAGGCTATTTAGTCATCCATTTAGTAGATCGTAATAGATTTGACCCGGTTCTCAACTCAGTTGACCCCATTAGTGGTCTTAAAATAAAAAAATATGCAAATGAAAGCGCTACAACATCAATTATAAATTTCAACGATTATCAATATAAAGCACAATTTGGATTAAATAAACCCAATAATACAGCTGTTTATGAAGAAACCTTTACTGATTCCAATAATAAATCACGTAAACAAATTCATAGATTATACATGCCAGAAATTAAAACTATTTTACAGGAAGCCAAAAATGCCGGATTTGTTGTTCAAAGCAAATTGGATCTGGCGCCAGTTGAATATGAGTATCAATACTTGTATGTACTTTACAAACCCGAATAAATTTATAATTTCGAACCATATTTATTATTTATAAATATGATTATGATGGGGGAATAATATAAAATTAGCTTATCTATTAAGTACTAGATGTATTGAGATGTGAGACACTGTAAGATGTTCATTCCAAAAAGTTAGTTGGCCCAGGGCTTTGTATCTGGCGAGTTGGAGTCAGGATTTTGAAATCGATTCAAAGTTGGAATGGCGTTATTACCCCCTTCCGTTCCAACACCGTCACCACCGTACACCGTCCCTGTGTGATAGTAATCCATCCATTTTGGTCCACCCATAAGGGGATTATAATCCCGATACCAAAAATCCAAACCTGAATATGCTATTGGTACAATCGATGTCGATCTCGGAATTTTGATCGGGGTATAATTTCCCCACGTCGGCTGGAGACTGTCTATAAAATCTTCGGATGGGCAAGCGCCAGAGATGTATTTGTTTTTGGTAGGATCGACATCTTTATTAGAGATGTTGTCGGCGCAAAATACGGTTTGGTTATTAAACGTGGGTAGGATATATGATTGAGCAAAATACATTGTACTTACTAAATTATTTTGTACAGCAGCGCTTTCCTTTTCCTTGCCAGAAGCTATCCCTCTAACTT
>Ga0206682_10003520_pt1 | contig 13311 bp, 8 predicted proteins | sample M240m12015metaG_FD_155444 | JGI IMG/M metagenome (GOLD analysis project Ga0206682, IMG submission 155444) | Ammonia-oxidizing marine archaeal communities from Monterey Bay, California, United States - M2 40m 12015 | ecosystem: Environmental > Aquatic > Marine > Intertidal zone | place: USA... | reverse complement strand
TCGGCGACGGAGGATTCGACGCGATGACGATGATTCGAAGGCACAAGGGCGGGACGGCGACGCGAGAGGAGACGATCGCGGTGCCGTCGATGGGGGATTCGATCTCGGAGGGCGCGGTGGCGAGCGTGACGAAGGCGGTCGGGGACGAGGTGGCGACGGATGAGACGGTGGCGCAAATCGAGACGGACAAGGTGACGATCGACGTGCGGGCGCCGAGCGGGGGGACGGTGACGCGCGTGGACGCGAAGGTGGGGGATACGGTGAACGTGGGGCAAGCGGTGATGGCGTTCGCGCCGGGCGTCGGCGGGAAAAAGGGGGGGAAGGGCGGCGCGGCGGCGCCCAAGGCGGAGGCGGCGAGCGGCGCGCCGGTGAGCGTTGAGGTGCCTTCGATGGGCGACTCCATCACGGAGGGGAGCGTCGCGGCTTTGCTCGTGAAACTGGGTCAAAAGGTGGCGATGGACGAAGTGATCGCGCAAATTGAAACGGATAAAGTCACCATAGACGTTCGCGCGTCGACGAGCGGGACGGTGACGGACGTGCTCGCGAAGGAGGGCGACACCGTCTCCGTCGGTCAAAAGGTGGCGACGCTCGCTCCGGGGGCGGGGCCGGAGAAACAAGCTTCGGCCGCGCCAGCGGCCGCGGCGATGGCCGCGGCGACGCCGGCCAAGGAAGCGCCGAAAGCGACCGCTGCGCCATCGCCCGCGCCGGCGGCGCCGAAAGTCACGTCGGGCGCTCGCGCCGAGACGCGCGTGCCCATGTCGCGCTTGCGCTTGCGCGTCGCGGAGCGGTTGAAGAGCTCGCAAAACACGTACGCGATGCTCACCACGTTCAACGAAATCGACATGACGAACGTGATGCAAATGCGCGCGGAGTACAAGGATGCATTCTTAGAAAAACACGGCGTCAAGCTAGGTTTCATGAGTACCTTTGTCAAGGCGGCGGCGAAGGCGCTTCAGGAAGAGCCCTCGGTGAACGCCATCATCGACGGCGACGAAATCGTGTATAGAAACTACGTTGACATATCCGTCGCGGTGAGCGCGCCCAAGGGTTTGGTGGTACCGGTGTTGAGAAGCTGCGAAGGCATGAATTTCGCCGACGTGGAAAGCTCCATCGCGTCGTACGGTAAGAAGGCTCGCGATGGAACGCTGTCCATCGACGAAATGGCGGGCGGTACTTTTACGATTTCAAACGGCGGCGTGTTTGGATCGTTGACGGGCACTCCCATCATCAACCCGCCGCAAAGCGCCATTTTGGGCATGCATTCAATCGTCTGGCGTCCGGTGTGCGTCGGTGCCGACCGCGCCATCGTCGCGCGCCCGATGATGAACGTGGCGTTGACGTACGATCATCGCCTCGTCGACGGTCGCGAAGCCGTGACATTTTTGAAGTCGATTAAGGAGTCTGTTGAAGACCCGCGTAGAATGATGCTCGAAGTTTAATTCGTAGCAGCACGTTGTCCTCGAATAAACCAAACTACTACTAAGTTCTACATTAAAATATGCGCTATTCTAAAACTAATCTAATCGTCAGCCTTTGAACAAACGCCCGACGACGTCTCCGGTGAGCGCGAACGCCATGACGGATGGCGCGGCGACTTCGAACAAATTGATTTCTGGGTCGAGGCTCGTCGCGAATCCCACCAAAACGCAGAGAGATACGACGAGCGAGGCATATATGCCGTCGATGCTCACGCCGTGCTTGCGGAAAAGCTGCATGATCTCCTTCAACAGTCCATCCAAATCGACGCGCTGCGTGTACACGTCTCCTTGGCTCGAAACGAGTCGCGCCATGTCACGCCGAAGCGCCACGCGATCGGTGCACGTTTGTTTGGCATCCCACGTCAGTGCGACGTCGGCCGCCTTTTCTCCCTCGCCTCGCAGTAAGAAGCACAAAAATCCGAGAAACTTATTCCTCACGGCTTTCGGGAGTTCGTCTGCGATGCCGAAATCAATCAACTCAAGTTTCACGATCCCCGCTGTTTCTGAGTCGACACTCGACTGGCCGTTCTCGACGCTGTACAGAATATTTCCTGGATGTAAATCTTGGTGGATGAAGTTGTCGCGTAGAAGCATGAGCAAGTATGCGTGAACGCCAAGTGAGCAAAGCTCAGAGTTTCGAGAAGTTTTATGTTTGATGGCGCTGCCCAACCCGTCGCCCTTGACAAAGGTCTCCACCAGCACTGCCTCCGTGACGAAACCTGGCACAGGGCGGGGTGCTCGTATCTGCACCTCACTCTTCATGTTGTGCGTAAATTTCAACAAGTGATCGGCCTCGTTGCGTAAGTCTGTCTGCGCCGTCATGGTGTGACTGAACTGTCCGAGCGTATTCTTCAGCTGCATACCCTTCAGCGCGGGTAACGCGTCTGCAATCCCCGCTATCGCGCGCAAGATTTGAAAATCCAGAAAAATTCGTTTCGCCACGTTGGGATGCCGCACTTTCACCGCGACGTCCATGGTGCCATCCTCGTTCAAATCGAGCTTGCGAGGTTGAGCGAGCGCCGAGCACACCGCGGCGACTTCCTTGCGCAAACGCGCCTTGTACACTTGAGCAACCGAACCCGACGCCATGGGCTTCCGTGGAAACTGCGCAAAAACCAATCTCGGATCAAAACCAAACTCGTTCGCCAAAATACGTAACGTTTGCCCGTACGAGTGCTGTGGGGCATCGTCATGAAGTTGTTCGAGCTGATGACACAGGTCCTTCGGGAAGACGTCCTCACGCGTGCTCGCCCACTGCGCCCACTTGATGAACGCCGCACCGCACAGTGCAATCGCGCTGTGCATGGTGGCCCACGCGCGCTTTCGCATGCTCGCGCTCAACGGTCCAGGTGCACCCTGGCTCAGAAGTAACAAAGGTACGGCAAACGTGAGCACGGGGAGCCACGTGACAAACAGGTACGTCGCGCGAATTAAAAGAGCGATGGAAAAACCTTGAGTAGCCCAAGACGCGGTGGCGAGTTGCCTGTCCTGCCAAATGTTCGCATCGTCGTCCACGATGTCGACGTTTCGATCCTCTGAGACGTCACCGCCGGTATAGACATCGGAAGAGCTACCGGCGCCTTCCTCCGCGGCTGGCGGCGAGTGCTCCAAAGCATCTGCCTCTCGTTCCGGCGCCGCGATGCGACGTTGTCCTCGCGCACCACGCATGGATATCTGCGCGATATTGAGGATATCAATGGGATGGATTTTCGCTTCAGCCGCAATCGCGCGCTTCGAGCCAAACGCACTCTTCCTTTTCGCTCGTTTGGCTTGATTCCAAGACGCCGGGAAGCTCATCGAGAACGAGCCGTTTGGGCCACCCTCCGAGAGGTTCATGCTTCCAACACGCATTGACACGCCTTGCACGAAAGCCATCAATCCCATGAGCGGAGCCGTGTCGATCGCGCGCACGGGGTCACTCGGGATGTGTTTCACCAATCGAAGTGCCGCCCAGCGATATCGCGTGTGCCACAGCGCTATTCGCTCCGCCTCGCTCATCTCACCTTTCGTCCCTTTGATCGCCCGTGCGATGCCCGCACGCAAAGGAGGCTGCTTAAACAACACCTTGACGCTCATTAACGCCGACGCGGCGGTGGCGTGAGCGTGTAGCGTTGGACACAACATCCTCGCGCTCGTCGTCAACGCTCTCGTCGCCAACGCCACCCGCGTCGCTCTCGCGACCACGGGCGCGTCCAACGGTCCCAGACTTGGCGCCTGCTCGGTGTTCTTCAACGTCATTCTCACCAAGCCCAACGCCGCGCCGAATCTATTGACTTTCGTCATGGTCTCTGGAAACGCCACTTGCAAGCACAACGCCGCGGCGAACGCGTTCGCGTCCGCTCGCCGCGCCCACAGCGCGCGCCCGACCCTCGAACCGATCCCATCGCCTTTAATCCATCCATCATAGCCATCATCCATCCGTCCGTCGCCATCGCGCGCGACCGTCGCGCATTCCCAGGCGTCCGCGCGCGCGCACTCAAACGTCGCGTCCGCGCGTCCCATCGTCGTCCCCACCCTGAACCGCATCGGCGCTCGCGCGCGCGCGCGCGCGCTCATCTCCTCCCTCTGTCGTCTCGACGCTCCCCCGAACGCGCGCTCGACGACGCGCGCGTCCGCGTCGTCGCTCGCGCGCGGCAACCGCAAGACATCACCGAGCGTCGACGTTCGCGCGGTCGCCGCGTCGTCCTCGCCCGCGCTCGGCGCCGCCGCGCCCGCGCGCGCGCTCGACGACGACGCCGCGTCGATCGCGTCGCGCCGTCGCGCCGCGAGAGCGTCGAACGAGGACGGTCGACCGTCCATTGCGCGACGCGCTCTGACGATGGCTGCGACGACGCGCCACCGGCGCTCGCGGCTCCGAGCGCGAACGACGCCGATGCGACGAAGCTGGACGTCGCGCTCGATGGTTTAGGACCGATCGTCGTCGGCGTGGATGGGACGATGAGTAGAATCAGCAACTGGACCGCGCTGAGCGAACGCGAACGCGAGACGGCGCTGCGAAGACTGGCGAAGAGGAATAACGAGCGATTGGAGGCGTTGAAAAGTGGTGAACGATCGATTGAATCTTGAGGCGTGCGATAGAGATGCGTCGATTGAATCTTGAGGCGTGCGGTAAAGACGAGTCGAGGTTGGCGGCGTCGGGCCGTCACGAAAAGTGAAGATACGGATCGAGCGATTTCGTCCGTGAGACGGTGGACGTTTCGCTGGCGCAGAACGAACTTCTGCGCGTTCGCGTTGGAGTCGTCGTCGTTCGTTGTAAGCGCTCGGGAGATCCCGGAGGGTGGCGGTCGCTCGTGGATTGGCGGGCCGCCTTGTTCTCGTCGACGGCGGCGAATGTAAAATGCTCGTATCGTCTGCTGGAATTCCGTCTGAGTTTCGCGCGTGGGAACGTCCAGTAGGCGATCGCCAGCAGAAATGCCACCAAGAAGACAAAAACAGTCGTCATCGTGGCGGAAAGAATCGCCGACGCGAGCGTGGGCTTGGCGTGTACCTTGATGACCTCGTTCGTCGGCGTCGCCGAATAAAACGCGGAATACTCTGGAATGGACACCGCCGCCGCGACGGACGCTTCTCCAGTGGTGGCGGTGAAGAAACAACGTCGTTCGCGAAATATCCTAAGCGCGTGTAGCAACGATTGCGCGAGCCTGCTGGCCGCCGTGCTATCGTCGCGGCCTCGACGGCATCCCACCATGGACGCGTCGATGATTTCCAACCCGCCGATCAGCTCCACCAGCGCGCGCTCGTTCAGGCCAAACATCGAAGTCTTTGCCGTCGTGTTTCCGGCTTCGCAGAGCGCGATGTGACGAGATATCTCATTAATCTCCAAAGATAGAAGTAAACTTCCGTGTCCGCGACTGTACACATCGAGAAAGTGTAATCCAGTCGAGAGCAAGCCGCATTCGAGCGAGAGCTCGGCCATGATGGCATCGAATACATTCGAAACGAAGTACCGCCCAGGTAGTATGTTTTTCGCTTCTCGACAAGCCTCGGCACTTCTCAACACATCGTACGCTGCGTTGACCAGAAACGCAAAAGTGCGAGCGCCACTGGTGTTGTTCGACTCCACACCGCTCAAGCCTGTCAATATGAAATCTAGGCTCGTGTAATGCGCTCGCATCGCGTCAAACATGCTGTCCGACACCGTCGACTTCCATCTCCCAGTGCTCCGGCAGATATCGTACGCCGTAAAAGCCGATATCATATCTCGCGCGACTGTTTCGTTGTAGAACGCGTCCTCCATGTACCTCAACCCCGAGCGATCGAGATCTTCTAGAAGCGACCGTCTGGCGCTTTGCGCGAGGCGTCTCGTGTCGATCACGCCCTGGATCGACGACGTTAACCTCGTTGTGTCCTCGTAGCACAGCCCGGAAGAAATAACGCGATATGACTCACTCATCATCTCACGCAATAACTCAACCGCACTCGCGTCGTCCTCTCTCGAAAGCTTGAAGATGGGTGCGGAACAGGCCCGCGCATGCAGGGCTATAAAGTCGATGAGAATTCTAGCCCGTTTCGCCGCCGCCAACGCCCTCGTGCGCATCTCCTTTTGGATTTCGGATGTCCCAGAGCAGAACTCCTGACTCGCAGTGTACGCATGGGCTACATCCATCGACACGTTCGCACCTCCGAGCTCAAAGAGGCGGTCAAGAAAGCCGCCGAGGCCGCACGCCGCCAATTCTCGTTCGGCGCGTTTCACCGCGTCCAGCACATCTCTCGGCGCAGCGACGTCCATGCTCTCGAGCGCCGATGACCAAGCGCAGGACACGCAAGTTGACGAAGCCAACGCCTCGAGCGCGCGCGCATGCGCGCGGGATGCGATGCTCGCCGAGAAAGCCAACGCCACGGCGAGAAAGCCAACTCGGCGCCGGGGCATGGTTTGAGCGCGCGACGAGAAGGTAGAATAAGACCGGACGAACGAGCGAACGGGGCGTTTCGAGCGCGACTAAATACGCCGGAGTATGCGTTTCAAGATGCGCGCGTCGATCGACGACGGCGTCTCACGAGGTGCGAAGTGACGTGCTTTCCCGCGGCGCGGCGCCGAGACGAGCCGAGATCGAGCGCGCGTTAAGCAACGGTTGTAATGTATTAAAATTTCCTTTCGTCGTTCGTTCGTTCGTTCGTTCCTTATGATGTCGTGCATTTATGAAAGTTAGATTCACCTCTTGATTCATCGCGCCCTTCGACCCGCGTTCGGAGACTTTGAAAAATATGCGAAATGTGTGTCGTCAGATTCACCTCTTGATTCATCGCGCCCTTCGACCCGCGTTCGGAGACTTTGAAAAATATGCGAAATGTGTGTCGTCGCTCTACTTGGTCGCCAAACATCCTCGGAAACCAGCTTCGAGAGCCTTGCGGTCCAGGTTGCGCCCGATGAACACCATGCGGTTCACGCGTGGTTCGCCCTCGGCCCACGTCGACGCGGACGGACCGAAGTTGATCTGTTCGTGAACGCCTTGAAACACAAACTTGGCGTCGCCTTGACCCTCGAAGCACAACACGCCCTTCGATCGGTACATGTTCGTCGCGTTAGCTTGCAACAAGTTCATCATAAACTCGTTCATCGCCGCGAAGTCGAGCTCGCCTTCGACCGCGATCCCGACCGACGACACCCCCGTGAGGTTGTGTTTGTTCTCCTTGTTCTCGTCCAAAAAGCTCGGATCGGTCTCGAGCGTCTTTTCCAGGCTAAACGAGTTCACGCCCAACACGACGCCCAAATCGACCACCGAATTCTGCGTCTTGATCACGTCCGCGCTCGCGTTCACCGATCGTATCGTCTTCTCCAGCGTCGCGATCTCTTCCTCGTTCACTAAATCAATCTTATTCAACAAGATTCGATCCGCGAACGCCACCTGCTGCACCGCCTCGTTCACCGCCCCATCCGGCTTCTCCTCCTCCATGTGCATCGCCACGTGCTTCGCGTCCGCCAGGCACAGAATGCTATCGATGCGATAATGTTCCGCGATCTCCGGATTAATGAAGAACGTGAACGCCACCGGCGCCGGATCGGCGAGCCCGGTCGTCTCGATGATCACGGCGTCAAACTTCTTTTCCCGATCCTTCAGCGTCAACAGCGCGCGCACCAAGTCCCCGCGCACCGTGCAGCACACGCATCCGTTATCCATGCTTATGATATCCTCTTTCTCCTTGATATTTTCGGAGACCAGCGCGTCATCGATGGACACGGCGCCGAATTCATTCTCGATGACGGCGATCTGCAACCCGTGCTGTCCGCGCAAGATGTGATTGACGAGCGTCGTCTTCCCGGCGCCGAGGAAACCGGTGACGATCGTCACCGGGGTCTTTTCGATCGCGTCCTCGGCGGACATCCTCGGTCGCGCTCGGAGGCGTCGCGCGCGGCGGTGAGTGCGGTCGGCACTTCGGCACCCGTCGTCGTCGTCGTCGTCGTCGTCGATGCAGCGCGTCGTCGCGCGCGCGCTCGCGCGCGCGGGCGCGCGCGCGCACTGGGACGGAGTCAAGTCTCGCGCGTCGCGTCGCGGCGCGCGCGCGCCGTTGCGGACGCGCGGCGCGGCGACGAGCGACGACGACGGTGCGCGCGGCGGCGGCGTCAAGTTTGCGCTGACGGTGGCGCGCGATCGAGCGGTCGTCGAGCCGTCTCGTTTGGACGCGTACGTCGCGGCGAACGTGCCAGACGCGAGCGCGTCGCGAGGGCGGGTCGCGGCGGCGATCAAGGCGCGAATGGTGACGCTGAATGGGAAGACGGCGTCGAAACCGTCGCGCGCGCTCAAGCCGGGAGACGTCATCGAGGGCGAACTCGAGCGTGAACGCGCGAGTGAGGCGAAACCAGAGCCTTGGGTGAAATTAGATATCGTACACGAGGACGAGAGCGTGCTGGTGGTGAATAAAGCGGCGGGAATGGTGACGCATCCGAGCGCGGGGCACGAGAGCGGAACGCTCGTAAACGCAGTGTTGGGGCACTGCGATTTACCCGAACTCGTCGTTCCGACCGGGAATCAGGCGCTGAGCGATGACAATGAAGACGATGAAGACGCCGTCGACGAGGATGAGGGGGCGAGAGATGGGATGATTCGACCGGGAATCGTGCACAGATTGGACAAGGGCACGAGCGGCGTGATGGTCGTGGTGAAGGACGCGTCGGCGCATAATTCGTTATGCGAGCAATTCGCGGCGAGAGTGGTGCGTCGGAAGTACGTGGCTATTTTAAGTGGGGTACCGAGTCCGAGTAAAGGTCGAATAGAGGCACCGATCGGGCGAGATCCTCGCGATAGACTTCGCATGGCGGTGACGCAGGGCGGCGGCCGTTTCGCGGCGAGCAACTACGAAGTGATCGCCACTTTAGCGAACGGAAACGCGTCATTAGTGGAATGGCGCTTAGAAACCGGTCGAACACACCAAATACGCGTGCACGCGAAGCACATCGGGCATCCAATACTCGGTGACGATACGTACGGCGGCGGCGGCGGCGCCGCGGTGAGCGCTCTCTCGCGTTACGGCGTCTTCGACGTCAAAGAAGCCAAGGCGTTGATGTCCACCATCGATCGACCGATGTTGCACGCTCGCACGCTTGGATTCACTCATCCGCAATCGGGCGAGGCGTTGGATTTCAGCCGCGACCCACCGGAAGATTTCGAGACGTTTGCGTCTCGCCTCGCCGATAAGACGGACGCGTGAGCAACGTCCCGACGATGTCTACTAGAATATTTGTACAGTCACCACGCACCGCTATCAGTCGCACCGCTGTCGTTGTAAATCGAGAACACATTCCAAAGCGTTTCCGCCGCGGCCCGCGCCGTGGTCCTCGGCGCCGGGCCCCCACGCGCCGCACTGCCACGCGCGTTCCGACCGCGCTCGCGCGCGCGTTCGCGCGCACGCGGGCGAGCGCGCGCGATGTCATTCGCGCCCGCGCTTCCACCGCGCGCCGCGCGCGTGGCGCGCACCGTGGCGCCGTCGTCGTCGTCGCGCGTTTCGGTGACGACACCACCGCTCGCGACGAAAGATGTCGGTCCACGCGCTAACTGCGCCGCGCTCACGCGACGCGCGCGGTGCGACCGCGCGACGTTCACGGTCACGCGCGCGTCCGACGGCGGCGTCGGCGCGAGCGCGCGAGCTTCTCGAAGCAAAGCGGACGGCGACGGCGCGCCGCGAAAGCCGCGCCTGAAAGCGAACGGGACGGCGAACGGAAAGTCTGCGCAGAAAAAATCTGCGCTCGAGTTGGCGCTTAAGAATATATTCGACGATAACGACGAGGACGCGGTGGAGCAAGAACGACTGCGGTGGTGGCGTTTGATGAATAGCATGTGGCGGGCGTTTTTGGTGCTCTTCGTCACGCCGTTCGTGTGCGCGCAGAGCGTGAAGAGCGCGATCGTCACCCCTTGGTTGGGGGCGCATTGGGGAGCGTTTAATGCGTCGTTGAATTTGCAGCAGAGGCAAAACGTGGCGCAAGGGATACAAAAGTTTGAGGAACGTTTGTACTACGACAGAATCATCAGCGGGGCGCCGCGTTTGCACGCCGACGTCGAACGGGGATTGTTGCTCGAAGAAGCGCGACGATTGGAAGACATCGAAAAGAAAAAGTCTTTCTTAGCCACCGGAAACGTCATAGGATCACTCATCTTCATCACCATGACGGTTACCATCGTCACGCTTCAAAAGTCCAACATTTCTCGCCTACTCGGGGACATCAGCGACGAATTCATCGGCCTCGACGCCGCCACTCAAGCCTTCATTCTCATGCTCGGCGCCGACATGGTCGTCGGCTACCATTCCTCCGACGGCTGGCAAGCCTTCTTAGCGTGCATCATCACCCACTACGGTCTCGATTTCCACAAGTTTGAGATGGCGGTTCGCATCTTTGTCGCCGTCGTCCCCGTGACGCTCGACATCGGTTTCAAGTACTGGGTCTTCAACAAGCTTCGGAAGATCTCCCCGTCCACGCAAATCATCCTCGGCGAGATTGAGCGGCATTAATTCGCGTCTTCGCGCCGTCGGCGCCTTAGCACACGCATTTATTCATAGATTATTGTCGCCGTACGAAAAAGTTGCTCATAAAGTACACTTTATGAGCAAGTGCCACGCCAGCACGCCCTCGACGCGCACAATCGCGCGTCACACGCCCTCGACGTCGCGCGCCATGCTCAGCTCGCTCGCGCACGGCGCGCACATAGCCTACCGCGCGCACGCGCCGCCGTCGCGATGCGAGAACGCGCGCACGCGCGCGCGCTCCGTCGCGCTCGAGTTGAATTCGGGACGGTTACGCCGACACCTTCCGGGACGACGGCGTGAAACCTCCGTTTGGGCGCGCGCAGGACGCGAAAACGACGACGGGAACGAACGAAACGAACAAACGCAAAACGAAGGCGATGATCGCGCGCATGCGGTGGACTGGCGCGAGTTTCGCGCGCGCATGGTGGCGCAATACTCTGAAAACGCCGCGCTCGGGGCGAGCATAGACGCGGCTTCGCGAGACGGATCACCGCCGACGTGGGCGCATGGATTGGAAAACCTGGAGAAAGGCGCGCTTTTAGTGGCGGTAGAAGAAGACGCGAGCTCGTTTTGGTCGCACGTGGTGATTTTCATGCTCGGTGAGTGGTTCGGACGACGCGCGCTCGAGAAGAAAGAGGGGGGGCGGAAGCCGAGACGGAGGCGCCGACGCGAATCTCGTCGACTGACTTTTACGCTCGCTCACGTCGATGCAGATCACACACCGTACGGATCTACTGGGATAATTTTGAATCGCACGCAATCGTGGACGCTCGCCAAGCATTGCCCAGAGGTTAAACACGATAATTTGTACTGGTCGCTGTTGTCTGAAGAAATCGTCGGCGTCGGCGGACCGGTGGGGTTGGACCACTCGCTCGATCGTTCCGTCATCGCCTTGACGACGAAAGAGCAGCCAGGCATGACTGAAGAGGTGATACCGGGGATATATCGCGTCATCAACCTAGATCAGTTGGCGAAATTGAACGCCAAACTCTCTGGGCCGGGTACGCTCCGGCCAGAGGATTTGAGCCTCTTTGTCGGCTACTCGGGATGGTCTCCAGGGCAACTTCAATCCGAAATCGACGCGGGATTTTGGACCCTGGCCTCGGCTTCGGGTACGTACGTTCGAGACTGCATGTTCAAACACGTCATGGACACAATCGTCGAACCTACGACGGGAAAGCGCGTCCCCATCGACGCGCACGGTTTCCAAGCGTGGGCGTCCATGCGGGAGAGTCTCGGCATGTGACCGCCCCCTGACATCTGTACTATCACATTGATGACATTGAACGACAACTTTTCTACCCATTTTTTTGCCTAATTTTCCACAACTTTTGAATACAAAAACACTGTGCTGTAATCTAACTGACTTTATGCGCGGGATGATATCCATAAACCAATTAATATATGTGTCCATACGGCCAAATAGTAAGGCTCCATATGTCCGACCGCGACGACACCCGCGACACTCGTGACAACACCCGCGAGTGTGGGTCCATGTTTGATCCCCGCGCGGAAAGGGCTGACACACACACCCGCGGGGCGCCAACGGACCCCGCATTTTCGGGACGAGTTATGATCCGTCAACCCTGGGACCCCGCTGTTCATGGTTCATGATTCATGAGTCTGGGTCCATGTTTCTTTCATCTCCGAGCGGATGGGTTTTCTCGATCTCGATCTCGATCTCGATCTCGATCTCTCGTCACGTCACAACGAAGCGCGCCATGGGTTGTGGACAGAGCACCCCGGCATTCTATCACCCCGACCTGATTGTGACTTTTACCTGTAACCCCACAGCGAGTTGCTTATCTCAGAAATGGTATAGGTGCAAGTCGCGTGGTTTGGGGGCTGGGGACTCGATTCATTGTTTTGGGCTCGACGTCTGCGGCGACCCCGGTACCATTGACACAGGTTGGGCAAGAAACTCACCCCTGAGGATCGAGCTTGTAGATCTCCTGTCTGACGCACTAAAGGCCATGGGGGGGTGGCCCAAGTTTGTTGCTTGTGGTGGTGCTTGCTGCTCTGGTCAGTTTCATTCACAAGTAGCTCCACGACTGGTAGAAGCAATTAACAAAGTTTGCAAGAAATTCAACGATGCTAAGCTCTTTGATATGGGTCTCCAATGCAGAGCTATCACACACATAAAAAAAGAGGTCGGGCAAGATCCTATAGGCCCGGTTGTTGGTGTTGGTGGAAAAAAAAGTGAATATACGCTTGGCGATGTGGGCGAATCACTCGAACACCTTAGATGGTTGGAGGCAGGTCCATGGCAAGGCACATGTCTCCATGCAGATGAGGCTAAGTCGTTATTAGCTTGGTCACCACCTGAAGACTGGATGACCCGCCTCACTCCTCCCTACAATGAGTCAACGAATCATGTTTAGAGAAAATGTGTGACTCTGCTGTTCACGGTTCATGATTCATGAGTTTGGGTCCATGTTTGGGTGCCCACCCACTGTGGAGCCACGCGCGGTTTTTTGCTTCTGACAAAAATTTTCAAAATTATTATACGTCTAGGCTTTACCTTTAAAAAATTTTTAAAGTTAAAGTTCTATAGAGGTACAATTTTTCATGGTTCCAGTGACAAAAACCAACAGAAGCCACACCGCGCGGATGGGCTGGGCACCTCATCCAATCAATTTCGTATTAATAGCATTATTATATATTGATAGTCCTATAACTTGTAATATATGTGACCATGGAGGTATATGAGGGCACATGGGCCACCACGCCATCCTCACTTCGAGACTTTTCCGTAAACACCGACAGGTGGACCGCCGCCGTCATATGAGAAGTATGACTTAACTATGATGTACCATCGGACATCGCGCGCAATATATTGGACATAACTTTTCATACTTAAAGGGGAGCCGCGTGG
>Ga0206682_10003519_pt1 | contig 13314 bp, 12 predicted proteins | sample M240m12015metaG_FD_155444 | JGI IMG/M metagenome (GOLD analysis project Ga0206682, IMG submission 155444) | Ammonia-oxidizing marine archaeal communities from Monterey Bay, California, United States - M2 40m 12015 | ecosystem: Environmental > Aquatic > Marine > Intertidal zone | place: USA... | reverse complement strand
CTCCACACCAGAGCCAACGTAATTCCTTTTCTTGGCAATCAAATATACAGTGAACATGAGCATAGCAGTCGCCACAAAACCCGGAAAAAAGCCTGCAAGGAACAGTCTAGGGATAGATTGTTCGGCCACAATTCCATAAATGATCATAAGGTTGCTGGGTGGAATCAAACTACCAAGCGCGCCTCCAGCAGCGGCGATCGCTCCACCCATTGCTGGATCATAATTTTGTTTAATCATAGATGGGATCATGACTGCGCCAATAGCTGCAGTAGTTGCTGGCCCAGAACCCGATAGCGCCGCAAAAAAGGCACAGCCAAGGACAGCCACCAAACCGAGGCTCCCTGTATAATTACCTATCATCGATTGAGCCATATTTACAATGCGCTTTGCCATTCCACCTTGCTCCATAAGGGAACCTGCAAAGACAAATAGGGGCACAGTCACGAGCGGAAATGGTTCCACCCCAGTGTACATAGACAAGGCAACTTGAACCAAATTCAAGTCCATCATGAAATATCCGATAACTGTTCCAATCGCCACAGCAATTGGGATAGGAACAGCCAGCACGATCATGAACACCATGCTTCCAAACATTATAAGAGCTTGCTGAGCTTCACTTAGATCAAAAATGAAATCCATTAACAACTCATGCATGTGGCAACTCCTCGTCGTCACGCGGTGTTAAAATTGGCTCGCCAAATTTAAACCATCTGTAATAAACTTGAAAAAGGCGAACAGTCATCAACCCAAAGCCAAGTATTAAACACATGTAGGGCCATTTTTGGTCAATGTTAAGCGCTGGTGATCTATACTCATCCTGCCAAAAAGACAGATCCAAAAGAACAGCCTGATAGGTAAGAAAAATGCCGAACAAAAACCATATTAAATCACTAAATACAGTGAGGCCAAAGGCTACCTTCTTGGGAAACATCTCAACAAAATTCATCACTCTAATGTGAGCTCTTTCCCTCACAGCCCATGCGACTGAGATATACACCGACCAAAGCATCGCATAAATTGCCAGCTCGTCTGACCAGGAGGTGGGAAGGCTAAAGACATACCGCATGATAACTTGAAAAAAAACCATCGATGCCATGAACATGACCAGCACACCAGTGAGCACTTCTTCAAAGTGCTTTTCAAGAAATATCCACATTTTTATCATACCTCCTAGACATGCCCAAAAAAAAGCCCCTGCATAATGCAGGGGCTTTACGTTACCAGGGTTTACTTAGCAGCAGCGTAAATTTTATCCATAATTGCTACGTACTCTGGGCCACGCTTCTTTCCAAATTCGGCGTGAACCTGCTTAGCTTTTTCTACCCACGGACCAATGTCTGGCTGAGTAAACTGAACACCAGCAGCTTCCATTTTTTTCTGAACTATGCCCATGCCATAGTTTGTATGAAAACGTGACGCTGCTGTGGCAATTTTTGAAGCCATATGCATCGCTTCTTTTTGCTTGTCATCAAGTTTATTCATAAACTTGTCACTAACAAAAAACGGAGGCGCTAGAACAAAGTGCCCTGTCTTAGCAACATGCTTTGCAATGTCGTGAAATTTTTGTGAATACATAACATCAATAGGCAGGTCACCACCGTCAACTGTACCGGTTTGTGTTGCGGTCAAAGCCTCCGACCAAGCGATTGGAACCGGGTCAGACCCAAATGCCTTGTATGTGTCAACCATCACAACGTTTTTTGGAACGCGGTATTTCATCTTCGCAAAATCAGCAAGATTGTTGATTGGCATTTTGGTGTTGTAGATATGGCGGAATGAAAAAAGTGGAATTGAGTATAGATGCACCCCTACCTCTTTTGGCATATCACCCCAAATTTCTTCACCAACAGGACCGTCAGCTACTTTTACAGCATGCTCATAATTCTGGATCATATATGGCAGAACAAGCAGATCAATCTTTGGAAAAAATGGCCCAGCGTTGTTTTGGGCTATCATAGTCCCGTCCAGTGTTCCAAGCTGCAATTTTTTAAACTGTTCCTGCTCACTACCCATTTTGTGACAGCAATGCACTTTGACACGGACGGTTCCACCGGAAAGGGTCTCAAAACGCTCAGCAAACAGGTTCATGAACGTTCCGTATGGGTGTCCTTCGTTGACAGAATACCCAATATTCATAGTCACCTTTGCGGCGTTAGCAGGTCCCGCCATGAATGCCAAGCCAGCAGCTAAAGGCACCATTATTTTCTTAAGAAACTTCATTGTTTTCTCTCCCTTAATCACCAGGCGCCAAGATTAAGCAAGTCGACGCCTGAACCAAATTCTATTCAAAAAGCCGCTTTAGGATTGTTGTCTTAAATTTTGCAGCCAAAAAATCCAAACAAAATTCAAAAGAAGCATGCAAGCGTGGATTATAATTTTAAGAAAAAATGTACAAAAGTATCAATTATTAATATTTTTAGTCTCAAATTACATGCTTTGTGGCAGCGTTCACGAAAATGAATATATGCAACACTACAGCTGAAACGGCATACGCTAATTGGGCCTTCGAACTAGAAATGTACAAACTGACCCATTAGAAAATTGAGTAAATCATTAGCAGCGCAATCAATGCGAGAATTCCAAGGGCCGCCTTACGAAAATGCTCATTACCATTTTGCCTAAAAAACTTAGCGCCAAACATAGTAGTCGCAACATAAAAAACTGAAGCAATTACCGAAAACTGAACCAAGCTTGAGGTAAGCTTACCGTAACTTGCGATCATAATGGCATTCATCAACGACATGGCGTTAAGGGCTATTATTATATTTGCACGCGTGGTCTTTGCATCGTCACCAAGCGACAGAAGAGTCGTGACAAGTGGCGGTCCACCCATTCCAGCTGAACCCTGTATGCCGCCCCCAACCAAACCAGAAAAGAGCATGGTCATCCCACTAACAGGCCCCTTAAATCGCCAGCCCGAGGCGAGAAGGGCAATCGCACCAAGGAGCACAAGGGATATTAAAAACTTCATTTTCACTGGGTCCATTAAAACTAACACCGTCGTGCCCAAAGGAACGCTGATCAAAAGGCCCAGCAGCATGGGCTTAACTGTCTTTAATCTGAACTCGTTTAAACTACGGGGAGTTAAGTAGACAATATTTGGCAGCTCAATTAGCACCAGAATTGCAATGGCTTCCAAGGGCGTTACTAGAAGGCTCAAAACTGGAACGATTAATAAAGCTGCGCCAAACCCCAAGAACCCTCTTAAAAACCCCCCAGCTGCAACTCCCAATAAACAAACTGATGATTCAAAGATTGATAAGCCTAATAATTCCATTACGTCTGCCCAACTTTTGCCTTTGATTTCCGGTTTGACGACAGCTCATATATGGCCAGGCCTAAAATTGAAGAAAAAACGACTCCCCCACCAATTAAAGTTCCAATATTTATCATTTCATTCAAAAACAGCCAAACCCAGATTGGTCCAAGGGAAAACTCTAATAGCATTATCAGAGGAACTTCAGATGCTTTCAAAGCCTTACTAGCTCTGACCAATAAAGACTGACCAAAACCTTGCAATAATGCGCCCCAAAGCACGCAAAGCGAGATATCTGTCAAAGATATACTGTCCTCCCAAGAACCAAAACCAGCTCCAACTGGGATCGTTAATAGGCCAGTTACTAATAACACAGGCAGCATCTCGATTTCTCGTTTCTTGCGAAGGATCACCGCAAAACAAGAAAAACAACAAGCCGTTGTCAAAGCAAGTAGCGTACCCACAAAAGACTCAAAATTAACGTTGCTATAGAAAAGAATACAGACGCCAGCTGCCGCAAAAAGCATAGCAATTAGTGTTGATTTGGGGATGCTTTCAGCCAAAAGAAGCTTTGCAAGAATAGCAGTTAAAAAAGGTGCAACCGCAATCGTAAATGTTATATTTGCGACGGAAGTGTAGGAAAAAGCAAACACGTAAGAGGTTTGAGCCCCCGCAAAGAATGCTGCACCCAAAACACCCCAAAGCCCAATAGCTTTGACAACTTCAAGGCTTTTGTACCTGTAGAACCAGATAATCACAAAGCTCATAACTGAAACAAGCGCCAGCGATCGAAAAAAAACGATCTCAAAAACATCAATATTATCAAAGCTTCGAAATATTAGACCCGAGGTGCTAACAAGAGTAGCAGATAGAACCATCATCTGGATGCCGCGGTTTCTCGTCGGCGCTTTAATCACGTTATCCATAAATAGGAACGGCGCTCCAAAATCAGTTTGAGTTTTTGATTTAATTACTCAGGTTATCATTTAAAGCCTGATAGTCACAATCTTGATATTTACTATCACGGCACGTGAGCGCCTTCGTTCGGACGCTGGCCAACGCTTGCTTGTTAAGCTCTCCACCAATCATATTAACCATAGCAGCGGCATTTGGATCATAATCCATCGCCAACAAAAACCAAGCCATCGCAATTTTCAAATCCTTTATTACACCAAGGCCTTCATGAAAACTATTGCCAAGCGCAGTAAAAGCAAAAACATAACCTTGTCTGGCGGAAGCCGCTAAAAGATGGTTTGCCCGACTAAAATCTTGCGGCACTCCCTGCCCAGTTTGGTATAAAAGTCCTAAACTTGCCTGAGCAACTTTATCACCAGACCTCGCAAGAGGGGTCCATAGCTCAACTGCCTCAGCAAACTCTCCGTCTGCCAATTTTACAAAGCCCTCGTTAAGCGCATCAGCCTTGGAGTTTGAGATGTCCAAATTGACAAATAAACAAAATAAATATACTCCAACGAATAGGGATCTGAGCATCGGTTGCAATTTTAATATATTCCCCACTGGTTTGTTTTTAATACTTGAGTTAAATGCTAGCGGTTTGGAAGAGATCAAATGATACTCTATAACGCATCCAAAAAAATAGAATGGTTAATATTAGCTGGAATTAAAAAGGTTGTTGCTCCAAAATCTGTCAAAGATACGATATATGGAACTTTCTTCTCTCTTGCTATCGTTTTTTGTCTCCTGTTTCTTTGGGAAAACATAACTAATTGAGGCAAATAAGATGTACCGTTTTAACACTTATTGATCATTCAACAAATAGGTCAGAATTGCCGTCTGATCGAGCTTACCCATGCCAACTTTTTCCGCATCAATAAATAGCTTTTTAGCCAAATCGCCAAACAATCGCTCACTATCAAAAGAGTTCGCCAATTCAATCGCCATATCTAAGTCCTTTATAGCCATTGTGATGGGGAAGTCAGGACTTAGATCATTGGCCAGAACCTTTTTGGTATAGTTTGTATTAAGCTGGCCAAGGCCTGCTGTTGTACTACTCATTAATTCAGCAGTGGCATCAATGTCCAAGCCGACTCTATGAGCAAAAGACAACGTCTCTGCAGTGACTGCATTGTTAATCATAGCCATGTAATTGTTGACCAGTTTTGTTTTTAATCCACTTCCAACTGGCCCGACATGAACAATTTTATTTGCGATTGCGTCAAAGATATTTCTTAAACTCTCAATATCAGCTAAATCACCTCCCGCCATTACGAGCAAGTCACCTGTTATTGCTTCCCTCGGAGTTCTACCAACTGGCGCATCAACAAATCTGTGGCCAAGTCCAGCAACACGTTTTGCTATTTCCATCATTTTTGGATAAGAGCCTGTCGACATATCAACAAAAAGGCTGTTAGGTGCGCATGTCTCTAGAGCACCGCCCTCGCTAAACAGAACCGCATTAACAACATCACTGTTTGGCAGCATCATAACAATTACATTGCGTTGATCCGCCGCCTCAGAGGGCTTTGTCGATGCGATAGAAACGATTTCTTTGAAGTTGTTGACAACATTTCTATCAATATCGCACACAGCAACGTCAAAGTCCTTTTGAAGGATGTTTTTTGCCATTGGAGCTCCCATTATTCCGAGTCCAATAAAAAGGATTTTTTGTTCCATAGATCCCGCCACTTCTTAAAACTGCAATCGACTAAAAATTTGATTTAAAAAATTTGATCAACACAGATGCGCTTTGCTTACGTGGGTAACTCGCCGTATGGGAGATAACCGCCAGCAAGTGTTATGCCGCAATCAGCAACCGTGACAGAACCTGTCATTGCACTCGATAAATCAGATAGCAAAAATAAAGCAATATTTGCAATCTCCAACGGTGAAGCCATTCGGCCAAGTGGTGTCATGTTGAGAATTGGTGACAAATCTCGTCCGGCTGCTTCCTGTTTTCTAATAAAGGGGGTGTCGACCCAACCTGGACAGATTGTATTCACGCGAATATTTTTCTTGCTCCATTGAACAGCTAGTGCCTGTGTTAGGTTCTTGATTCCTGCCTTGCCAGCGCCATACCCCAAGACTGGCCCTGGTCTTAGTCCCATCACAGATGACATCGTGACAATAGAACCACCGCCTGATTTGAGCATTCGCTGGCCAACTAATTTGCAAGTAACAAATGTGCCGTTGATGTGGTTTTCAAGCACTCTTTTAAAATTCTCTAGCGGCATTTCTTCCATAGGCTCTCGGGTCGGCATAATGCCGGCAGAGGTCACGCAACCATTGAAGACAGGCATGTTTAAGGAAAGTGCCTCCAGTGCCACATGCATAGACGCTTCCGACTCCACGTCTCCAGACGCACACCAAGCTCGAGGGCCAAGTTTTCTGCATAAACTAACGGCAGCATCACTATCAATATCAATGATACCAACAGCAGCCCCTTCTTCGTAGGCAGCGGTGCAAATAGCGGCACCGATTCCACTAGCACCGCCGGTGACAACAATGGACTTTTGCCGAAGGTCAATCACTACGATACACTCCTTTGAAAAGAATCTGCTATTTCTAGAGACATCATTGCATCACATAAGACTAGCAACTGCAATTTTTTTACAATTGATCAATTAGTGTGTGTTGCTAACCTCTATGGTGACTAAAAAAGCAGACCATGCCAAAGTAAATATTGAAATAGATCAGAACGAAGAAAATAATGGAAGTTGATATCATGAATTATGGCAACGGTGACCTTGATGCAGTTGTTGTCGGCGCAGGTTTTTCAGGCCTCTACCAGCTCTATTGCTTGCGTGAGAAGCTAAAGCTGCGTGTCAAAGTTCTTGAGGCTGGCGGTGGTGTAGGCGGTACATGGTACTGGAACCGCTATCCTGGGGCACGCTGTGACTCTGAAAGTCACACTTACTGCTACTATTTTGACAGGCTTTTGCTTGAAGAGTGGTCATGGTCTGAGAGATACCCTGGACAAGCAGAAATCTTAAGCTATCTGAATTTTTGTGCCAGAAAGCTGAAACTTGAAAAAGACATTCATTTTAACGAACGAGTTTTAGAGGCAAGCTGGGACAGTAATGCGCGGCTTTGGCATATCAAAACTCAAACTGGCAAAACCATTAGAGCGCGTTTTTTGATAACTGCGGTTGGGTGCCTCTCATCGGCAAACATGCCTCATATTGATGGCCTCGATGATTTTGGTGGAGAAGTTTATCACACTGGCCAATGGCCTCATGACAAAGTTGATTTTGAAAAAAAGACTGTTGTTGTTATTGGTACGGGCTCAACCGGGATTCAAGCAATTCCTGAAATAGCGCGGCAAGCTGAAAAACTATACGTTCTTCAGAGAACGCCAAATTACAGCGTGCCAGCCCGCAATAGGCCACTTTCCAGTGATTTTCACTCGGCATTCATAGATGAAATTGATGCCTGGCGATCAAAAATGCTGGGGTCTCGCCATGGCCATCCATGGACAGCACCAGACCGTCAAGTTCGAAAAACTGCCCCGGCGAAGCGTCAGAAGATCATGGAAGAGGCATGGGAGCGCGGCGGCTTGGGTTTTCGTGAAAGTTTTGATGATGTACTTCTTGACGAAGAGTCAAACAAAATTATGTCAGAGTTCATTCGGCAAAAAATAATGGACACTATCGATGATCCTGAGACAGCACAAAAACTATTGCCGATGGATCACCCATTTGGCACAAAAAGGCCACCGATCGATACAAATTATTTTGAGACTTTCAATCGTGACCATGTGCATTTAATTGATGTCAGTGAAAGCCCAATCTCATCGTGTTTTACTGACGGACTCATACTTTCCGATGACACACAGATAAAGGCGGATATGATCGTTTTTGCGACAGGTTTTGATGCAATGACAGGTGCGTTGCAAAAGATGAATCTGAGAGGTAACGGCGGCCTCAAACTCGAGGATGCTTGGAGCGCTGGTCCACAAACATTCCTTGGTCTCGCGGTGCCTGAATTCCCAAACATGTTCACCATAACCGGGCCTGGCAGTCCATCCGTGTTAACAAATATGCCGCGTGCGATCGAACAGCACGTCGATTGGATCACTAAATTACTCTCACACATGATCCAGTGCGAATATGTTGAAGTTGAAGCCAGCCACGCAGCCGCCAACGAATGGACGCAACACGTGACTGACGTAGCCAATAAAACACTTTTGCCAAAGGCCAATCATTCTTGGTACCTTGGGGCAAATGTTCCGGGAAAACCGAGGGTTTTTATGCCCTACGCATTTGGTTTAAATAATTATCGTGACCATTGCGATACTGTTGCGGCATGTGGTTATGAGGACTTTTTAATGACAAAATAACGGTATTCAATTTTCTTTGGGAGCGGAATGTCAAATCATGACTAGTGAAGTTGAAAAATTTGACTATGTGGTTGTAGGGGCTGGGAGCGCCGGGTGCATTATTGCAAATCGCCTCAGTGCGTGCGGTAAATATAGTGTCTGTGTCGTTGAGGCAGGGCCAAAAGACTGGCACCCAATGCTGCATATCCCAGCTGGCTTTGTTAAAACATTAGTTAATCCAAAATTCAATTGGATGTATTCGAGTGAGCCAAGTGCCGGCACCAATGGCCGCGCGATACCAGCACCTCGGGGCAAAGTGCTTGGTGGGTCAAGTTCAATCAACGGTATGGGTTTTAACAGAGGCCAAAAAATGGACTTTGATGTCTGGGCTCAAAAAGGCAATCATGGTTGGTCTTATGAGGATATTTTGCCTTATTTTAAAAGATTTGAGAGCTACCAATCCCGCGATGATCAGTCCTATCGCGGTTCCAATGGTGAAATGATCATCAGTGACCTTGAGTGGAAAGACCCCCTTTGCGAGGCCTATATCAACGGCGCAGAGAGATTGGGGATTCCAAGGAACCCAGATTATAATGGCGCAAAGCAAGAGGGCATTTCATATCTTCAGCGTACCGTAAAGGGACGTTTTCGCATGAGTGCTGCTCGTGCTTTTCTGAACCCAGCTAAAAAACGTCCCAATCTTCGTGTGATTACAAACGCTCATGTGACCCAAATCCTTTTGGAGGGCAAATGCGCAACCGGCATTACATACAAATTAGGTGGTGCTTCGGGGGTAGGGCGCCAAATTCATGCCAGTCAAGAACTGATACTCTGTGCGGGTGCTATAAATTCCCCACACCTTCTGCAAGTATCGGGTATTGGTGCCGCAGAGCATTTGCAAGATATTGGCTGTGATGTGCGTCATAATTTACCAGCTGTAGGAGACAACTTTCAAGACCATTACGCAACGCGTCTAACCTACCGAGTGCGCGACGTCGATACGATTAACAATCGTGCACGTGGGCTACCGTTGATTTCCGAAATTGCCAAATACTTTTTTAACAAAAAGTCCATATTAAACCTTGGCCCAACTGCCGTGTTTTGCTTTCTAAAATCGAATGAAAGCCTCAGTGCCCCTGATATTCAAATCAATTTTACACCTGGAACGCACCAGCATGGCATGCAATCTACATTGGAAAACCAGGCTGGCTTTACCATGGCGACCTGGCAACATCGCCCCGAGAGCTATGGGTATGTAAGGGCAAGGAGCCAAGACCCGTTCAAGCACCCTGAAATTCAGCCAAATTACCTTGCTGCCGACACTGACCAACAGGTTATTTTGGCAGCAATTAAAATCTGTCGCAAACTTGCTCAAACTGAAGCCTTGAAACCTTTTGTTGTGGAAGAGACTTTTCCAAGTGTTGCCTGTCAAAATGATAATGACTTGTTGAACTCAGCGCGTGAAATTGGTCAATCTATCTACCATTTAATGGGCACCTGCCGCATGGGTAGCAGGGATGACAAAACCGCAGTTGTTGATGCGGAGCTGAGGGTTCATGGCATTAAAAACCTGCGGGTAATTGACGCGTCCATAATGCCAACAATGGTGTCTGCAAACCTAAACGCAGCGGTAATGATGATTGCTGAGAAGGGTGCAGATATGGTCCTTGGAAAACTGTCGGCAAAGCCTCATTGAACCCGGAATTTGCTGATAGCCTGAAAATCAACTTCCGCCCCCAACCCAGGTGAATTCCCAAGTCGCATCGTACTGGAAGAAGGTTCAAAAAACGCATCAACCAAAATCGTTCGAAGAGGGTTTTGATTAATATCAACCTCTAAAATACCACGGCCGCCAACAGCGGCTAGGGCATGTGCTGAAGCCAGCAGACCGACACCACCACCAAGATAATGCGGGCAAAACCGTTTACCCTCCGCGATAATTTTTCTGGCAACAGGAACGGTTTTTGTCAAACCACCCCACTTTGCCAAATCAGGTTGTATAACCGATAGATACCCAGCTTTGATTACATGATCAAAGCTGTTTTCTCCCATGATGTTCTCACCACCTGCAAGGGGAGTATTCCCGCAGTCTTTTAGAATATGCCATTCATTATCTGGGCGGTCAGCATAGATTGGCTCCTCAATCCAGTTAATGTTATATGCAGCAATTTTTTGCATCATCTCCTGCGCCTCGGTTACCGTCCAAGCCTGATTTGCATCTACCATCAACTGTCCATTTTCACCCAACAATGTACGCAATGATTTGATATTTTGAATATCATGTGCTGGGTTAAAACCAATCTTTAACTTGAGAGCACGATAGCCTGATTTGAGTGCTGCTTCTGCTGTCTTTTCGGCATCAGTCGGGTTAATCCCACTGGCATAAGTTTCTACGCTGTCACTTACGCCACCAAGATATTTCCAGAGGGGTGTTTCATCTCGCCTTGCCGTTAAATCGTGGAAAGCAATGTCAATGCCGGCAATGCATTGTGCGATCGGGCCAAATTCGCCAGTCTGCAACCCAAGGACCCATGTTTTTCTGGTCAAAAGTTCAAATGCCGAAGCTGGGCTGTCAAATGGTTCCATAGTGAGCAAAGGCGTAAAAACGCTGTCAATCAGTCGTGCACGATGTTCTGCGCCAACCGCTGGAAAGTTACACCAGACCTCCCCGACCCCGACGTAATCATCTTCATCAATCAATTTAACTAACACCATTGGACGGTCGTGCATTGTGCCAAATGACGTTTGAACAATGGTTTTCAGAGGATAACGATATACTAAAACCTCAACAGACTTTATTTTGATCACACAAAACCTCCTGCGAATCCTAATAGACTCTCCTACTGCTTGTTGAGTGTAAATGACTTCATCTGGGATTGTTAGCACTTCTTACGGAAGGTAATGGTCTAATCTTTGGTAATTAAGCGGACGCATTGGGTTCGATCTCGAGTCTTGACTGCGATGGCTTCAGCGTTTAGTGCAAATTATGTCTATGTCCGACAAGATCCCAGTTATCGAAGCCCACACAAAGAATTTTCTGGATTTTTAACTGCCTGCCGGGCAACTATAAGATATTATGAAGATAAACCAAAAACGTTATACACACATAATTGTTGGAGCAGGCTCCGCTGGTTGCCTATTAGCCAACCGGCTAACTTCGCGTCCACAAAACTCTGTGCTTTTGATTGAGGCCGGTGCTTGGGATGATGGCTTCTGGTTAAAGCTGCCTGTCGGTTATTACAAAACCATGAACAATCAAAAAGTTTCACGACACTTTGCGTGTGAGCCCAGTGAAGGTTCTGGTGGTCGTTCAATCAACTGGCCACGCGGGTGTGTGATTGGCGGGTCCAGCAGCATTAATGGCCTAATCTTCATTCGTGGACAACATCAAAATTTTGATGACTGGGCAGCACTTGGTAACCATGGCTGGTCTTATACCGAGGTCTTACCATATTTCAGGAGACTAGAAAACTTCAACGGCGAAGACTCTCAATTCCATGGTCGTCACGGTGAATTCCAGGTATCAAAATTGCGCAACCATCATCCTGATTGTTCGGCATGGCTTGACGCAGCACATCAATATGGCCTTCCACGAAATGATGATTTCAATGCCGATACAACTGAAGGGGTTGGGGAATACCATCTATCTATTGGGGCTCGCTGGCGTTCCAGTTCTTCCCAAGCTTTTCTGGCACCAGCTAAAACCAGAAAAAACCTGGATATATTGACTAAGACACTGGTCACCCGCGTCCTTTTTGAAAATAAAAAAGCTGTTGGCGTTGAAATAGTCCAAGAGGGACGAAAGCAAGTGCTTCACGCTGAGACTGAAGTCATTTTGTCTGCGGGGGCAATACAATCGCCACAGATCCTCCAACTATCCGGAGTCGGGCCTGGAAAACTGCTGAAAAAACATGGTATTGACGTAGTTGTTGACAGGCCCGGTGTTGGCCAGAATCTTCAAGATCATTACCAGATGCGCACAATTGTGCAGATGCGATCGCGCGATTCTCTTAACAACCAAATCCGCAATCCATTTTCACTGCTCAAGATGGGTTTGGATTGGGCTTTTCGTGGACGCGGGGCACTGACCGTAGGTGCTGGGCAAGTTGGTGGTGCGATGCGAACTGACTTTGCTCCAACAGACCAACCGGACTTACAATTGTTTGTAATGCCGCTTTCAGTTGATAAGCCAGGCGAGCCACTACACCGTTATCCCGGTTTCACTAGCGCGATTTGGCAATGCCATCCTCAATCACGTGGATCAATTGAAATTATTAATCCAGACCCAACCGCGGATCCCAAGATTCAACCTAATTACCTTGCTGATGAGCTGGATCAAAAAACTATGATCGAGGGCATCAAGATCCTGCGAAAAATATATAAACAACCAAAATTTCAGGATTTGTGGGATGCGGAAATTATACCTGGAGAGCAAGTAAAGACCGATGCTGAGATAATTGACGCAATCCGCAAAGGTGGCGGCACCGTCTATCACCCGGTTGGAACTTGTAAAATGGGCATTGACGCAGCTGCTGTCGTTGGACCAGATTTGCTAGTACACGGAGTGACAGGGCTCCGCGTCGTCGACGCCTCTATTATGCCCCTAATAACCTCTGCTAATACAAATGCTCCAACATTAATGATTGCAGAAAAAGCGGCAGAAATGATTCTTGCAAGTGGCAACTAGTTGAGCGGGGGACGGATTAAACGGCGGTCCCTAAAGAGTAATACAATCCCGTGATCTCATGCAACAGTAACTAAATATCGGCGTCGTTCCAGAACA
>Ga0206682_10003518_pt1 | contig 13315 bp, 13 predicted proteins | sample M240m12015metaG_FD_155444 | JGI IMG/M metagenome (GOLD analysis project Ga0206682, IMG submission 155444) | Ammonia-oxidizing marine archaeal communities from Monterey Bay, California, United States - M2 40m 12015 | ecosystem: Environmental > Aquatic > Marine > Intertidal zone | place: USA... | reverse complement strand
GGATGCGCATAATGAAGTACATTATAGCACAGGAGAAAAATAACTATGGAGCGTGGCAGTGTACGGCTGCTACGCAAAGTATTATAGACCTTAAGGTTAAGCAGGAGGACATCTATATATTACTTGGAGACTTTGGTTTTAATAAAGACTGGAATAACTTTAAGACTAGATTCCCCAAGGTTAATATTCATTCCTATAGAAATTATTCTTACAGTGGATATAAGCCAGCAGTTAAGCCTTATTTGCTATGGCAATTCTTTAAGGAGTTTAGTTATTTAGAGAAAGAACAGTTTTACCTAATAGACAATGACGTAATACTAACTAAGAAACTTAAGAGAAAGAAAAAGGGAGTTATATCTGTATCCAATTGTGCTTCATATCTAAACTTAGACTACTTACATAATAAAGGTAAGGGATTAGCTGAGGGTATGGCTAAGCATTTAAAAATAGACTTCAATAAAATACTAACTAACGATATAGGGGCTGGTGGTGCTCAATATGTATTTTCTAACGTATCTTCTAGTACTTGGGAGAAGGCATACAAGAATTCAGTGTTTCTATATAACTATTTGAGACGAAATAACAATACATTCGAAAGATTAGAGAGTGAAAATTGCGTACAGGTTTGGTGCGCTGAGATGTGGGGTGTATTATGGTCTCTATGGGACGATGGTCATATAACAGAGATAAGTGAAGATATGAATTTCTTATTTGCCACTGATAATATAGAGCAATTAGAGCAGGTCAAAATAGTTCATAATGCAGGTGTCACTTCTAACGATAAGACGTTATTTAATAAAGGGGACTACACTAAGAGAAGCCCCAAAAATATAGAGTTAGATATAGACGAAACTAAAGTTAGTTCATTCTATTACAACTACTTAAAGAAGGTATTATGATTAAATTAATGTTAGAGCTACTAAAAACTACTGAATCTAATAGCGAGATAGTTAAAATAGCTAAGGGGAAAAATAAGTTTCCTAGCAGTATAAAGGAATTTAGAAATTATATAAAATTACGATAATGGCAAAGAATAGAAAAATAGACATTAAAGTTACATCTAATGTAAGTAAAGTAGTTAAGGAAGCTGGAGGAGACGCTGCAGCTGCTGGAAAGAAATCTACAGGAGCATTAGCTAAGATTAAAGGCTTATTAGGTGGAGTAGGTAGTGCTGCTACTGCTGCTACTGGTGGAATTAGAGCTTTTACTGTAGCTTTAATATCTTCTGGAGTGGGTGCTGTAGTAGTCGCTTTAGGTTCTATGGTTACTCTATTTAGTAGAGCTTTAAATGAATCAAAGGAATTTGAAAAAGCTTTGTCTGGATTGAAGGCTATTACTGGCGCAACTGGAGACGAAATGAAAGCATTATCTTCAGACGCAAAAGCATTAGGTGCTACTACTGCATTTACAGCTAGTCAAGTAGTAGAGTTGCAAACTGAATTTAGTAAATTAGGATTTAATACTGCTGAAATACTAGATGCTACTTCTGCTACATTAGCTTTAGCTGCTGCTTCTGGTACTGATTTAGCTACTGCTGCTACTGTTTCTGGTAATACTATTAGAGCTTTCGGATTAGATGCTAGTGAAGCTGGTCGAGTTACTGATGTTATGGCTAAGTCATTTACTACCAGTGCTTTAGATATGGATAAGTTTAGAGAGTCAATGAAGTTAGTTGCTCCTATTGCAAAAACTGCTAAAGTATCCTTAGAAGAGTCTTCAGCTGCATTAGCTGTATTAGCAGATAGAGGGGTTAGTGGTTCTATGGCTGGTACTCAATTACGTAGGGTAATGTCTGACTTGGCTACTAAGACTGGTAAGAACTTTCAAGATTCATTAGAATTAACTGCCGATAAATTATCTGCTGCTTCTACTACTGCAGAGAAATTAGCTATAGCAAAGGATTTAGTAGGTGATAGAGCCAAAGGTGCACTTATTGCTTTAGCGGAGAATAGAGACGCTCTAAATGACCTTAAAATAGCTTATGAAGGTGCTGGAGGTGCTGCTCAAAAGATGGCAGATGAGCAACTTAATAACTTAGCTGGTGATATTACTATATTATCTAGTGCGTGGTCTGGATTCTTATTAGGTATAGAAGATGGTGAAGGTGTATTAAATAAGGTAGCTAGAGGTGCAGTACAATTACTTACTAACTCACTAAACTTCTTAACTACTGCTTCCGAGAATTTAGCTGATGGATTCAGAGTTAACTTTGCTTCTGTAAAAAGAATAGTATCTACTGTAGGAGAGAGATTAGGGGAAACGTTTAATAACTTAGGACTTAATATTAAAGAATTTGCTTTAAAAGCTAAACTAGCCATAAGTGATATACCTTTAATTGGTAGAGCTATAGATAAGGACGCTGTAAACGCTAATTTAAGAGCTGTAGAGACTGAACTACAGAAGTCTAATGAAAGAATGCAGGTTCTAGCTAATAACGCTGCTAATGAGTCTGAAATGAGAGAGCTACATAGATTAGAGCTACAGGAGAAGCGTAAGAATAAAATTAAAGCTGATAACCTTAAGAAAGCTCCAGAGAAGATTATAGAGGAGTTTGTAGAAGGTGCTGGTAATGTAGAAGATGACCCAGAGGCTAAGAGATTAGCTGCTATAGAAGACTTTAAGAGAAAACTTAAGAAGAAAGAAGACGACTTCAATGCTAAGACGTATGAAGAGAAAGTTATCTTAGAGAGAGATAGACACTTAGCAGAAATGGAAACATTAAAACTAAATGAAGAGGAGAAAGCTGCTTTAAAGGAATCTATTACACAATTCTACGAAACTAAAAGAACTGAAGCTAGAAATAAAGACCAAGAGAAAATAGACATAGCTGCTATGAAGACTAGAGATGCTGAGATTGAAGCTGCTAGAGAGAAGAGAGCAGATACTGAAGCTACTAGACAACTAGAGATACAGGCTAAAATGGATGTATTAGATACTGCTGCTAGAATTGCTGGAGAAGAGACTGCATTAGGTAAAGCTATGTTAATTGCTAAGAATATACTTAGACTAAAAGACCTAGTAGAAACAGCTAAGGCTGCTGCTGTAGAGTCTGGTATTAAGGCTGGATTATCTATGCAGGAAATAGGTAAAGGTAGTGCTAAAGCATTAGCTACTTTAAACCCTGCAGTTATTGCTGGTTATGCTATTAGTGCAGTTGCTGTAGTAGGTAGTATAATTAAGTCTATGAAGGCTACTAAGAAGGCTGTAGCAGATGCTGGAGCTTCTACTGGTGGGTCTGATATTAGCGCTCCTAATATATCCACTGGGGCTAAACTAAAACAGACTGCGCCTTCGTTTAATGTAATAGGTAAAACATCTAACGATGCTAATTTAGTTGCTAGTGCTATAGGTAGAACAAACCAGCAGCCACTTAAAGCGTATGTAGTTGAAACTGAGATAACTGAAGCACAGGCTTTAGGTAGACGTGCAGAGAGTCAAGCTTCTTTAGGATAGAAGGTACTTTTTTCCGCCTCTCTCCTTGTGTTGTATATTTTAATTGATTGAATGCTCGATTAGCTTTATTCTAATTGCGGCAAAAAACAAGTTATTGAGAAATATACAAAGAATTAGAGAAGTTCTAATGGAGTCTTAAGGTATCTTATCCAAGTATCTTACGAGTTATGATACAAGTTTGGTACGTTTTGTCTAGCGACGTACTCCCTAGTGGTTTACTTAAAAACAAATATAGATTAAAATTTAACAATTAATACATACAGTTATCCTCTCTTATTAACGAATCCAAATGAGATTAAAACTGTTTTTAAATAAAGTAAGAAAATATGAAATTATTTGAAATGACTATGGGCGAAAATGATGGCGTTTACGCTATGTCATTAGTAGAAGCTCCAGCAACTGAAGAGCAATTCATAGCACTAGCTACAGATGCTCAGAAAGAAATTAAATTAAGTACACTAGTTGAAGATAAACAAATCTTAGTGGGAGCTGCATTAGTCCCCGAAAAGCCTATCTTTAGAGCTGGTGCAGAAGGTCAAGAAGACTACTACATATACTTCTCTAAGCAAACTGTAGAAAAAGCTGCACGAGATTTCGTTAAAAACGGTATGCAATCTAACTTTACATTAGAGCACGGTCGTAAGATAGATGGTGTGAATGTTATTGAGTCTTGGATAGTAGAGGACGAAGATAATGACAAATCTAGAGCTTATGGATTGGAAGTTCCTAAAGGTACTTGGATGTTAATATCAAAAGTAGAAGATACTAATCTTTGGAAAGAATATGTAAAAGGAAACAAAGTATTTGGTTATTCATTAGAAGGTAAATTTGGTAGCGAAGTAAAGCGAGAATTATCAGACGAAAAGCTAGATTCTATAGTTGGTAAAATTACTGACGCTATAAATAATTATATTAATCAATAAATAACTTAACAATGCCTATAACCCAACCTACTAAGGTTACTAGTAGAGACTCTGGTCAATTATTCGACGACCAGTCTACCTCTAGTGCTTCTAAAAACATTCAATCTAATACCGTTATAGCTACTTCTACAGATGCTGGAGCTGCAGTAGACTTAACTCCTTATGCTTTAAAAAGTAAAACAGACTCTGGATATTCTCATACTGGAGCTTTTGCAGACAAACCTACAGACAACAATTTTGTATGGGAAGCTGGAGCTGGTATAAACTATAGTCAAACAGACGTTGATAATAATCTATGGAAAGTATTGAGCTTATCTAGGTCAGTACACGACGCCGTAGATAATCCTTATTGGTCTACTCCTACTCCTACAGGTAATGCTGGTGTAGGTTTATTTCAAGGTGCTAACTTACCAGACGGTGTAACTTCTTTAGTAGACTATGATTTCGTATATAATGATAACTACGACTCTACTGGTTCTACTGGATTCGAAGGTAGTACTGGACGTATTAAATTAAATGATTGTCAATATGGAGACCAATTAAGAGTAAGATTTGACTTTAACGTAATACCTCAGATAGCTAACACTACTATTGAGCCTGCTTTATGGTACTCTAATAGAAATGATAACGACGATATTACATTTACTTTCCCTTTAACTACTAGTCCCGTATTCTATGGTACTGGTTCAGTAGGTAAGACATATTTAAACAGAGTAGATATTTCGGCGTGGATTACTTCTAATGAAGATGTAAACGCTTTAACATTACCTGCTGTAAAATCAGATAACCCCGTAATCATTCAGCCTCTAGGCTTATTAATAACAATTTTAAGATAATATAACAATGGCAATTAGAATAGAAAGAAACGAACAAGGAAACTGTATAAACTTTCACGGAAGTAGTAATCCTACATATTGGAATGCCTGCCTTAGTGGTGAAGTAGATTCTAGTAATCCTAACACTGTAAACGTAGTGAATGATATTATTACTGCTCAGACTGGTGTTAAAGAATTTGAATTTTTTCAGATACCTTATGCTGACTTCGTAGATGCTGACGGTAATGGATTTGCAGATGCTACTACAGCTGCTGCATATATTACGGCTAACGCTAACGTAGTAGGATTAGGTGGAGCTGGTACTGAGCTTACTGGAGAAACTGTATGTTTTAAATTAGATGACACGTCTACCTCTATTATGTTAGACAACGGTCACTCATTCGGAGTAAACACAATCAAAGCACTTAATACTGGAGACGGTTTAATTACTATTAACTCTAAATTAGGGGATATAACGCACTTTACTAAGCTAGACCATACTCAAGTATGCGACGGTGATGGAAATGCTATCTCTGGTGGTTTAAATGACGTTATAAACTATCTTAACGAATTGTTCACAGTAGGAGCTTTTGAATCTATCGTTATCTCAGACCCTTACTCTACAATGGTAGCAGACGTAGGAGGAGTAGAATCTGCTGTATCTTACGTAGGATATGGATTAGATGTTATCGGAGACGATATCTATGGTTCTACTAGCACTAACTCTCAAAATGGATTGTTATCTACTGAGACTATAGACCAAGCTGGAGAGTACTATACTTTTGATATAAGAAATGAAGGTACTATAGGATTTGGATTAGTTCATACACAAGCTAGTTACGACGCTGGATTATATAGCGGAAACTCTAGTTATGCAGACCCTACTAGATTCGGTATAGATAATAGTGCTCATTATGGCTTCCAATTCTCTCACTGGTTTCACCCTACCCCTAATGGTTCTTGGACTAACTACGGTGCTAACACTGCTTATAGTATGCGTGCTGGATGGTCTAACTTTAATGGTACAGACGAACAAGCTGACTGGTTAGCTGGAAACCCTATAAAAGTAAGAGTAGGTATCGATGTGGATGGTTACATCTCTATTGAGACTTTAAGAGGTGGTACTAGCTGGACTGTTCACGCTAGAACTTCATACCCTATACCTCAAGGCTCTTCTTATAGATTAGGAATTAAAACTAATCACACTGGAGCTAGAGTATCTACTTTACCTAAAGTTCACTTATTAGAGCCTGCAGCTCCTACTATGCAATTTAGATATGTAGAGAGTCCAGACGGTGTATATAACTTTCCTTTATTTGTTACTGCAGAAGAGGCGGCTTATTACGATGAGATTACTAACGGACTAACTGCTGGTACTGGTTCTAGTCATACTCATACGTATGCAGATGACCCTACTAACACTACTTGGTATATGCCAGAAGCTACTCACGATGCTTCTACGTACGTTCACAATGCAGCTCCAACTGGTTCAGAAACTTTCAGTGGTAATGCTGTTGCTTATACAGAGATTACTAGCTTAACTAATGCAGATTTAACACCTCCTCAGTTTACTAGCTCAGACTATACATACCAAGAAGGTACAGTAGTTAATCTACAAGTTACTCCTCAAGGTGCGTCTTGGACTACTAGCGTTTCTATCTCTCCTAGTAATAGTGGATTAGTTTACGATGGTTATAGTGTTATACAAGGTACTTTAAACGATGTATCTACAGATACTATATATACTGTAAGCGTAACTAGAGCTAACTCTTATGGTTCTACTATAGGTACTTTTGAGATACAAGCAACTGATGTTCCTCCTGTTCAAACTAATGATACACCTTGGACTAAGGCTTTAGACTTTAATGGTGGTAGTGAATACTTGAAGCAAGTTAGTAATAATATGTATTCACAACCTTTACAAATGGCAGGAGTTGCCGATACAAAAACTGGTAATTCTACAAGTGGATATACTTCTGACCAAAGCTTGGCGTTGCCTTGGGCGACATCTTGTGTATTTAAAGCAGACAGACACAATAGCAATCAAGTTATATGGAATCAAGGAGAAGGCTCTTCGAATGGAAATGACAATATTTCTTTAGCTTTAGGAAGTAATGGAGACCTTAGTTTACAATGGGGTCGTCAAGGTACAGGAGTTAATAAATGTAGAATAGCTACAAATATATCCTCTTCTACTTGGTATGGAGTTTATATTGCTCATAGTGGAGAAAGATTAGGAGGTAGCAATGCCTCTGCATCTAACTTAGCTGACTGTTTTGATATTAGACTAATGAGTAGTGCTGATTCTTTTGTTTCGATAAGTAGTAATTTATGTACTTCAAGTAATTGGATATCTACAGGTCAAAGAATGGATAGAACTGTTGCAGGAGATTTTACTATCGGTGGAAGAGGAAATAGTAGTTACTTAAGTTATTACGGTAAAGTAGCTTCTATGTTAGTTACTACTCTAAAACAAAATCAAGCTTTCCCTACTAATGCTGAAATTGAGTTAATGATTACAGACCCAACTAAATGGGTAGATGACTACAAGGTAGGTCAGTATTATCGTGGTGCTATGAATAATGGAACTACGGGTAACTTCCAAAAAGACCACTTCCTAGCTTTTAAAAGTACTATGGCGTGGCTAATGGGTGACGGTACTAGTGATTCTTATGCTAATGGTATTAGAAACAATTTGTATCCTATCGACCAGAACTCCACTAAGCTACAGTTAAATAGTATGGTATCTAATGACATCGAAACTGTAAGTATAGCAGGATTAACTTAATTAATAACTCAAGCCCTCTCTTCGGAGGGGGTTTACTTAAAACTATATAATATGCCATTCTACGGAAAATACCCTTTTAACCCTATTGACTCTGGTAAGCTTTGGAATAAAGATTCTAAAGGTCAAGGATTTGGTAGTACGTATGGAGGGAATCAATCTTCTAATGTAACTAAGGCTCTGAATATTAAGACGGTGAGTCAAGATAGAGAGTCTGAAATGTTTTAAAATTCGGATTTATATTGTTTTTAAATAAACTATAAAACCTAAATATATGAATGCAAAAGAAACCATTAAGAAAATTGCTGACGCTTTAAATATCGGAGCAGAGGAAACAGCCAAAGTTGAGGAAACTAAGGCAGATGACAAAGTAGAGGAAACGAAAGTAGAGGCTACTCAAGAGACTGTAGAAGATACGAAAGTAGAAGCTACTGAGGATACTAAAGTAGAAGACGCTCCAGAAGTCGTAGCAGAACCTGCAGAAGTTGCTGAGCCAGTTAAAGAGGATACTAAAGAAGAGGATTCAAAAATACAAGACCTACAGAAGCAAGTAGATGAGTTATCTAAGCTTCTAGAAGTAGCAGTATCTAAGGATATTGATACTAAGGAGGACATCGTACCAGAGATTCCAGAAACTAAAGTAGAGCCTTTGACTCACTCACCAGAGAGTACACCAGAAACCAATGGAAAAAAGATTGGTGGACACGGTGGAGACGTATTATCTCGTGTCTATAAATATATGAGCTAACTAATTATTAACTATTTTTTAACTAACTTAATTATTTTTTTATTATGGCTACAACTATGACCATTTCAAATTCTAGCTACGCTGGAGAAAAAGCTGCTGGATTTATTGCCGCCGCTTTGCTTTCTGCTAACACTCTTGACAAAGGAGGAGTTACTATTAAGCCAAATGTAAACTACAGACAAGTAATGCAAAAAATCGCTGTAGGTGATGTAATTGCTGATGCTTCTTGTGATTTTACAGCTACTTCTGATGTTACTTTAACTGAGCGTTATTTAACTCCAGAAGAATTTCAAGTAAATATGGAGCTTTGTAAGAAAGACTTCGAATCTGACTGGCTATCTATCGAGCAAGGATTCAGTGCTTTTGATACACTTCCTAAGAGCTTTGCTGAGTACCTTATCTCTCACGTTGCTGCTAAAGTTGCTACAAAAACAGAACTAAACATCTGGAACGGGCAAAATGCAAACGCTGGAGAATATGATGGACTAGTAGAATTAATGAAAGCTGATGCTGACGTTATCGACGTTGTTACAGCTGAGACGTCTATTACGCCTTCAAATATTATCCAAGAATTAGGCGCTGTAGTAGACGCTATCCCTACAACCGTGTATGGTAGTGACAATCTATCTATCTACATCTCTTCTGCTGATGCTCGTTCTTACGTACGTGCTCAAGCTGCTTTAGGTTACAAAGACCTTTACCACGTTGGACAAACTGCAATGGACTTCGAAGGGGTTAAATTGTTTGTTGCTAATGGATTGACTTCTGGTCAAATGGTAGCTGCTGAGAAAGATAACTTAATGTTCGGTACTGGCTTACAGTCTGATTTTTCAGAGGTTAAGGTTTTAGACCTTGCTAACATCGATGGTTCTCAAAATGTAAGAATCGTTATGAGATTTACTGCTGGTGTACAATACGCTATCGGTTCTGAAATCGTTCTAAGAGAGAACGCATAATTTTTTTCGGAGAGGTGATTAACTTTGCCTCTCCTTTTTTTAACTAATTAATACTTATACTATGTCTTGTGAAATTTCTTTGGGCAGATTAGAGGGCTGTAAAGACCAAATCGGAGGTTTAAATGCGATTTATTTCGTAAACTTCGGAGATGCTGGTTCTTGGACGATTACAGATGAGAACATCACTGCAATTGCCGCTACTACTCCTAATGCCTACAAATACGACCTTAGAGGAAACTCAACTTTTGAGCAGTCTCTAACGTCAAGCCGTGAAAACGGTACTACTGTAGCTGAGCAAACTTTAACAGTTTCTCTTAAAAAGCAGGATGCTGCTACTAATAAAGAGGTAAAATTATTAGCTTACGGGCGTCCTCATATCCTTATTGAAGATAACAACGGTAATATCTTTGTAATGGGTGAAGACTTCGGAGCTGAAATGAACGCTAGTACTTCTACTGGTGCTGGAATGGCTGACAAATCTGGATATGAATTAACTTTCGTATCTTCTGAAAAAGGTTTAGCTAAGTTCTACACTGGAGACGTTGCTACTGACTTTAGCGTAACTGTAGGTTCTTAATAACTTACATTACTACTCTACTAAGCCCTGCCTAACGGTGGGGTTTTTTTATGCCTAACATTCAAGGAGTTAAAATGTTTTTAAATAAACTATTAATAGTGAACTACATAACTAACAGCACCGAGAATCAAGACCTAGACTTAACTCTAAATTATGAGTTTGGTGTATCTGAGGTTCTTAACGTTTTAGTAACATTGAAAAAAGATGGTAATAGTACTGATACTCAAGAGGTTGAGGGAACTGCTATCTATAACGGATACTATTCTACTTTATCTGTATCTGGACTAAATGTAGATTTAGAGTCTTTCTACTCTATAGACATAAATAAAGACGGCAATAACCTATACAAAGGTAAGGCTTTTGTTACTACTCAGACTATTGGAGAGTACGAGATTAACAATGATAACTACATTAAGCAAGCCACTGACACTACTAACTTTACAATATTTGAATAATGATAAACGTAATTGAATTATCTTCTTACACCACACCAGAAGCCACGATAGACACTCGTAAAGGCTTTGTATCTTATGGAGAAGAGAATAACTATTTTGAATTCTTAATCGAAACCTACCTACACTCAGCTACTAACAATGCATCTATTAAATCTATATCGGACTTAATATTTGGTAGAGGTCTATCTATCTTAGAAAAAGAAGAGGACTCTAAGGACGTAGAGGCTATCAAAGAAATCATAAAAGATAAGGACTTAAAGAAGATTATCCTAGAACGTAAAATGTTAGGTCAATCAGCTGCTCAAGTTATTTATAAGGGAGCTGGAAAAAATAGAAAGGTACAAGAAATTAAGCACTTCCCTATACATACTTTAAGACCAGAGAAGGCATCTATGACTGGAGAGATTGAAGCTTATTTCTACCATCCAGACTGGAAAAACTATAAGAACACTGATAAGCTTAAAAGAATTCCTACATTTGGAAACAGCACAGAAGCTATTGAATTATACATAGTAAGACAATACATTCCTAACCATACATACTTCTCTCCTGTAGATTACAGTGGAGCTCTAGGATATGCTGAACTAGAAGCAGAGATTAGTAACTACCACCTTAACGATATCCATCACGGTTTTTCTGGAAGTAAGATTATCAACTTCAATAACGGTCAGCCAGACGCTGAAGCTCGTAGGATGATTACTGAGGACGTTAAGAGAAAGTTAACTGGAGCTCGTGGAGAAAAAGTTATCGTAGCTTTTAATGAGTCTAAAGATAATAAGACTACTGTAGAAGATTTACCTTTAAATGACGCACCTGCTCATTACGAGTACTTAGCTAGTGAGGCAGCTTCTAAAATAATGGTAGGACATAGAGTAACCTCTCCTATGTTATTAGGTATTAGAGACGGTTCTAAGGGCTTAGGAAACAATGCCGAAGAGATTTCTACAGCGTCTCAATTATTTCACTCTACAGTAATTAAGAATTACCAAGATGAGATATGTGAGTTCCTAAAGGAAGTTCTATTATTAAATGGTATCAAAGAAGAGATTTACTTCATTACTACTCAGCCTATTGAGTTTATGGAGGAAGATGCTAACGACAAGGAAGATGCTGCAGAGAAAGAAGAGAGAACTGGAGTAAAAGGAAAGAACTACGAAGATAAAGACTCTAAAAAAAAAGACAAAACTAATCTAAGTTCAGATAAGGACTTTGAGGCTAAGTCTCAGATTGAATGGTTAAAGCATTTAGCTAGTGTAGGAGAAAGCGAAGTAGGAGAAGACTACGAATTAATTGAGTCTGAATTAGCACACGGTGAGACTGAAGCTGACAACGTAGAAGACAATTTAAACAAAGCTATAGAACTTAGTGCTATCGGTAAAGGTTCAATGATGGACTCTAAAATGTTTAAAGTAAGATATGCTTACGTTCATAGAAGTGGAAAGAAATCTGCTTCGTCTAAGAAATCTACTAGAGCATTTTGTAGAGCTTTAGAATCTGCTAATAAAGTTTACCGTAAAGAAGATATCCTAGCTATGAAAGGAATGAATGCAGAGCTCGGACATAACAAACAACCTTATAGTATCTGGCTACACGCTGGAGGAGTAAACTGCTACCACGGTTGGGAACGTAGAATCTACAAGAAGAGATTAAAGAAAGATGGTACTCCCTATGGAGGAGCTGGATTAAATGGAACGAAAAAGATATCAGTAACAGACGCTAAGAAGCAAGGTTTTAAAACTAAGCCACAGTCTAAGAGAGTATCTGAAGCTAACATAGATAGAGCAGACAAAGGTCATCACCCTAATTATAATAAAACAACTAAATAAATGTCAACCGCAATTTACATAACTAGAGAAGAGCTAGTACGACACACTCCATTGAATGGTAATATTGATATGGATAAGATTATCCACTTCAGTAAGATAGCTCAAGATATCCACGTACAAGGATACTTGGGTACTAAGCTTTACGATAAGATTAATAACGAAATCATAGCAGGTACTATATCTGGCAGCTACTTAGAATTGGTAAATAAATACTTAAAGCAGGTTGTAATACACTTGACTTTCTTAGAATTCTTACCTTTCAGCCAATACACTATATCTAATAACGGTGTGTTCAAGAAAACTGCAGAGGCTAGCACAGTACCTACAGTAGCAGAAATGGACAGAATGAAAGAAGCCGCTAGAGATACTGCAGACCACTACGTAAGAAGACTTATAGACCATTTACGTTTTGAAAGTGGTAAAGGAACTTACCCCGAATACAATCTAACTACGTCTAACAGTGATGAGATGCAACCTCAAAAGGATATCTCATTTGGTGGATGGCAAATATAATTATAGATGGCTACATTAAACGGTACACAAATAAACCAGACTTACAAAGGTCTAATTAAATTAACAGATAACTCTGCTGCTGGAGGCTCTTTAAGAGAGTTAACAGATGGTTTTGGTAATGGACTTGGATTGTTCGTTAATACTGGAGGAGCTTTTACTGCTCAAGGTGATTTAACTGTACAAGGTAATATAGATGCAACTGGAGCTAATAAGATTGCTTTCTATTATGCAGACCAGTCTACATTCCCTAACGCTAACACTTAT
>Ga0206682_10003516_pt1 | contig 13319 bp, 12 predicted proteins | sample M240m12015metaG_FD_155444 | JGI IMG/M metagenome (GOLD analysis project Ga0206682, IMG submission 155444) | Ammonia-oxidizing marine archaeal communities from Monterey Bay, California, United States - M2 40m 12015 | ecosystem: Environmental > Aquatic > Marine > Intertidal zone | place: USA... | reverse complement strand
AAAAACGTGCAGTTTTCCGGTTTGGGATTGGGGGCCGGGCAGTTGAGACGGCAAAAGATGCCCGTTGAGGTTACGCCGACATAGGCACGCCCCTCATAGGCATCACTCCGGGCGACAAGTGCATCATAGAGCACATCTGGATCAGGCAACGAAAACATCATTTCAGCATCCTAGCGCGATTCTCTTTGCCGTTGCGCCGTTTTTCGGGCGTGACTGTGAGTTTTTTGGCATCAATGTGTCAGTTTGGGCCGGACCGCCGCAGGCCGCGTGAAAATGACTTGCCTCATAGAAGAACTCATTGCAGGCTTGCCAGATGACACAGACGCTTAAGACCTTCACCAGCCTTTGGGCCATGCAGCCGCACGATCAAACAGGGATAAAACTGCCCTACGCGCAGCTGTGCGAAATGGTAGCGCAGGCAGGTTATGATGGGATGGCAATTGACCTAGGTGCCGGTGATGTGGCGCAAGCCCATGAGGTGCGCCCGCATATGGAGCGTCATGGTCTCACACCTTTGATTGTTGCATTTCCCAAGACTGTTGAAAGCCTGCGCGAGACGCTGGTCATGGCGAAGGATTTTGGCAGCCCTTTTGTGGATGTGATTGGTCAGGTGATGCCACTGAGCGTCGATGGGATGATTCCCGTGATCCGGCAATGGATGGATATGGCCGATGAGATTGGCGTTCCAGTGCAATTTGAGACACATCGTAATTGTATCACGAATGATCTATATTCCACGCTTTGCCTGCTTGATGCGATCCCTGAGATGCGCATATGCGCAGACTTGAGCCATTATGTGGTCGACCGCGAATTTTGGTTTCCCCTGTCGGAGCGTGATATGGGGTTGATTAGCCGAATTTTGCAGCGCTCGGATAGTTTTCAAGGCCGGGTGGCCAGTCGCCAGCAGGTTCAATTGCAATTGGACTTTCCGCAGCATCAAAAATGGGTTGAGCTATTTAAAGGGTGGTGGCGCGAAGGGCTGCAAGATTGGCGCCGGCGCTCCGAGGGTGAGTGTATCTTCCTGTGCGAGCTTGGGCCGCCGGAATATGCGATGACCGATGCCCAGGGGCGCGAGATGTCCAATCGCTGGGAAGAGGCTTTGCAGATTAAAGCTTGGGTCGCAGAGATTTGGCAAGAGCTCGGTGGCGATCGCTAAGAGCCGCTCATCTTTTTGCGTGAAAAATAAAGCCGATGAAGTTTAAGAGCAATTGCGCGGCAAGAATTTGCGTGCTGTCCGTCGGGTCATAGGCAGGTGCCACTTCAACCAGATCAATCCCGGCGACTTGCCCGCGCTGGGCCAGGCCCTGCAAGATTTCCAAGACGTCGTAATAGAGAAACCCGCCATGGCTTGGCGTGCCGGTGCCCGGAGCGATTGACGGGCAGAAAGCGTCAATATCAATGGTGACATAGTAGCGCGCCCCGGCAGGGAGTCTCTCCAGCACTGCCTCTAGCCCTAATGCGCGTACTTGCCGTACCGAGAGGATATCAGATCCGCGGGCTCGGGCGTCATCATAGCCTTCTTTCGCAGTGGAACTGACGTTGCGAATTCCCAGTTGCGTCATGCCGCTGACCCATGGTTTTTCAATGGCTCGGCGCATGGGATTGCCATGGCCCGCAGTTACCCCATGACGGCTATCCACAAAATCTAAATGGGCATCAATCTGGATCACATGTACCGGTTCTTGCTCGGAAAAGGCGTTGATGCAGGGGATATTGATGGAATGATCGCCGCCCACCACAACTGGCAGCGCGCCCGCGGCCAAAATCTTACGCACGCCAAATTCAATGTTGGCATGGCTTTCGTCAGTTTTCGTATGGATGATATCAGCATCACCCAAATCAACGATCCGTACATCGCTTGCTAGGTATGTGGCGTCATCTTCGTGGTCATAGGCACCGGCATGGCCAAAAGAAAATAGAGTTGAGGCTTCGCGAACAGCACGCGGGCCAAAGCGCGCACCAGGTCGCCATTGGGTACCAAAATCAAAGGGAGCACCCAGAAACGCCACATCAGCGTCGATCGTATCCCAATCAGCCACATAGGGGCGTTTGCCAAAGGTGGAAATTCCAACAAAAGGCAAGTTCAGCCGTCCTGCTTCATAACCGTGATCTGACATAAAGGCTCCGTTTTGCTTTACCGGATCAATGTTGTGCGATTGGGCTGAAAATGTCGATAAAAAATTCGAGCACCCAGAGTTAACGCGCATGATGCAGGGGTAGGTGAGGGTAGCAGTCGCGGTATGTAGGGAGGCGCTAGGCGCAGCTGGCTGCATCCACTCTATTTCGCGACACACGCGAGGTGCCAGATTTTTAGGTCCGTACTGTTTGAGCATGAGATTGTGACGCGGTTGAAATTACAGCACGGCTATTTATCGAAATTTATTTGAGAGGCAAAAATCTGCGATTTACCTCTTGTGGTTTGTGCGGCGAAGGTCTAGCTAACACTCACTTGGCGCGGGATGGAGCAGCCCGGTAGCTCGTCAGGCTCATAACCTGAAGGTCGTAGGTTCAAATCCTACTCCCGCAACCAAAATAAATAACGCTAACTCAATGGGTTAGCGTTTTTTGCGTTTTAGGACCTATTTGCATCACAGACTAATTGCGGCGTTCATTGCCGCTTTTTAACATTCCCTCATAACCTGAAGGTCGTAGGTTCAAATCCTACTCCCGCAACCAAAATAAATAACGCTAACTCAATGGGTTAGCGTTTTTTGCGTTTTAGGACCTATTTGCATCACAGACTAATTGCGGCGTTTATTGCCGCTTTTTAACATTCCCCGACGTCCGTCGAATTTCTGATCGAGGGAACAGCAAACTATAAAGCTTAATCTGCTGTGAATACTCCCGCACCAATCATAGCGAGAGCCTGTTCTCTGAGCTAAGCATTCCCAAGAGGTGTCGGCCATCTTGTTTCGGGGGTTACTGCGCCCAATCCAAACAGATGAAACGCGCCAGGCTCACACCAGACCCCCCAATCGTAGGGCCCCGCGTCTCGGACCACGGGCTTTTAGTGTTGGGGCAGTAAATTTATTAGACAGTAATTTTGTTTGCCACCACTAACTGATGAAGAAGGTATTGCCTTCGCCATGCACTAATGGCTGTTTTACAGGACGAAACGGACATTGTTTCTGACGAACGAATGGCCGCTTCTCTATCTTGGCCAACGTTGTGAATCTCACGAAAAACGAGCAAGGGCGCTGTCTCGCAAAATACCTCTGGTTAAAGTTCGCCGGAAGCACGCCCTTCTTGCCAGCGTAGGTACAGGTTTGCACCAAGCCTTGAGATCGGTTCTGGCGGTAAACGCTTTGGGGCGTCAGCGGATAAGGCCCGTGACAGCGCGGGCGATGATCGACCGAGCGCGAGATCGGCTGCGAGGCCGCCTGCCAATGTGCCTTTCGCGGTGCCAAGGCCATTTTGACAGCAGGCTGAAAACAATCCCGGTTCCAGTTCACCAATGACCTGAACGTTATTGCGGCTCAGGCAAAGCCGGCCGCCCCAACGGTATTCCATCGCCATATCACCCAGATTTGGAAAACGGCCCATGAACGAGCGGTCGTGATCTTGGCCGACCTTGACCACGCGTCCCTCGTTCACTTCCATGTTAGGGTCGAATGTGAAGCGATTGCGAATAATCAGCCGATCGCCACCGATGCCAGAGATACGGCGCACAGTCGTGCCAACGGGATCTGCCGGTGTCAGCCCCCAAATCGCATGACCACCCAGATTGGCAATTTCTTGCGGTGACAATGCCCGCGTCATAGAGGCGTAGGTGAACACATGCATCAGACGCGATTTGGCGTATCCAAAGCTGTTGAGATGACCGTTCACCGCAAGGATGACCTGCGGCGCTGTGACTTGGCCATCGGGGGTCGTGGCGATCCAATCACCTGTCCACTTTAGGTCCGCGACGGGGCTGTTTTCATGGATCAAAACACCGTCTTTACGAAGTCCTTCAGCGATACCGCGGATCCACAGCGCAGGTTGAATCATGGCTGTGCCCGGCGTGAACAGACCGCTTTGGTAATAGTCAGTGCCAGTAATTTCGCGCATCTGAGCCGCATCATAGGCCTCATGCGGTTCACCCATCGCAGCCAGATGTTTGGCGAAACTCGCATTATGCGTCTCACCCTTGGCTGTTGCCGCCCCGTTGATCTTGCCTGACATCACGAAGGCTTCGGTAGACAGGCCATATTCTGCGGCCATTTCGCGGGCATGGGCGATGCCAAGCCGGTTGTCTTGTGTCTGCGCCACGTCGGCCTCTAACGCGCCACCGTAATCAGCAGAGGTCAGGTCATGTGGTAGATCAATCATGAACCCCGAGTTGCGCCCCGCCGGGCCATCGCCCACCCGCACGGCATCCAGTACGACAATCTTGTTACCTTTAGCCTGTTTGACCAGGCGATGGGCGGCTGCCAAGCCTGCAAAGCCCGCACCGATAACCAGCCAGTCGGCAGTGATCTTGCTGTTCAGTGGCGTGGCTGGCTCTGGCTCTGGTAGCAGGCGGTTCCAACCCGCGGGACCGGGGTCGCGTGGCAGGCGTGTCACTATCATGGCAGGCTCAGTTTGCTCATGCGGCCACCGTCGATTGTCCAGACCTGGCCTGTTACAAAGCTCGCTGCATCCGAGGCCAACCAGCAGATCAGCTCGGCAACCTCCGATGGGGCACCAGTACGGCCCAGAGGGTGAATACCGCCGATCTTGGCGCGAAAGGCGGCAGGCTCGGCCAATGAGGCGATGAAATCCTCATTGAGTGGCGTATCGATCCATCCCGGTGCAACCGCGTTGCACCGTACGCCATCAGGGCCGTGATCGACGGCGACTGCCCGGGTCAGACCATGTAATCCTGCCTTGGACGCCCCGTAGGCCGGGTGACGCGGGTTGTTTCCGAGCCCCTCAATCGAACCCACATTCACAATCGCCCCACGTGCGGCGCGCAACAGCGGCATGGCATAACGGATTAACAGGAACGGCACTGTCAGGTTGATCTGCATCTGAAGGTGCCAGTCACCCAGCGAAGTTTCTTCCACCGTGCCTTCTCGCATCACGCCTGCATTGTTGACGAGAATATCCAGTTGACCTGTGGCTTTTGCGATGTGCTCAATGGCTTTCTCAGGCGAAGAAGGGTCGGCAAAATCGACAGTTATGTCTTCAAAATCTGACAGGCCGCGTTGGGCTCCAAAAACACGCGCTCCACCGTCGGACAGAAGACGCGCGGTTTCCGCCCCCATCCCACTGGAAGCGCCTGTTACCAAAGCAATTTTTCCCTGAAAATCTATCATGCCACCGGCTTTCCGCCGTTCACCTCAACCAAGCTTCCACACATGTAACGCGCATGATCCGAGGCCAGGAACAGCACAACTTCTGCAATGTCTTCAGGTTGGGCAATCCGACCCAAAGGGACGGTTTTGTCGAGTTCCGCCATAGCTGTGGTCGGGTCAAACCCGCGCATTTCAAACCCTGTGCGCAACATCGGCGTGTCCACTTCATTTGGGCAAACAGCGTTGATGCGAATGCCCTGATGAGCGTGGTCGCGCCCCATGCATTGAGTAAGCGAAGCAATTGCGGCTTTGGTCATGCAGTAAACCGCGTGATCTGGACCGGGATGTACCCCCCAGCACGACGCGGTGTTAACGATGGCGCCACCCCCAATTGCCGCCATAATTGGGATTGCCGCGCGGCACAGCTGAAACGGGGCTTTCACATTCACTGCGACAGAAATGTCAAAGTCCTCATCACTGCTGTCGGTGACTTTGCCCCTGCGCATTAGACCCGCGTTGTTGATTAGAATATCCAGTCCACCCAGCGCCTCAGCCGCTTGTACGGGCAGGGTATTTGTATAGCTAGGGTCGGTCAGGTCGCCTGGGAAATGCGCCTCTGCATCAATCCCATCGGTGTTACGATCTGTAACCGCGACCCGCGCACCCGCGGAGCGCAGCATTGAGGTGATGGACCCCCCAATCCCCCCGGCAGCCCCGGTCACCAAGGCGCGTTTTCCTGCGAAATTCATGCTCGTTTCCTCTCATTGACGATTAAAAAGATGCAACGGGCGCCCCAAACTGCGCCTCGTCAGGGGTCACACCAAGGCCCGGCCCCTGCGGCAGCGAGATATGGCCATCATCGATCTTCACCGGGTTGTTCCTGTCGTAATGGCCTTCGATATAGGGCTGAGCGAGCCATGCCCCCTCAAAAAGTCGCGGCTGAACCGTGGCGCCCATATGGGTACAGGCGGCAGCGATGATGTCGCCCCCCCACGCGTCGTCGCAGGTGTGCGGCAAGGAGCGTGCCTCACAAATATTGCGGAAGGTCTGCATGGGTTGCAGCCCACCAATGCGGGTCACTTTCATGCCAAACCCATCCACTAACTCACGCCCCACAGCCAGAATGACGGTGGGCAGATCAACGCTGTTTTCATCCATAAAAATAGCGTGGTTGACCTGTGGCCGGATTTTCTCTAGATCCTGGACAGTGTTGCAGGGTTGTTCCATGATGAAGGGAATATGCGCCAGTTCACGGCTGACGCGCAGCACATCACGAGTGGTCCAACCGCGATTGCCATCGACGGCAAGACGCATGCCGGTACCTTCGATCTGCTCCCAGACCTTGATGATGGTCTCAATGTCGATCTCGACCGGGCGTCCACCCACTTTGACCTGTAGTCGCGGATAACCTTCTGCCTGTTTTTCCCGAGCAAGCCGTGCGATATCGTCTGGTCTTCCGACCCCGGTGGCATAATATGAGGGCACCCGGTCGGTGACGGCTCCGCCCAATAAGCCTGACACCGACAGGCCTGTGGCCTTACCAAGCGCGTCATGCACCGCAATGTCTACGGCCGCCTTGGCGTACCCATTCAGAAGGTCCGCCATTTTGCGTTGCACTGCCAGCGGCAAAACCTCTGTTCCAATAAGGCCCGGTGCCATTTCAATCAGCGCCGCACGTGCACCAGATGCATGGGCCTCGGCATAGGTTGGCCCCACTGGGCAGGTTTCCCCCCAACCGGTGGCACCGGTGTCGGTCACAATCCTGACCAGCGTAGTATCCAGCGCCCAGACCTCAGCATTGGCCATCGTGTAAGGGCCGTTTTTTACCGGCAGATCATATTGATAAATATCTAGCTCTTTGATCCTCACGTCATATCTCCGTTGATGGGGGCAGAAAAACCAGCTTGCCAGTGTGTTTCTTGGCCAAGAAGTCCTGTTGCGCGCGGGCGATGTCCGCCAGAGGATACGTTGCCGCCAATGTGGGGCGAATTTCTCCGGCTTCGATGTAAGAAATCAGGTTGGGGAAGATCACATCATCCTGAAAGGTTGACCCAAAGAGGGTCAGGTCCTTGAGGTAGAGCGTGCGCACATCCAGTTCGACCATCGGTCCGGCAATGGCCCCCGCGGTAATGTAACGTCCGCCACGTTTCAGCACCTTGAGAAGCGCGGGCCAGCCAGGGCCAGCGACCAGATCTATCACAACATCAATAGCTTCGTTGCCCAAGGTGGCAATGATATCGGCGTTCCGATCAATCACCTGATCCGCCCCCAGCGCCAGCACCTCATCCCGTTTGGCCAGTGAAGACAGGGCAATCACACGCGCGCCGCGCCGTTTGGCCAGCTGAACCGCAGCTGATCCAACCCCCCCCGAGGCGCCGGTCACCAATACTGTCTCAGCGTCTACACTGGCGCGGTGCAGCATGTTTTCCGCAGTGGAATAAGCGCAGGGGACCGACGCAAGTTCGGCATCGGACCAGTTGCAATTGACCGCGAAGGTGAATTCAGATTTCGCTACCGTATATTGCGCAAACCCGCCGTCACATTCGCTGCCGAAACTTATGCAGCTAAACGGGGCGGCGGCCGTCAAAGGTTGCATGGTCTGCACCAAGACCCGCTCGCCGATCCGTGTTGGACTTATATCAGCCCCAACTGCAATGATCCGCCCGCAGACATCGGGGGCGGCGGCCGTCAAAGGTTGCATGGTCTGCACCAAGACCCGCTCGCCGATCCGTGTTGGACTTATATCAGCCCCAACTGCAATGATCCGCCCGCAGACATCGGCCCCTTGAATGCGCGGGAAGGTCAGTGGCACGCCTGACCAGCTTGCGTCATCATCATTCACCGTATCGAACCCGGTTGCCCCACCGGTATCCGTGTCCTCTGACACGGATTTGGAATACCAACCGATCCGTGTGTTGATATCTGTGTTGTTAACTCCAGCAGCGGCAACCCGGATCAGCACTTCACCGATACCTGGTTCCGGCGTCGGCAGATCCTTACGATATACTAGCTTATCTATCCCGCCGTGGCCGACAAGCTGAACGCCATGCATTGTTTCGGGAAGGGTCATTTGGCAATTCTTTCTGCAGTTAACAGCGCACGGGCGAGCCGCAGCGCGGCGCGTTTTGCGACCTGTGGCCCCCTCACCATGACGGTGTCGGTTTGCCCTTCGTGGATGGCCAGAACGGTCTTGCTTTCAAACCCCATGTCAGTGCTCCTGGTTAAGGGCGTCGGCGGCAGGAATTTCACGCTCGCGCCGCGCAATGTAATCCAACAGCGCCTCGTTCACGTCGTCGTCCAGCTTGGGTTCCTCATATTCGTTCAGCATTGCACGGGCCTTGTTCAACGCGCGCTCGTTGATCTCAACCCCGCCTTCGGCTTGCCATTGCTCGATTGAATTATTGTCGAACATTTCGGGCATGAAAAACGCCTCTTGGAAATGTTCCAGCGTATGTGGGTGGCCCAGGTAGTGACCACCGGGGCCGATATCGGGCACGGCAGACAGAGCGGCATCGAAGTCGTCCCAATTCACGCCTTGCGCCATGCGGTAGCCCATTTCGCACATCTCGGCATCGACGATGAATTTGGCGGTCGAGCAATGCATGCCAGCCTCGTTCCAGCCAGCGCTGTGCCACATGTAATTTGCGCCTGCCATCAGGACTGCGTTCATGGTCATCGCACTTTCATAGCCGGCTTGCGCGTCAAACGTCTTGGCCCCGCCAAGCGTGTTAGAGGTCCGCCATGGCACACCGTAGAACCGCGCCATCTGGCCAATCATAAAGTTCATCAGGCTGATCTCTGGCGTGCCAGCCATTGGTGCGCCGGATTTCATGTTTACGGTTGACAAGTAATGGCCGTAAATTGCGGGCGCCCCTTTGCGCACGACTTGGGTGTAGGCCAAGGCGCTGAGAGCTTCCGCGTTCAATTGCGCCACGGTTGCGGGTACGCTCGCAGGGGTGTTTGCACCGCCCAACACAAATGGTGAACACAGGATCGGCTGGTTACGTTTACAGAATGCCCGCAGCGCGCCTAGCATGGTTTCATCCCACACCAGGGGCGAATTGCCGTTGCAATTGCCCGTGACGACAGGGTGCGTGTCGATGTAGTCATCGCCAAACAGGATCGCACACATATCCATCACATCTTCGGCGTTCCTGGGGCTAGTGGTCATACCCATGAACGTCTTATCTGAGTGTTTCATTGACGAATAGGTAATGCGTAAATGTCGTTGACTGATCGGATGATCGTAGGGTTCGACGATGTGATGCGCTGAGGAATGAAGCGCCGGCAGCATGTGGCTGAGCTTGTGAAAATTCGCCAAGTCATCCAGCGTCGGGTTGCGCCGCACGTCGTCAAGATCGCGCAAAAACGGTGCGCCTGTCATCGGGATGAACATGCCATGATCACTACCGAAGGACAACGAATTGGCCGGGTTGCGGGCTTGATACGTGAAGGTTTCGGGGATCGTCGCGATCAATTCGCGCACAAGGTAACGGTCAAGGTAAACCATCTCGCCTTCAACCTTGGCACCCGCAGCTTTCCAGTCGGCCAGGGCGATATCATCCCGAAATTGCACGCCGACGTTTTCGAGGATGTCCATAGAAGCGGCGTCTATCTTTTCGATCTGGTCGGTGGTCATTGGCTCCGTTAGCGGCAGCTTACGCTCGAGCGGGGGCAGCATTTTGATGTCGCGGGTTTGACGCGCAACTTTGCGCGCGCCGCGCCCACGGCGGACAGTCCCTACCGCATCAACGCTCATGTCACGTTATCCCCGTCGGCGGGATCGGTCAGGTCGATCCAAATTGTCTTGACTTCTGTGTACTGGTCATGGGCATGCAACCCGTTGTCGCGCCCGCCAAAGCCAGACTGCTTGTAGCCGCCGAACGGTGTGGCCATGTTACCTTCGCCGTAGCAATTCACCGTCACCGTGCCAGCCTTTATGTCGCGGGCCGCACGGATCGCACTGCGACCACCGCGCGAAAACACCGACGCTGCAAGGCCATAATCCGTGTCATTGGCGACCTGCACCGCTTCATCATTACTAGCCGCGGTCATCACACAAAGCACAGGGCCAAAGATTTCGTCGCGCGCGCGCGGGTCGTCGGCTTTGACCTCGAAAATCATCGGGGACACGAAAGGTCCATCGCCGATGTCGTCCAGAAAGCTGCGCACTTTGGTACAATGCTCCGCATCAATCAATGCTCCGATGTGGGTGGTGGGATCAAGCGGATCGCCGACTTTCCAATCGCGCAGTCGTGCGTTGATTTTTTCAAGTAACGCGTCTTTCACGCTGGTGTGTACAATCAACCTAGACGTCGCAGAGCAGTTCTGCCCCGCATTCCAGAACGCCCCATTGACCACATGTTCAGCCACGTGATCTAGGTTCTGCGCATCGTCGAACACCACAGCGGGGTTTTTGCCGCCGCATTCCAGAACTACCTTCTTGAGGTTGCTATCTGCCGCATAGTGCAAGAAACGGCGGCCGGTTTCAGTTGACCCCGTGAAACTGACCATATCAACGTCCATGTGTCGGCCTAGCGGTTCCCCGACCGATGGCCCGTCACCGGGAAGAACTTGAAGAACGCCGCGCGGGATACCCGCCTCGTGCGCTAATTCTGCAACGCGCAGTGCGGTCAGGCTAGTCTGTTCGGCAGGTTTCACGATAACAGAACATCCAACTGCCAGTGCCGGACCAATTTTCCATGCCAGCATCATCAGCGGAAAGTTCCACGGCAGAATGGCCGCGACTACACCCACGGGTTCGCGCACGATCATTCCGATTGCGCCGTCCCCAGTGGGGGCTGTTTTGTCATAGATCTTATCGGCAACTTCCGCGTGCCACTTGATGCAGTGGATCGTCTCGGGCAGATCAATGGTTTCGCAGTCAAGAATTGGTTTGCCGGACTCCACGCTCTCCATCACCGCCAGTTCGCGGCGGTTACGTGTGATCAGCTTGCATAGTCGGATCAGTACATCCTTGCGCGCATCTGGGTCCATTTTGGACCAACGACCTTGGTTAAACGCCTCCCGCGCTTTGGTGACCGCCAGGTCCACATCAGTTGTATCTGCAGTGGAAATCTGCGCGATCTCGGCACCTGACGCGGGGTTGGTCGTTGCCATCATTGGTCCGTTGCCACGTTGGTATTTGCCATCGATGAACGGACTGCGTGGCGGGTCTAATGCCTCCGCGATGGCGGAATATTCGTCGCGTGTCAGTAGGCCTCCGCGATGGCGGAATATTCGTCGTATGTCAGTAGGTTGGTCATGTATTCGCTCCCTTGATGGCGGAAATCGCTGTGTTCATGATACGGATCACCTCTGCCAATTCGCGTTTGTCGTCTTTATTTAGGGGTTGCAGCGGTTTGCGCGGTGGACCCGCATCAATGCCGCGTAATGTCAGCCCGTATTTGATGCACTGCACAAATTTCCCACCCTGTTCGAGGACGCGCATTAAAGGCAGCATGGCGGACATGATCGCGCGCCCTTTTTTGAAATCACCTTCGAGTACGCAGGCTTCGTAAAGCGCAATATGCGCTTCGGGAGCAAAGTTTGAACCTGCGCAGACCCAAGACCGCGCACCCCACGCGAAGAATTCCAACGCTTGATCATCCATGCCGCAGGACAAGGCGATATGCGGGTAGTCGCGCGCCAGCATGTGCAATCGGTTGATGTCGCCAGAACTTTCCTTGATTCCACAGAAGTTGGGCGAGCGACCTAAACGGTCCAGACACTCCTCGTCCATGTCGACCGACATCCGGCCTGGGTAGTTGTACAGCATCACAGGCAGGTTCGCAGCGCGATCCACGGCCAGCGCATGCAGCGCGATTTCACGCCCTGTCGGATAGGCGTAGGGCGGTGTCGCAACCAACAAAGCATCCGCGCCTGCCGCCTTTGCTGCCTTGGCGTACATGATGCTGTCTTCGGTCCGGATTGCGCCCGTTCCCGTGACCATCGGCACGCGTCCGTTAATCAGACCCGCGCAGTGCGTCATCATCTCTAGCCGCTCCTCAGGGGTCTGCGCGTAGTATTCGCCTGTGGAACCCGCCACGACAATTCCGTGCACGCCTGCAACGATCAAATGCTCGACCGTTTCCACTAGGGCGCCTTCATTCAAAGAGAAGTCTTCATTATATGGCGTCACAAGCGGGGTATAAATGCCTTCAAATTGCATTGCGGTGATCCTTGAGAGAAATGACATCAACTGGTAGCGGATCAGGGCGCACGTAACGTGCCATCCGGTCACGGCTTAGATCCCAATGTTGGAGTGTGAGGTGTGTAAGGTTGATCGCCAGAGCGCCTTCGCCAGCCTCAATGGCAGCAATCATCGCGTCGTGCTGTTCGATAGCTTTGAACACCAGCATGGTTTCTGCGGGTGCGGCAGGGCGATAAAACGTTTGGCTCATGCGGGTATGATCAATCTGCAACCGCGCAAGAGAGGCTAATAAATAGGTGTTTGAGGCCATATCACCGATAATGGCGTGGAACGTGTGATTGGCGAGGGCGGCCTCTGCCGCATCAGATGACTTTGCCGCCTTGGCGAAACCTATCTGAGCTTGTTTTAGTGCATCCAATTGCGCACTTGTGCGGTGTTCGCAGGCCAAACGCGAAATATTGGCATAAACCATCGGTGCCGTTTGGAAAAAGGTACGCAGGACGTCAATGTCCATCGACGCAACCTTGGCGCCACGGTTCTCACTAACCACAACATAGCCTTCGCCCTGAAGGCGTTGCAGCACCTCTCGCAGTGGCGTGCGCGACATGTTGTAATAGCCTGACAGGCCCGCCTCATCGAGATCAAGGCCTGGTTTGAGGTCAGTTGACAGAATTCGGCGACGTAAGTCATCCAAACAGTCAGTTTTCGTAAAGTGTTTCATGGGTGATTCCAAAGATTGTATACAAATTGTATGCAATAATGAAGTCTGTCAATCTATGTGGTCTTATGATGTCCAGAAAATTAGTCTGAGCAGTCGTATAAAATTAGCAATGAAACACAACTTTGTGGGTAAGTTATTTGCCAACATCTGCAAAGCGGCCATTCCGTGGCCTTGCAGCATCTATGGC
>Ga0206682_10003515_pt1 | contig 13321 bp, 9 predicted proteins | sample M240m12015metaG_FD_155444 | JGI IMG/M metagenome (GOLD analysis project Ga0206682, IMG submission 155444) | Ammonia-oxidizing marine archaeal communities from Monterey Bay, California, United States - M2 40m 12015 | ecosystem: Environmental > Aquatic > Marine > Intertidal zone | place: USA... | reverse complement strand
CAGAGCAATACCGAAGACCGCGCCGAGCGCGACGCTCAAATTGCCGAACTCAAGAAGCAGCTTCTAGAGGAGCAAAAGCAGGTGGCGGCATTAGTAGAAGAACTTAAGTCGGTGGATGCGGAGGAGGAGCAGTTTAAAGAGTACGAAGATGCCGCCCAGAGTGCCCAGAAGGAGTTTTACGATGAACTTGGTCGCAACAAGATGCTCCTCGAAGAGCTCAAGACGCGCAAAGAGACGCTGGAAAAGGAGACTGCCAACCTTAAAAGGCTTGTGGACAAGGACACCTTCTTTGAAAAACCAGGAGCGCGCGTGTCGGCTGAGATTTGATGCGTGTGTGTGTAGTAGGTGGGTGGGTCGGGCGGTCGGGTGGATCGGGCGAAGCGCTAACGCGTGCGGTTGCTTTTCATAACACACCTCCCACCGCACGCCAGCAAGCATGCTCGCCGCAGTAGGAGCCCAGAAGCGCGGCCTCGAGGCCCTTGGCCTGAGCCACTTTCTCGGCTCTGGACCTAGCCCCAAGGAGCCGAGGTCGGGCGTGCCGTCTGCGTCGTTCGAGTCGCCTCGCATCCCGTCGGCACCAGGGCAGCAACCAGCTTCGAATGCGACGATCCCTGCCAGTTCCCAGCAGCCAGCCAACCGAAAGCCGAACCAGCGCATCCCCTATGCTCGTTTTCTATTTACGTTTCCGGAGGACCTCCTCGCTCCCAGAGATCTGCTAGTGGGAGACCTCGTCTTTGTTCACAAGACGTCCCAAGCAATGGGTCGCAACTATGACAGAGTTACCAAGTGCACTGGACTGCCGCAGCTGAACGCCATCCTGGCCGACCACCGACCTGGCTACACGACGCTTGCCTTGGGTGGACCCAATGATCAAGCACTTGGAAGCCGAGTGCTAAAGGCTCGTGCCTCACTGACTCGCTACGACATCTTGATCGCAGAGGCCGATGGGAACGACGACGAAAAAGCACGACTCGAAACCGAGCTCGCGACATTGGAAAACCCGTCCACGCCTCCTCCCAGCAAAGCGGACGACCTTGACCCTCGCACCGACTGGCGAGCCGTCACTGCATTAAGTGAGTGGTCTCCCGATGGAGTGCTTTACGGAATAGAGGACGAGACCCTGGAGACAGACAGGTTGAACGATGCTCGTGACGATGGAGTGCTTTTGAATGTCAGCATCGAAGGTCCGACCCCTATGCGAAACACCGTCTCACAAATCGAAAAGACGCGCTCCAAGAACGACAACCAGTCACAGTGCATTGATGACCGTCCGATAATGATGGACACTGTGTTCGTCGGGTTGGTCGCCGATGAGGTGGACAAAGGGTGGTCGTTTAGTTACAAGCTCTTCACTGGGCGACAAGCCCTGCTGTTTGCCGACGGCGTTTCGATGTCTCAAGGCCCGAGCGCGAGCGAGTTTGAGCGGCTGGTGACGAGCTGGAAAATCGGGCGCATCATGGACACGAGCGCTGTCGCCGATCCGAAGGACCGGCGTGTTACAGTCAACGTGAGCATTTCGGAATGGCCAATGAGATCTATCAAGGACGGTGCGGGAAATCAGATACCAGAAGACAGCCGTAGGCGGGATTTAAACTGGTTGCAGGCCGAGTTTGGGTGGCGGATCGGCAGCGCTATCGCATGATTGCCTATTAAGGCAACCTATAGGGAAAATAGAGCGTGTGAGAAGACACTTTGAGAATCTCAAGTCGCCATGTCTCAAAAACATAGCCTTCTTATTTTTGACACCGAAACGTCTGGATTGGGTAGTGGAGATCGGCCGATCGAACTTGGGTACATTCGCATGCACAACGGTCTGGAAACACTCGCCCACTCGGCTCTGCTCAAAAGCGTGACGGAGATCCACCCTCGCGCGAGCGATGTGAACGGCATCACGATGGACCGACTTCTCGCCGAAGGCAAGGACCCAAAGCAGGAGCTCGAGAAGTTCTTCAAGATCGTCCGAGAGGTAGTCGAAGACGGAGGTGTGTTGGTGGCTCACAACGCGAGCTTCGATGTCAAGATGCTGAACAGGCTGGCAGAGGACGTGGGCTTAGAGAGCCATTTTCAAGAGATCAACGTCTTCTGCACCATGAAAAAGGCCACCGAACAGTGTCAACTACCCCCCTTCCGCTATGAATCATGGAAATACCCGAAGCTCTCCGAGATGGCGGACACGCTCAAGGTGGTCTACGACCCGACTGTCCTGCACGGGGCGGTGCAGGATTGCCGGCTTACGGCCAGGTGCTACGTTGAGGCCCAGAATCAAGGGTGGTGGTGACGCCGAGCACGTCCACCCAATCGTTGTGTTTGAAAATCATGTGCAGTGGTTACGTAAAATGCAGTTTCCACATCAACCCGCTTTTACACTGCAACTACGACGCGATCGCGAATTCACGACCCACCGTCTGTAGTGTGGACGCCACCAGACAGACCACATGCCAAACCCCGTGAGCCGTTACCATACACCCACACTCTCTATTCGCAAACCAACTGCCCTTGTAGCCGTTCTGGTACCATCGGTCGGGTAGCATCAGCACGTTGTCAAAGTATAGACCTCCGATGATGAGTCCTACGCTGATTGCATTGCACGCGACCAAGAATAGACCGCCTGGTTGGACGGCTACCAACGGAGCTACTGAGATGAACAGGAATGCCAAGCACACATAGCCCGCTGACCTCAGCGACCCGTGCTCAAGATCGGTGTGTTGTATTCTGAATACGCCGAGCTTACAACTTCCCCAAGCGCTCTCCGTAGCGGAGGCGGGTAGCACCAGTCGTCGATACAGAAAGAACAGCGTCGTAACCATTGTAACCGCCACTGGGTCCGCGAGGGTCGTCCAATGCACACCTTCAAAGCCTTTAGTGGCGATAGACAGGTCGCAGAGGCTGGCAACTCCGACCGCCACGTCTATGGCAGTGTGGTCAAGCATCCGAAATGCAGGTGCGAGTATACGTGATGTACCCAGCGTGTGGTACCCAGTAGATACAGAGAACACGAGAGCAGTGGTCGCCGCCGAGTAGGAGGCAAGCTGTCCCGACGTTGACGTCGAGTCCAATGTGGTGAAGGGGCGGATCAACGCAAACAGCATGAACCCGAATGCTCCAATCAAATGAGTCCATGCTGAAAACCTCTCGATGTGTCCGTACACACCAATCACGGAATGTGCACGCCGCTTCGCGATGCGTCTCCTTGCTTCGACGCTCCCACGCGGTGGATTGTCGACCAAAACACGCCAACAACTACTGCTAGAGGGCGTGCTGTAGTCGTCCTCTTCCGTTTCGATGCACTGTGTCGCGATCTCGTCGTTCACCGGCTGTCGCGCCAGGACATGGTCTGCACCAGCATCGGTCGACTCGCGTTCGATCACGCTCGGATACGTCAGACCCAGTGACCGCCTCGACGTCGGCAGATTTGAGAGCGGGGCCAGTGACAAAAGCGGCAATGAGTCCATGCTGCCCTCCGCCCACTCAAATCTGAGTCGCCTCATATCTTCCAGAAGCCTTAAGTTGAAAAAGGCTCGCTAGGTCGGCGTTTGCTGCACCGCTTGATTCTCACGCGCGCCTCAATGACGGAGCTTTCAATCGCCATGGACGACGCTGCGTGGTTGCAAAACCTCTCGCGAACGGCTCCTGGCCGGCAGCTCTCTGAACATCTCAAGTGTGTTGACTACGTGATTAAAAACGCGAACCGCTTCGAATGCCCCGTACAGGAAGTGTGCACGTTTAGACGCGTGTTCTGCCACGCATTCTCGATGGACGACCGCGCCTTTGGATTGCCGAGGCCTCTGCCTAAATACATTGCCATTGTCAATCTATCCGGCTTTCGAACCATTCTGTACTCATCGCGGAACTCGCTCATACGCCTACTATGCCTGGTTGGCCCCGTCATGTCTGGGCGTGTCATACAGAACGTCGAAGAAGTGCTCCAGTATGCAAGCGAACACGACACATCAGTCCTCTGCTGCCTGAGCTTACCCTGGCAAACTGGCGTGAATCAAGTGCACTGGGAAGTGAGGACCTTTGAAAAGACGGAAGGTGGTGGCGTGCGCGACGGTGTTCGTTCCTTTTCCTACACCAACGAAGACGTTCGCACCTGCGCATCGACCATCGACACCGACGTCTGCGACGTTCGCCAGACAAAGCGAGAAGTCATGGCGATGCTCGACAACTACACTGCGAGCAACCTCGACGCCTACCCAGACACGCACTCCGACGACATCGACGTCGGTGATGATTGCAGCGCAGAAAAGCTCAGCAGATTGAAAATCGTGGTTGGTGCTGTCAAAGCAGACCGATCGAGGTTGATCTCTGAGATGGAGTCCATTCGGGAGGACAAGCAATCTTGCCTCGCGGAGGCCAAGCGTCAGGCGCACATCAAGATGCTAGAGTTGACGAAAGAGACGCAGCAGATTGAGGCAACGATGCGCGAGCGCATGAACGAAACTGAACTGCAAAACAAGATGCTTGGCGAGCAGAACCTTGCACTCGGCCGCGCCAAGGCGGAAGCCGAGCGCGCCAAGGCCGAATCCGAGCTTCTCCAAGAGCAGCAGCTGAACAAGGCCGTCTCGAAGGCGTCCCTGCTGGAGATTTCCCATAAAGCGGCGACGGATAAGCTTTCAGCTCTGCAGAAAACAACGCGCCGAGAGCGAGAGCAGCTCAGCAGAGCGCACACAAAGGAGGTCGAAGGGCTTGAACGGCGTCTCAGCGATGAAACCGTCGCTCGACGCACCGCTGAGCTTCGCTGCGAGCACATCAGCGTCGACCAATCCAAACTGAACGAAGTGTGTGCCAAGTTGCGTGCGGAGAAGCAAGCACTGGGCTTTGAATCGCTCTCGATCCGGAAGAGTCGATTGGCGATGAAATGTGCACTGGCCGTTGCGTGTCAGAAACACGCGACACTGGTCTCCAAATTCCAGAGCGTCGAGAGCTGTTCGCTGGAGCTGAAACAAATGGTGGACCAGAAACAGGCCAATGCCGCGTCGGTGGACTTGCGCATAGCCTCACTAGAGACTGACCTCAAAGAAGCACGCGAACAAATCGAAGAGGCGGCAAAGAAGGCGGAGTCAAGGGTGCAGGAGGCCTGTAGTGAGGCTGACCAAGCAAAAAGGCGCTTCGTGGAAGTCAAGAAGGAGTGCGCAGAGATGAAGCGCTTGCTGGCGGAGGCCAAAAAGCCAGCCGACCAGGTCGCTCCTTTACCAGCCGAGAGGCCCAAATCAGAGACCGTCAGTGTCTCCATGAACACCGAGCCTCAACAGGAGTCGGAGGAGCTGACCAAGATGCGAATCGAGATCGCAACTCTTCACGACCAGAAAGACGTGCTTCAGAAGAAGCTCTCAAAGGCTGCCAAATCCGAGCGGTCGGTGCGACCCTCTACGGACTCCGACTCCACTCCGTGTGGCGATCCTGCTATCGAAGCTCTCGTCGACCAAGTCCACCTCAGCATGAAAAACCTCGTGAATATTGCGCGCTCTGGGCATACACACAAGAGCGCTGCTGAACAGCTTTGGTTAGAGGTGCAGATGATGAAGCAAGCCCCCTCGAACGATGCAATGGCCAACGCGTCGGGTTGGGCGGCGTATAACGTGTACAATGGCAACGCACACGGCCCACAGCCGCACTGGTTTCGCTCATAGTGAGAGTGTGTTTGTACACAGCGCTTAGAAGCCTTGTCCCGTCTCAGAGCGGTTGCGAAAGTGAAGCTGCGACCTGTAAATTGCGCAGCAAAACGCGCCTCAATACCAGTTCCCAAAAACACGCGTCTCCGCAAAACGATGAGCTTACCAACTCGCTCTTCCGTTCGCGAGCTCCGTGAATTGATGGGAAGCCCGTCCTTGTTGAGCCACGAGGAGCGCGTTCGATTCGCAGCCATCCTTCGGTCAAAGAAAAACAATAGGTCGTCCACCGGCAGCGAGGCGAGCTTCCGACCGATTTCGCCAAGCCTCGACGATCTTCTTCGACCGGAGGCTCGCCATACTGCGTGCCAATCCCCGAGCATTGGCATAATTCACCCAGACGCAGTCGAGCGCTCGCAGGCATTGAAGCGCAAGCGCGAAAAGGTGAAAATGACGGTTGCGAATTGCAAACGTGTCTCGAGAATGGCGCGCCCTTCTGATCCGTCGACTGACGCGATGACCAAGATGAACGCCATCGTCGAGTCCTCCTTGTCAGACATCCACCGAAGCGGGTTCAACATGAAGCAGAAGGTGGATCTTCGAGTGTTCTCAATCCCATCCAGCTCGGGTGGGAAGGGGCCCTCTGTTCGCGTGGACACTGGGGACGAGTTGACGGACGCTTCGACACAGGCCAAAGCGAACCACATGTTTTCGATCCACGCTCGCTCACTAGAGGGCGACACTGGCGAGCCCTCTTGGCTGGTCGACGTCTCCAATGCGTGTCCGAAAGTGTACGGCAGGCTGGCGGCGTCGGCGATACGCAACAACGCAGTGAACAGCTCGGTAACCAACCGCCAGAAAACGCAAGGGGCGGCCAACCAAACTTCTCGCATCAACTGTAAGGCCATCACACAAGCCGCCAGCGCGCAGGTGGTGGTCGTCGCGGCCGCCATGGCGATCGGCCGCGCGCACGCCGCCAGTTCACCCGCGTCGTTCACTGTCGCCAACCCAATGGCCACAAACGCCGTCTCCGCATCCGACCTGGCCGGAGGCAGAGACCTTTCCGACATGGTCTTCCCCGTCGTGATGACTTCCAAGCTGCTCTTCAATGCGTGCCCGACTAAAATATCAGATGGCTGTGTCATCACAGTCGCAAAGGACCTTGCGGCCAAAGAGCTTGACGTCTGCCTCATCAGCGAGCGGCTGACCACTTCCAAGTTCATACTGAACGGGCTTTGCAACGCCATCTGCTCACCAGGCAAGTACGACCTCGACTCGATATGGGCTTCGTGGGTCCTCGTCGTGTATCTTGCCTCTCACCCAGAGGGGAGGGTCTTGTTGCGGTCTACGAACCTGACGGACGTCGATTATCAGACGGCCAGCGCGTTCGAGTCCTATGGCCGAGCGGAGATCACGAGAAGGGCGAGGCTGGAAGCGCAACAAGAGGCCTCCATGAAAAAAAGATCGTTGCAGACATACGCAGACGAGTCGGGCAGTGGACCGAGGGAGGAAGGTGGTCCACCGGCGCCAAACGACCGCCCAATTGGGGTGATCGACTTGCTGATCGAGAACGAGAAGAAGCAGCTCGCGACCAAGCGAAAGCGAGGGTCCAAAGGAGCCTCCGCAGCGAGTGCCTCCGACGCCTTCTCGATGCTTTCGTGGTGGGCCGGCGCCCTTCGGTGCAACAACAGCAGCGTGTTGACCAGCCTCATTGCGTACAGCAAGCAGGCGGCAAAGAAGGCGGCTGCAACAACCCTAGAGAGACAGGTCAACGGAGACGTTGCGGTATCCAACAACTTGATCATCAAGACCATCTCTGAACAGAATGCAGTCACGAGTGCACAGGCCCTCGTGCCCTTTGTTGGTCGCCGTGAAGGCGAAACTCCACGCATTATGGCATGGGTGGTGAACGGAAAGCAGTACAGGGGAGTGGCTCGCACAAAGGACGACGCGCGCTCGACCTCCATCCACGCCTGCAAACTAGCCCCTGCTGAGGTGCAGCCAAACTCAAGCACTGCCAGAGTTGCTTGGTCGGTGGTGAGCATGCAGTTTGCTCCGCGAAGCGAAGAGCACACCGTCCTTCCATCGATCCTCGAAAAGCTGAAACATTGCCACTTCATGAGGCACAAAAGCAAGAAAGACGCGCTCACCGCGACGCGCATGGAAGGGCACCTGATGGGTGAAGTGGACCCTCCCCGCCAAATCGAAGCGTCTGGAATTTCCAGGAGCACAGTGAGCTTTGCACTGACCATGCGCGTCGATTCGACGCTGCTCGCCTCCGGGTTGGCCTTCGGCAAGGAGATGGTGGACATGGACACCTCTGCGCCCTCTGCGCCGCACACGCCGCACACGCCGCACCCTCGACTCATTGGCTCTTCCCAGAACACCAAAGCTCGGTCCGAGCCCCTTTGCTCCCCCGCTTGTCGCTTGGCCGTGGGAATTGGGGTCAGCGAGGAAGTGCGGATCTGGTTCGACGGCAAATCGCGCAAGAACAACCCCTGCAAGGTGCTATTGGGAGTCTCCACTGCCGCGGAGCGGGGGAAAGACTGCCCTTCTCTGCTGAACTCGGAGCCGCCACCTCTCCTCGCAATCGTTGATTTCTCAATGGAGGTGGACTATGCCAAGTTGCAGCAGCGGGCAGACCAACAGATCAAAGAGGTCCCGTTCTCAACGTCGTTACACGTTTGCGGCGACAAAGCGGTCAGAGTGCCAGAGGTGCTTCAGCAGTTAGGGTCACACCTCGAGCCGTCGGAATTCGTCAATCAAGCGAGGGCCATTGTGTGGGCGTCTGCGTCTCAGGCCAGTTTCATATCCGATATCGGGAGCAAGCTCTCCGCTGGCCACTCCAACAGTTCGATCTCGTCGTCCAAGAAAATATCAGTCAGTGACAACCACCGACTCTTGCTGTTGACCCCCTTTGACGTCTACGCCGCAGGGTTGACCAACCTGGAACCAACTTTCTGGGGCACTGCTTACCAAGGGTGCTATGGACCCACCTTTGATAGTGGAGTCTCTCCCCCAGGTCTGTTCTGCCACAACCTTTCCTCCGACAAGCGACAGCACGGCAGCCTTATGCTCAGTCAAGACGTGGCCGACAAACTCGGTCCACTGTACGCCGAAGCTCATTACGTCATGTGCGATGACGGTGTTCACTATGTCGAGTCTCCCGTTAGCACACGAGGCGTGCCGCACTGCCTCACCACGGGAGTGCACTCGTGCCTCGAGCCCTACAGGAAAGCACTGGAGAACGTCCGGATTGCAACTGGCAACAGCTCATATTCGCAGGATGCCCTCCTCTGCCTTCCTGTGGGAGCGTGGACTCAGGCACTGCCGCCGGTGGTGGAGAGCGCTGCTGATTCGAGTCTCAGGCTATGCGTTCGCGACCCCTCTGCCACGTCAATTGGTGAAGGCAGAGCGTATTTGCCAGATGGCACAGAGGAAGCCTCAGCGATAGTCCGAGAACCGCTCTTCCGACGGCCGTCGATGTACTCGATCGCCGACAACCCGTTCAGCACGATTTACGAGTCCATTGACAGCTTCTTCTGTGCTTGCAACTCCATAGTGTTGTTCGCGCGGGTGGCCAGCATTATCAAGAAGGCAAAGGGTGGTCTACCTGCAAACTTCCTCTTCGACGCAGTCGAACGGTTCGTGAACCAGCCTCCTCCAGTGGAACCAGTCGGAAACGACGAGAGACTGCTTGCGCGACTGTGCGCGGACGTACTCCTCTTGCTCAACGTCATGTACCCATTGAACTACAAAGTGGGGGAGAACGCCATCTTACCGAGCATCTCCAAACTTCCCTCTCTAGTCTATCGCACACCATCCAGACTGTCGAATATTGGTCTCGAACGCGCAGAGGTGGTGGAGGTGCGCGCCTTTTGGTCGGCATTCTATGCGATATGGAAGGATGGACCGCTTGGCGAGCTTCTTAAAGCCCTTGACGAACACGATGGCAAAATGGAAGTCACTTTGGAAAAGTGCGCTGAAGTGCGGAGTTTGCTGGAGCAGTCTGCCCAGGCGTGCTTGCACGTGCACACGGCGTTCGGAGACCTGAAAGCCGACCACCCGCTCTACGGGATAGAAGAGACGAGGCGCGTGCGAGGTCCCCATTTGAACGGCGTCTTCGTGAGCGACACCGACAAGGGAGTGGAACAACGAGGTGGACTGATCGGGTGCAAGCCACACCAACTGAGGCAAGTGTGTGCTCTGGCAATGGCAGCACACTTGGACGGAGTGGGTTGTCAATTTTGCCGGAATGAAGGTGGTTTGTCCTTGCGTGTTTCGTCGGCGTCCGATTTGCTCGACGAAGCTGGCAACGAGAGAAGCTCAAAGTCGATCTCGCCGGTGCAAACGGAGGCCGACGAGTCCTCCTTTGGATCGAGAGAGGCTAAAATAGAAGGGTGTGTGCTTCAGAGGCGAGCATGGGACAGAAATGTCGAGCTCTTGACTCCCGTCTTCACAGCGTTGCGTGGTCCTCTTCCGCAAGCAGACCTCACGAGAGGAGAGTATGGACTTTCGTGGACCGAGAAACTAGAGTCGATTCGAATTAAGAACGAGCTCAACATCAGTAAGACGGACGAGGAGTCGAGAGAGACCATGGTGAAAGCGGCGTGTTTTGTGTGAACCGCCGAGAGTTGCGGCGCGCTAAGTGGCAGTTGAAACACTGTGCGTCGGTCTAATGTAAAATGGACACCGTGAGAACCGCCTCAGACAAACACGCGCTCCTCAAAACGCGGCGGGAGGAGGAGCGTCGGCTGGGAGAGCAGATCGACCTCCTCGTTGCGAAGGCGGCCGAGCCAACACCTGGGTGCGGGATCTGTAGCGTTTGGAGGCGGCTTACACGAACTCAGAAACGCGTCGTGGCGACAGCGATCCAGGAAGAGGCGGTACTGACCGGCTCGTCACAGGTCGCAAAAGGCGCGACCTCCACACAGAACAGGCTTTTCGGGATGAAGAAGCAGTCCGCGAACGAGAAGCTCGGCCAGGCGGCGGAAGCTCTCAAATCTCGACTCCTCCAGATGGAATCGAGAGCTGCGAGTGAGCGGGAGGAGGCCAAGGTGGCTATGAGGGCTGGGCAGAAGGCGAGCGCAATGCGGATGCTCAAGAGGGCGAAGATGACCGACAAACAAGTGGAGTCAGCACAGCAGTCCTTGCTGGCAATTGAGCAACAGGTCGATCTAATGGCACAGGCGGCGATGCAAAAGGAAATCGCCTCTGCGCTGGCCAGCTCGTCAAAGGGATTCAAGGCCAACAAGAAGCTCGTAAAGTCAGCAGAGGAGGCGGTGGATGACGCGCAGGACGCAAGAGATGTCGCCGACGACCTTTCGAATGCACTCTCCGAACTGGGTGGTCACGACAACGGAGACGATGACGAACTGCTCCAGGAGTTGAAGAGCATGATGGATGATGGGCCTCCGGACAGCTCCGATGCAGTGGAGATCTCGCTTTCGGACGACGGCGAAGAGGCCAGGCGAGAGCAAGAGATTGCCAACCTCGAAACGCGAATTTCTCGCTGGGAGGAGGCAGAGGAGGTGCGGCAGAAGCTGCCTGGTGTGCCGAAAGCTAATGCGAAGAAGGAGGAGAAAGAGGGACTTTTGTCATCGCAATGAATGCGGTGACTGCACGACATTTGGGAAGCATGTTGTTTAAAAGTGTTTTTTCATTTTCCTCTTCTAACGTGTCAACTGCGGTTTCGGGTGGACTGCGCGAGCTCCACTCGACCGTTGAGTTCTCCAGATCTACGAGCAAACACTCTTGTTTGAGCTGTCGGTGGCGTAGTCTCCGACACCTCCCCTTCGCACAAAGCACGAGAGAGATTGCGGTCGGTGAGCTCACCTTGCTGATAGACACGTGCCAATATTTCGCTAACAGGCCGCACCACAGATTGACCGTTGCTCTCGTAACCCATCACGATCACGGCATCCACAGGCAGAGGCTCTAGGTTCTTCGCTTCTACGAGTGCTGATAAGAGCGCGCGAGATTGGTGCAGTTGCGACTTTGTCTTCTGAGAAGCTTGACGAATCTCTGTTGTGAGCGATGAAAGCTGCAGAGCACTGTTCCGAGCAAGAGCTTCTCCAGTGGCGAGCACTTCGTCCGAGTGCTTTCGAATAACCTCTCGTAAGGCGGCCACCTCGCTCTGCTGCTTTGCTTTGCGAAGACCACGTAGCTTCACCGCTTCGTAGACCAAGTTGTCGCAGCACGACAGCAACTGAGAGAGACTGCAGATGTAAGCCGCCTCACGCTGATCTGAGGCGTCCTGTAATTCACCATCATAGGTCGAGTCGACACCGTCCACGTTGTTGATCACGCTTCGACCGACGTTTAGTACGGCGGCGTTCAACTGGAGGAGGGCTCTCCACGCCTCAGCTTCCCTCATGAGCAGCTGGCAGATCGGAGGAAGTGGATCTGGCGGCAATGGCGGTTGTGGTGGCTGTGGCGCTGAGTGCGAACTGAGCGTCGAAGCGGCGTGCATGCATGCGGCAGCACAATGCGGGTTAGAGCGAGTCTGTGGCGGTGGTCTTTGTAATGGTGGTGGAAGAGGAGGCATGCTCGCTGCGCTGGGCTCGGCCGACGCAGTCGCTGCTGCAGGCACCGGCGCGGCCGCCGGCGCTGCAAGGCCTGGGGCTGTTGGCGCGCTGAAATTCACGTTCATCAGAGTGTCGTGCAGGTTGGTCATGCCACGTTGGTCAAGCAAGGCGGGGCGTTAGCGCGGGGAGGACTTGAAAACAAAAATATTAAAATCTTAAAAAGGGGGGAGTGGTGTCGGGAGCGAGACAATTGCCACGTCACTCTCTGCGCGGGTAGTGCCATGTCTTGCGGTGGTGGCAGTTGTGGCAGATGAGGTCACACTTGTCGTCCATTTCGGCGTCGAACAGATCTTTGAAGCCTGGTGCTTCTAGCCCTGCGGACTTTGCGGTGCAATTTACCATTCCAGCCACTCCACCGAACTTGGTGCAAAGGCCCTTCGTCTTCCGCATCTTTGTGGACTCGTCGCGGTGGTCGAAGTGGAAGCACCACTCCTGCCCGTCCACGTCGGAGCGATGGCAGTGCTTGCATCGACCGATGGCCCTCTTTCGAGCGTCGACGTACTGTTGTTTGGGATACCTGCATTCAGCAGCTTTCTTGGCTTTGTACGCCGTGCGCTGCTCTGGTGTCCCTTTCGACTTTCCATTGAGCATGGTCGACGGGTCGGCGCATCGGTTGGCCGCGCTACTGGTTGCCTCCAGTGAGTGGCAGAATCCGCAAATCCACTGCATTCCCTTTGCCTCTTCGGCACGCATCGCTGGAACGCCTCCCAGTTTCGGCCATTTGTTGTAGTCGCTCAACGCCCACGTCTTCCGCTTCGCCTCGTCCTGGTCGTTGATGGTGTGAAGATGGTCCCCCTGGAGAACGTACCACGCCTGCTCTCCGCGCTCGACGCAGTTTGGGTTGGCGCAGCCGTTGTTCTTGGCACACGCTTCTTTGCGCATCCGAATGTACTCGTCTTTGCACGCTTGTGCAGCGGGTGAGAGATAGCCTGGAGGTTTCTGGCAAGAAGGGCACAGAGCGTTCCTAAGCCCTTCCACTTTCTTCCTCCACTTTCTCGCCTCGACCACGTCGGAGTTTTCGTACGCAACTGTGAAGGACTGTAGTGCGTTGAAGAAGTCAGGTCTACGTTGGCAGTTTTTAAGATTGTCGGGTGGTGCAAATTGGACCATGTCGAGGAAGCA
>Ga0206682_10003513_pt1 | contig 13328 bp, 18 predicted proteins | sample M240m12015metaG_FD_155444 | JGI IMG/M metagenome (GOLD analysis project Ga0206682, IMG submission 155444) | Ammonia-oxidizing marine archaeal communities from Monterey Bay, California, United States - M2 40m 12015 | ecosystem: Environmental > Aquatic > Marine > Intertidal zone | place: USA... | reverse complement strand
GAGGGTTATGTATCCATCACAGATGGGCTTACTTACCTTGAGAATGCAGAGCTACTTGCAGGTCACAACATCCAAGGCTTCGACTTCGGTGCTTTGGAAAAGCTGTACGGTTTTGCGTACACCGGTGAGATTCATGATACGTTGATTATGTCCCGGCTCGTCTGGCCAGACCTCAAGAACAACGACTTCAGTTACATCAAGAAACCCCAAGGTTCTGAGTTTCCTCGGCAGCTGATAGGGTCTCATGGTCTGAAGGCGTGGGGATTGAGGCTGGGTAACCACAAGGATGAGTATGATGGCGGGTGGGCTGAATGGTCAGAAGAAATGCAAAGCTATTGTGTCCAAGACTGTCGTGCCAACCTAACATTCTACAACTTCATCATGTCGAAGAAGCCCAGCGCACAGGCGGTTAAACTAGAGCATGACTTTGCTCACGTTATCCGCAAGCAAGAGAAGCATGGCTTTCATTTCAATGAGGCAGAGGCGCACAATCTTCTAGCTAAGTTGCAGGGTCGTCAAGCTGAACTTGAAGTTGAACTACAATCAGCCTTCGAACCTTGGGAAGTCCGAGAGCCATTCGTACCAAAGGTCAACAACAAGACCAGAGGCTACGTCAAAGGCGTGAAGACCTACAAGGTGAAAGAGATTGTGTTCAACCCTGCTAGTCGTGACCACATCGCAGACAGATTGCAAAAGCTACGGGGTTGGACCCCTGTGGCGTGGACGGATCAGGGCAAAGCAAAAGTAGACGAAGCGGTATTGGCAGAACTTGAATACCCTGAAGCTAAACTCCTGAATGAATACTTGATGCTCAACAAACGGATCGGTCAGCTAGCTGTCGGTCAGAATGCTTGGCTCAAGATGGTAAAGAATGGAAAGATACATGGACAAGTTAATACCAATGGTGCCGCCACTGGGCGCTGCACACACAACAGGCCCAACATTGCGCAATGTCCCAGTGTCGGAGCGCCCTACGGAACTGAGTGCAGATCGTTATTCCATGCACCGGCTGGTTACTCGCTTGTGGGTGCCGATCTTTCTGGACTCGAACTCCGATGCCTAGCCCACATGATGGCTCGGTACGATGATGGTGCCTACTCAGATGTAGTGGTGAACGGAGATATCCATTCCGTTAATCAGGCAGCTGCAGGATTACCTACGCGTTCCAATGCAAAAGTATTTATCTACGGATTTTTGTATGGCGCAGGTCCGGCTAAGATCGGGTCCATCGTAGGTGGGTCTGATAAAGAAGGTAAGCAGCTTATCAATAAGTTTATGAAAGCTACTCCCGCCATCAAGGAACTACGCCTAGCCATTGCAGCTGCCGTTAAGAAGAACGGTCACCTGCGTGGGTTGGACGGTAGGGTCTTACAGGTACGAAGTGAACATGCAGCACTCAACACTCTCTTACAGAGTGCCGGTGCCGTACTAGCCAAGCAGGCCACAGTATTCCTGTACGAAAATCTAACCGTTAAAGGCTACAAGTGGGGCGAGGACTACGCACAAGTAGCTCACGTCCATGACGAAGTACAACTCATAGCTCGAAAGGAGATTGCTGATGACATCGGATCAGAAGCAGTTAAATCTTTTCAGCTTGCCGGAGAACACTTTAACTTCAGATGTCCAATCACAGGCGAATACAAAGTCGGTGACCATTGGGCAGACACGCACTGATCGACCACACTCAATAAAGATGAGAGCCTTTGTACAGCAACGCAAGCGAGACTTAGTTGAGTACAAGGGTGGATCATGTGAACGGTGTGGTGAAGAGTACCATCCAAACGTCTATGACTTCCATCACCACGATGGGATGCAAAAGAAATTTGGTATGTCTCAAGCAAGCTTCCAAAGGTCATGGGTAAGCCTGATCGAGGAAGCGAACAAATGTCACCTACTCTGTGCCAACTGTCATCGTGAAGTTCATACTTACAACATCCCAAAGTTTATCAAAATCTAACTGTTAAGGACTACATATGCTAGACGTTTCTTACATGGCCCATCACGGGTCAGACGATTTGGTCGTGGATGCTGCACGGGTTTCATTCTCCAAGCAAGCTGATAACTACGGCGAAGGTCGCAACCAAAGCCTCATCTCTTTCCTTGCGAGAGAGAAACACCTCCACCCCTTCTCCCATCCTCAAGCCACCTTCCGGTGTTCCGCACCAATCTTCGTGAGCCGACAACTGGCAAAGCACCAAGTGGGTGGGACATGGAATGAAGAGAGCCGCCGGTACATCAAGACCTCACCATCATACTGGAAGCCTGATTTCTTTCGGGCATCTGCAGCTGACGTAAAGCAAGGCTCATCCTCCGAACCACACCGCAGGTCCGAGGAGTTCATCGATGAATACCACGACATCTGCATCGATGCGATTGCTACATACAATAAGATGGTGGCGCTGGGCATCTGTGCTGAACAAGCTCGGGCAATCCTTCCGCAAGGTGCCATCACTGAGTGGGTATGGACCGGCAGTCTTCTGTTCTGGTCTCGCGTTTATAACCTACGGATCAAGCCAGACACACAAAAAGAGACCAGACATTTTGCTGAGTTACTCGGTGAACAGCTGGCCTCTTTGTATCCTTATTCATGGGAGGCTCTGACCAATGGATGAAGATGATGAAGCTAAGGTCACAGAAATATTAGAGATGCCACTCGGTCACCTGATCCAGATGCTCTCACAAAGTGATGAAGATGACTTCGACATGACCATAGGTTTCTCTGACGTAGTTGTCAGAGTTTTCATCACACTTTTACCAGAAGGAACCATGCAATGAAATTTCTTATTGATGCTGACATCGTGGCTTTCAAAGCTTCAGCAAGCACCGAGCGACCCATAGATTGGGGCGATGGTATGTGGACCCTACATGCTTTCGAGCATGAGGGCATTGAGTATATACATTCGTATCTACATAAGATCGTGAATACTCTGGGTGATGGCGAGTTTAGTCTATTTCTCACCGACCCTGAGAACTGGCGCAAAGAAGTATTGCCCAGCTACAAGTCTAATCGCAAAGGTCAGCGTAAACCGCTCACTCTACAGCCGTTGCGGCAATACATGCTCGATAACATGAGAGCGGTCATGGTTCCTTCGATGGAAGCCGATGACCTTCTGGGCATCACCGCCACCAACGAGACTGACTGTGTGATTGTCTCGGAAGATAAAGACCTAGCAACCATTCCCTGTCAGCTGTTCAATCCCGCAAAGGATGAGGCAGTACGCACCATCTCAGAGTTTGACGCAGACTACCTGCATATGAAGCAAACCCTGACAGGTGACCCAGTGGATGGCTATGCGGGTCTTGCTGGCTGTGGTGATAAAACAGCCGAAAAAATTTTGGACGGTTGCGAGACAGTCAAGGAGATGTGGGCAGCGGTTGTCCAAGCTTACTCCAAAAAGAAACTCTCAGAAGAGGTTGCACTAACACAGGCACGGGTCGCTCGTATCTGCCGTGCATCTGATTTTGATTTCAACACAGGAAAGGTAATTCTATGGAAGCCCCCGACATAGTAAATAATCCAGATCATTACACTCGGTTCACCATCCAACCCATCGAGTTCATCACTGAGAACGAACTGCCTTGGCACACCGGTAATATAGTTAAGTACGCGCTCAGGGCTGGCTTTAAACTTTACCCCGGCAAGGGGCCAGAAGAGAGTGAGATTATCGATCTTCAGAAAGTAATCCGAAACGCTCAAGTTCGTATAGATCATTTAAGGATCGATACATGATGAGCAAGTTCTATGTGATATCCACTAAAACCTGCAAGTTCTGTGAGGAAGCTTACAACCTCCTTGAGCAAGAAGACTTAGACTTTACGATTGTATACCTAGAAGACGATCCATGTATGCGGACGCTGCTACAGATGGCAGACCTAAACACAGTACCTCAAATCTTCAAGCCAGACGGTGAACACCTCGGAGGTTATGCAGACCTTAAAGTTCTAATAGGTCGCTAATGTTCACGGTGGAGTTTGACGCAGACGCCACCATCATCACATCACTAGACGATCAAGGAGACCTCGAAGACTTGGAAGTTATCCAAGACGAAAGGTTCGTATTCCTACGTCAGTGGGACGAATACTCGGGAGAGTATCAAGTCCTGATGATTACCCCCAACCAGTTCCAAGACATCATCGCTGCACAGGAATGCAGTGAGGGTGCATATCATTTAAGGATCAAAGACCATGGGCTTTAATATGGACAAGTACCAAAAGCTAGCTGCGACAACCGCAATATATCCACAAGAAAAAGCTTTGGAATATTTAACACTCGGCCTCACTTCTGAGGTCGGGGAACTGACAGGTAAGATTGCCAAGTGGTATCGTAAAGACAACGCATACCCACACGCAGATGTCATGGATGAACTAGGCGATGTACTATGGTTCGTCAGCGAACTGGCACGGCAGCACAATCAATCCCTCTCAGTATTAGCACAAAAAAATTTAGATAAGTTGGCCTCTCGCATGGAACGCGGGACGCTGCAGGGAAGCGGTGATAATAGATGAGTGACATTCGAGCAAGCGTGGTAACACGCAGAACATACAACCGGCCTCTCAATGACGAAGGCACAGTCTTTGAAACTTGGGAGCAAACTGTGGACCGAGTGATCGGCCACCAGCAATGGCTGTGGGAACGAGCCAAAACAGATAAACTTAACCAAGGTGAACTTGGTGAACTGAATGAGTTCCGCGAACTAATGCTTGCTCGAAAAGCTTTGACCTCTGGCCGCACACTTTGGCTGGGTGGTACAGATGTGGCGAAGAAACATGAGGCATCACAGTTCAACTGTAGCTTCGGTAAGATCGAGACAGTCCATGATGTAGTAGATGCCTTCTGGCTACTCCTGCAGGGATGTGGTGTGGGCTTCGAGCCTGTGGTTGGTACTCTCAATGGTTTCGCGAAAGAAACTGAAATTGAGACATTCCGGTCCAGCCGCACAACCAAAGGCCGTGAGGGTAACTTAGCAGAGACTCGGACCATAGGTGACCTGCGTATATACAAGCTATCTATCGGTGACAGCGCGAAAGCTTGGGCGAAAGCTTTAGGTAAACTGATGGCTCTTAAAGAACCTGTAGACAAGATCATCTTGGACTACACAGAAATCAGACCAGCTGGCACACGCCTGAAAGGTTACGGCTGGATTAGCTCGGGTGATGATACACTTCACATCGCACTGGGCCGCATCTGTGACATCATGAATAAACGTGCAGGACAACTACTGACCCGCATGGATATCCTAGATGTGCTGAACCACATGGGTACTACACTATCCTCTCGGCGTTCTGCAGAGATTGCTGTGATGCCTGTGACAGATGCAGAGGTCGATGAGTTTATCTCAGCTAAGAAAGACTTCTGGCTGCATGACAATGCTCACCGGCAGCAATCTAACAACAGCCTAATGTTCTGGAACAAGCCTACCAAGTGGGAATTGTCCTACATCTTCGATCGTATGGTTGAGGCTGGTGGCTCTGAGCCGGGGTTCATTAACGCAGAAGCTGCAAAGAAACGCGCCCCCCACTTCAAGGGAGTTAACCCGTGCGCGGAGATATTGTTAGGAAACAAGAGCTTTTGCAACCTAGTCGAAATTGATTGGGGTAAATACCTCAACGACTTCGAGGGACTTAAAAAGGCTGTATACTTAGCAGCCCGTGCAAACTACCGGCAGACTTGTGTAAACTTGGATGATGGTATCTTGCAGCGATCATGGCACGAGTTGAATGAGTTCCTGCGTCTATGCGGTGTAGGTGCTACAGGTATCGTGAAGTTCTTGGACCACAATAAACACAAGAACATCCAATCGATGCTACAACAGCTACGCGCGTCAGCCAGAAATGGCGCCAACCGCATTGCTGATGAACTAGGTCTACCTCGGCCTAAGCTAGTCAGCACAGTAAAACCAAGTGGAACCCTGAGTAAAATCATGTCCACTACAGAGGGGGTACACAAACCTCTCGGCAAGTATCTCTTTAACAATGTGACCTTCTCTAAGCATGATCCAATCGTACCGATCATGACCGCAGCTGGTTATACTGTAATCGAGAAACCATTTGAACCTGACAGCGTGTTGGTTACCTTCCCGGTTGCCTATGATGATGTACAGTTCGAAGAGGTTGATGGTAAGTTTGTAAACCTTGAGACAGCTGTAGAACAGTTAGACCGCTACAAGCTTATGATGGACCATTATGTAGATCATAACTGTTCTGTCACTATCAGCTATGACCAAGCAGAAATCCCCTTAATCATTGAGTGGATTTTAAACAACTGGGATAGTTATGTGGGTGTATCATTCATCTACCGCAACGATCCTACAAAGACCGCTGCAGACTTGGGCTATGCCTACCTGCCACAAGAGGTCGTAACTAAAGAGACTTACGATGCGTATGTCTCAACACTTGCAGAAGTAGACATCGAGAATGCCAATTCCTTTGATGAGTTGACTGACGATGAATGTGCAACAGGGGCATGCCCCATCCGTTAAGGTAAAATAATGCGAAAGAAATCCACTTACAAACGTAAGCAGGAGGAAGTTGAGGTTGTGCGCGGTCCCCGTGTGCAGCCTCTTCTTGCTATGAACCCTGCCCAACAAAACTATATGGACTGTATTGCGAGGTTCCCCCAGACATTTGTCACGGGACCGGCAGGTACAGGCAAGACCTATATAGCTGCGGCTATAGCTGCGGATATGTTCAACGCCCATACAATTCACAAGGTAATCTTAACACGCCCAAACATTCCTGCAGGTAAATCTCTAGGATATTTTGCAGGGACCATTGAGGAGAAGATTGCGCCTTGGGTTATTCCGCTCACTGAGGTTCTGGAAGCTCGACTAGGTAAGGGCAGGTTCGAGGTAGCCCGTAAGCGGAATGATATCGAGATTGTCCCATTCGAGGTTATGCGTGGCCGATCTTTCAATAATGCTTTCGTCATTCTTGATGAAGCGCAGAACTTAACACCACATGAAATGAAGATGTTCCTGACCCGTATAGGTGAGGACAGCAAAGTCATCGTGAATGGGGATATATCCCAGCACGACCTTCAGGGTACTAGCGGTCTCAAGACTGCTATCGACCTTATGCATAAACACAACATACCTGCAGCGCACTGTAACTTCACACATGAAGATGTAGTTCGCTCGGGTATCTGTGCGATGTGGACCAAGGCCTTTGATTAGGTTGCACTATAGAGGATTATTAAATGTTTCCTTTCATATCTAAAGAACTACTAGATGAACTCAATTCCCGTTTCCTTGTTCAAGCACCACAATATCTTGAACAGCATGATATACTCATGTGGCGAGGTGGTCAGCGTTCAGTCGTAGATTTCATTCAAACACTTTACGAAGAACAAGAAGCTTCAAAACTAGGAGAATAATTATGTGCTTTGGCGGATCAGCCCCAACACCAGCACCAGCACCACCCCCAGCGGCCCCACCCAGTGCGAACCCTGTCATGACAAATATGTATGACCCGAGTTCCCCAGAGAGTGGCATGGCAGCTGAAAAGGGTGCGGTATCCAATAAGGCTGCGGGAACCTCGCAACTGAAAGTAGACTTAGACCCAACCGTTTCCAACATAGGAAAAGGTACAGGACTACAGATTAATAAGTGAGACACTGAATGAGTATGGGAACCGCAGAAGCGCGTTACCGTCAACTCGAACAGACACGCCAATCTTATTTAGATCGAGCCAGAGATTGTTCTGAGCTAACTATTCCCTCGCTAATCCCACCAGATGTCCATAACGAAACGAGTGACTTGTATACTCCTTTCCAAGGTATCGGTGCGCGAGGTGTGAATAACCTAGCTTCGAAACTTTCTTTGGCTTTGATGCCACCTAACTCCCCGTTCTTCCGCTTTATGGTTGAGCCTTACACTCTTAAAGAGATGGCTCAAGATGATGCGGCTCGTACCTCAATTGAACAGCAATTGGGTGAGTATGAACGGGCAGTTATGTCAGAGATTGAAACGTCTGGTGATAGAGTTGCGGTGCATGAAGCATTAAAACACTTAATTGTCGGAGGTAATGTCCTACTCCATGTTGGACCCGATAAAACCAGAGTAATACACCTAGATAGTTATGTAGTTTCTCGCGCTCCCAACGGAGAGATACTGGAGATTGTAGTGGTAGAGCATGTCTCTCCCAACGCTCTGGACAAAGCGACAGCCGCAAACATCTCAGGTAAGCTTGAGGGTGATGAGAAGACTGTGGAAGTCTATACACACATCGAGCGGAAGAATGCGTTCTACAACGTGTACCAAGAGTGTAAGGGGACAGTAGTAACCGGCACTAAAGGTAAATATAAAGAAGGCTCAGTACCTTTCCTCCCCTTGCGGTTCTCCCGCATTGATGGTGAGGATTATGGTCGAGGCTTTGTAGAAGAACTTCTAGGCGACTTACGTTCTCTTGAAGGATTGTCACAGGCAATCGTCGAGGGTGCAGCGGCAGCGGCCAAGGTTCTCTTCATGGTGAACCCTAACGGCACAACCCGCATGCGTACAATCGCTCAAGCTGAGAATACAGCAATCATTGAGGGTAATCGTAACGATGTATCAGTCCTGCAAATGGATAAGTTTAACGATTTCCGTGTGGCTTATCAGGCAATGCAGGGAATTGAAGAACGCTTATCACAGCAATTTATGCTTCAATCTTCTGTTCAACGAAACGGAGAGCGAGTTACAGCGGAAGAAATTAGATACCTCGCAGGAGAACTAGAGGATACCCTATCAGGTATTTATTCGATCCTGTCACAGGAATTCCAACTCCCTTACGTTAACCGCAAGATTGATGTACTGACCAAGGCCAAGAAGCTGCCAAAGCTACCAGACAATGTGGTGAAACCCACCATCGTTACTGGCATGGAAGCACTGGGTCGGGGGCATGACCTCCGTAAACTGGATCTGTTTATCCAAGGTATGACACAAGCTCTTGGACCAGAGGTCTTACAGCAATACGTCAACCTCCAAGATTACATCAAACGTCGAGCCACGGCTCTCGGTATCGAGACAGAAGGTTTGATAAAAACTCAAGAACAAATAGCGCAAGAAATGCAACAGGCACAGATGCAACAGATGATGATGCAAGCTGGTCCCGGTGCCGTTCAAGAAGGCGCAAAAGCACTAGGAAACTCTTATGTTGAAAGCCAAAGACAGCAAGGCAGTGGAGAAGGCGAAGGCTAAAGAAGCTGCACCTGAAAAGAAACCACTGGCTGCACCCGCCATCTCTAACGGTTCATCCACAATCAAACGGATCGATCACTAAATATGGCAGAAACAATCACAATCACAGAAGACGAAACTGGCCCTGACGCACCCGTTGCGGAGGATAACCAATCTGAACGTCCAGAATGGTTGCCAGAAAAGTTTAACTCACCAGAGGATTTAGCAAAGTCCTACAGTGAACTTGAGAAGAAACTCTCAGGATCGACAGACACAGCCGCAGAGCCATCTGATACGGATGGAGAGCCGCAAGGTCAGTCAGAACCTGTAAGCTTCGAGAAGTTCTCTGAGGAATTTGCAAGCTCTGGCGAGTTAAGCGCAGATAGTTTCACCGAGTTAGAAGCTATGGGTTACCCCAAAGAAATGGTGGAAACCTACATCAACGGAATGAACGCTGCACAAACCGCAGATGCTACCCAAGTTATGGGAGTCGTAGGCGGTGAGGAAGGCTACAAAGAGTTGACAGATTGGGCGCGAGACTCGCTCGATACAAAAGAACTAGAACTCTACAACCAGATGGTTGGGACAGGTACAGATAACGCAAAGATGGCAGTCGAATGGTTGGTGTCTAAGCGTGAAGCATTAGAAGGCTCTGAGCCTACGTTGCTTGCCGGTAAGGCATCTGCTCCTGCCAAGGATGAGTTCCGCAGCACAGCGGAAGTTGTGTCTGCAATGAAAGACCCCCGATACGGCAAGGACACCGCATACACTAAGGATGTGGAAAATAAGCTGGGGCGGTCTTCGGTATTTTAAAAGGAGATTAGGATGCCAAAAGGTAAGGGTACTTACGGTACAAAACGTGGTCGTCCACCAAAGAAAAAGTAAACCTTCCGGCGGGGTGTCAGGTATCAACTGCGCCCCGTCAATTTACAAAGGAAAGATTATGACAGCTAAAAAGGGCTTATACGCAAACATACACGCCAAACAAGCACGCGGTGGAAAGCCTCGTAAGGTTGGCGCAAAGGGCGCACCTTCGGCAAAAGATTTTAAGAATGCAGCTAAGACTGCAAAAAAGAAATAACTAGTACACCTTCTTAGGTGGCTGAGACTATCGATAATGAACGACTAGGCCGGATGCGTCCGACAACCCTGACAAGTAATGAACGACAGTCATTCTCAATCTAGAATATTTTTCCATAGGATAAGAAAATGACAAACGTAACTGCATCCCGTCTAGGTGTTGTCAATAAGGCGACCCCAACGGATTTCGCATCAGAGAACAACCTGTTCCTGAAAGTCTTTGCTGGTGAAGTTCTCACCGCATTTGACGAAACAAACGTAATGAAAGACCTGCACACTTCCCGCACAATCGCGTCCGGTAAGTCAGCATCTTTCCCAGTGACCGGTAAAGCCAACGCTGCTTACCACACTGTAGGTACTCCATTGTTGGGTACACAGAAAATTGCTCACAATGAGATTGTTATCAACATCGATGACGTTCTGATTGCTGATACATTCATCGCAAATATCGATGAAGCCAAAAACCACTACGATGTGCGTGCTGAGTATAGCCGCCTCTTGGGCATGGCTTTGGCTAAAGAATTTGACACACGCACAATGCGCGTAGGTCTCTTGGGCGCACGTTCATCTGCGACCATCTCCGGCGGTAACGGCGGTACAACTTTGGTATCTGCAAACGCTGGTACAACTGGTGCGGCTTTGGCCGCTGCTATCTTTGACGCTGCGAAAGCAATGGATGAGAAAGACGTTCCAGAAAATGAGCGCGTAGCTATCGTAGCTCCTGCACAGTATTACAACTTGGTCCAAGAGACTTCTGTAATCAACCGTGATTGGGGTGGAGCCGGTGTATACGCCGAGGGTACAGTTCTGAAAGTTGCTGGCATCGAGATTGTTAAATCTAACAACTTGCCAACAGCTAACGTAGCTGCAGTATCCGGCGAGAATAACACCTACTCAGGTGACTTCTCCAATACCGTAGCTCTGGTTATGCAGAAGCAGGCTATTGGTACAGTCAAATTGATGGACCTCGCAGTAGAGCGTACATCTGGTGACTTTGAAGTCATGTACCAAGGTACACTCATGGCTGCTAAGTACGCAATGGGCCACGGTGTCCTGCGTCCTGAGTGCGCGGTAGAAATTACCACGGCTTAGTAATATTTCGGGCGGGTCCAATACTGGGCCTGCCCATTTTTTTCTAACAAAATGAGATAATCATGACCAATAGAACTTCCGCCGATAAGAAATATGCAAATGGCACCACATACCGCTCTAACGGCAAAACTGTAAAGCGTACATCCGCTAAAGGTACGAAACGTGCTGACGCATACTGCGCTCGTTCTAGCGGTCAAAAATCAACTGCTAAAGTTCAGGCTCGTCGTAAGGCTTGGGGCTGTCGCGGTAAGAAATCAGTATGAGGACATCATGACCAAACCAACGTCCATGACCGAATTAGAAGCGGTCAACGTCCTACTCACTACTATCGGTGAGGCACCCGTCAACACACTCGATGGAAACCAAGTGACTGACGTATCCATAGCCAAGCAAGTCTTGAACGAGGTTAGCCGTGCAGTTCAAGCACAAGGCTGGCACTTTAACACAGAAGATGGTGTAAAACTTACACCCGACACTTACAATCAACTTGTGGTTCCGAATGATGTAGCCCGTATCGATGCTGATGATTTCAACCTAGTAATACGGGATGGCCGACTATTCGACCTAGATGCTCGAAGCCTCACATTCACATCAGCTATTACGGTAACTATAGTTTACTATCAAGACTTCTCGGTTCTCCCAGATGTCGCAAAGAAATATATCACCACACGCGCAGCGCGTATCTATTCGGATCGTATGCTGAACTCTGAATCCATCCACCAGATGGTCCGTAGGGATGAGCAATCCGCTCTGATCGACCTCAAGGAATTTGAAGGCGATACTGCAGACTACAACATGATGGATAGCTATTCAGTATCCCGCGTTATGAACCGTGGATTTAATCGAAGGATACTGTGATGGGCCTAATTAGTTCTGCCATCCCTAACCTAGTGCAAGGCGTTTCTCAGCAATCACCGGCGCTCCGTCTGTCTTCACAGGCAGAGCTAATGGAGAATGCATTTCCTTCACTTGTTGAGGGGCTACAAAAGCGACCACCGCTGGAAAACGTAGCGGTAATGAATACCTCGGAAACTATTGGATCATTTAGTCATCTTATAAACCGAGATACAGCCGAGCGTTACTTTTTATTTATTAACGCTTCTAACGCAATTTCAATATATGATTTAGATGGTGTGGCAAAGACTGTCACATATCCAGATGGTACTTCTTATTTAAACAGTACCACACCAGCTACTGACTTCCGCGCAGTCACTGTAGCCGACTACACATTTATAGTTAACACATCGCAAACAACAGCGATGTCTAGCGCGTTGACCCCACTCTACCCCTACACTGGTCTCATCTCTGTTAAGCAGGGTGACTACAACCAGCGGTACACAGTGTACCTTGATGGTGCTGTAGCAGTTAACATCGAGACCTCTGCGACTAATCAGATCCAGACTAGGACTGACGATATAGCTACCCGGCTCTCAGATGGTATAAACCTAGTTACAGGCTTCACGGCCCGTGCAGATGGTAGTACGGTTGTTATAACGAAGACCGGTAACGCTGAATTTGATCTAGCTACTTATGATAGCTTAGGAGATGAGGGGCTATCAGCCACTGTAGGAACCGTACAGCGTTTCGACGAACTACCTAACAAAGCCCCTGAAGGTTACATTGCTCATGTTCAGGGTGACCAGACAAATGACTTTGACGATTACTATGTCAAGTTTGTATCTGATAACGGAACCCAAACGAAGATCGGTGAAGGTACATGGATCGAGTGGGTAGAACCTAACATTGAGTACGAAATTGATGCGGCAACAATGCCCCATCTCTTGATACGTCAACCGGATGGCTCATTTACATTTGAGGTAGCTGAGTGGGGCGATAGGGCTGTAGGTGATTTAACATCTGTACCTAATCCCTCCTTCATTGGCCGAAAGATTTCAGACGTATTCTTCTTCCAAAACCGGCTAGGTTTCCTTGCTGGTGAGAATGTTGTGATGTCGAGGACTTCAGAATACTTTGACTTCTTCGCAACCACCGCAAGAACAC
>Ga0206682_10003509_pt1 | contig 13334 bp, 10 predicted proteins | sample M240m12015metaG_FD_155444 | JGI IMG/M metagenome (GOLD analysis project Ga0206682, IMG submission 155444) | Ammonia-oxidizing marine archaeal communities from Monterey Bay, California, United States - M2 40m 12015 | ecosystem: Environmental > Aquatic > Marine > Intertidal zone | place: USA... | reverse complement strand
TCAAATGGGCCTCAATGCCCTTGAGATGGCCAGCGCCAACAACAGCGAGAATTCGCAGGTCGCTGCCTTGTTCCAGCGCAGCGATTTTCCCAGCGAGGTAGGCATCACGTTCATCGATAAGAACGGCTCCAGCACCCGGTGAAAAGGTTTTGAGTTCTTCCATCAGGGAACTGAGCAAGTCCTGATCCTCAAGCAGTTGTGACACTTCAGGTGCATCTTCATCCTCATCATCGCCAAGAAGTGACCAGAGAATCTTGACCTTCTCAAAGAATTTCATCCGCTTCCATGCCCTTCGCAATGTAGTTTGGATGTCACGATCGATGAGGGCAACCTCCAGGTTGGCCTCTTCAGCAGTTTTGACTGCTGCAAGCAATTCTGCCCCTGGTTGTTCACCCTCATCAAGGCCCATTTTGCGCTGCTCTGCAGCCAACAAGGATTGGAGCATCACGAGAGGTGCTTTCCCTTCTTTGACCACCTTGAGCAACCCTTCCTTGTCCAAGCGACGGTTGGATGTGAGAGCAGTGTGGCGTGAAGAACATAACTCAACAGCGACAATGTCCGGTTGAAAAGACTCGATTTGTGCTTTCACAGCCGCCACACTGGAACTCGAGATGTGAGCCGTACCAATGACACGAACACGATCTGAGCGATCAAACATTGGCGGTTCAGACATCAGCCTCACCTTCCTCGGAAAACAGCGATTGAAGTTCCATCGTCATTGCCTCAAGAGCGGCACGGCTGGCTTCTTCCAGATCGTCTGGAACGTTGTCAAGCAGTGATTCAAACAAGATTTGACCGCCTGCAAGCGCTTTATGTCCGCCTGCTTGGCCCTGCTTCCAATGCTCTGACAACATCCGCCCAAGATGAATCTCGGTGTTTGTAGTACGCGCAGAGAGAATCACCTTGTTGCGTCGTACGCCATACACAACCACCGAATCAACACCCTCGGTCGGGAGGAGAAAATCTGCAATCTGGGCTAATGCATCACGATTTGGTAGGCTCGAGAGCGGAGCGAGAACTGTGGTTTGGAATTGCTTGCGTTCTTGGAGCGCTTCAGCAAATGCTTCAAGTGTTTCAACCGAACGCGGCGGCTCCTCTATAGAGCGCATCATATCATCGTCAACCCACGCATTCAACCACGAAAGGGCACGAATGTCGACTGGATTGAAGTGCCGAGTGAAGCCAAGGGTGTCCGTGCGAATTCCAAACGCAAGCGCTGTAGCAACCCTTGGTGTCATTTCGAATGCTTGCTTCATCAAGAGGCTGGCCACAAGTGAGGACGTCGCTGAGAACTCGGGGTGAACCATTGAGAGATCCGCCGCAACGCCTTCTGAAGCATGGTGATCGATGACGATATGGGGCACGCAGTCCTCTGGAAGGATGTTATTGGCGCCAGGGCGATGGAAGTCCACAGTCATGACAACCGCAGCATCACGAAGGACATCATTGACTTCCCAATCGAGAATTAACCGTCGTGCTGGAATCTCCAACACACGCACCATGGCCCGGTTTTGCTGGTGTTCAATGAGTCCACCGTGGTAGAGGTTGGGATTCAGACCCATAGAGGCACACAGCTCAAACATTGCCAATCCAGCACCAAGCGCATCTGGATCGGGATTATCGTGGCAGAAAATGGCCACATTGGAGCCTTCAGGCACTGAAGAGAGGTAGTGGTGGAGCACGGAGGCACCGTCTTTTCGCTCCCATGAGCGAATGCGATCTTGCATGGCTGAGAAAGAAACATCATCCACGCTGATGAGGTCGACTCCATCGCCTTGTAATGGCAATGTGGTCAAAATGGGAACATCGCCCCAATGGTTCCGAATGGCTTCCAACGGTTGCTCACTCTCCAAAGCGTTTGGATCAATCAAGAGAATGGCGGTCGGCGTGTGTGAATCTAAGGGCAACGAAGACAGTGGCATGGCTGATGGAAGTGCAATAATTTCACATTGCTCAATCGGCTCAGTTTCAGGGAGAGTCGAAGCTAGCCCAACCAAAATACAGCGTTGGCGTTGCGCACACCACCGGCTTAATCGAACAGCGAGAGGGTTAGAACCAAACACCAAAAACATTCGAACACCAATCCGTTGACTCGCTGTAGGGTCAGAAGTCCATGCTGTAGTTCTGATGGTAGTGGTCTGGAACATCAACCAATTCACGGACCTTTGAACCCTTTATTCCAGCCACGATGTTCGCAGGAATCATGAGAATGGCTTTGTTCCATGTCGTTGCTTCAGAATTGTAGAACTCTCGACGATCTGCAAGACGCTCTTCGAGCCGGACCAGTTTGTGTGAGAGGTCCATGAACAACTTGTCCGCTTTGACTTCAGGATAAGCCTCGGACAGTGCGTTGAAGCGGGGCGTCATTTGTGCAAGTGCATTTTGTGCCTGATTGAAATTACCTAAGTTCTTTGCAATCAATGCACCAGAAGCAGCCTGACGGGCCAAGAAAAGTTGCTCGAAGAATTGAATCTCGTGCTTTGCATACCCTTTCACAATCTTGTGAAGGTTTGGCAACATGTTGTACTTGAGCAAGACATCGCTTTCATAGTCCTGCCAAGCATTGTCGACGTTGAGTTCAAGACTCACAAAGCGGTTCCATGTCGACCAGATGTACAAAAGACCCACTGCACTGAGGAGGGCGCCAAAAAACCCGGCAAAGATGAGCACAACCATACCACAAGGATGGTGCCCCGACCTATCAATGATGTGGTAGGCGCTACAATGAGACAACATCTTGAAGCGAAACCGCATGGCATGGCTGTCGTGAGCCTGCATGTCGATTGAAGCAATGATTGGAATTGCCCTTGGTGTGTTCCTCATTGCGTTCGCATTCGCTCCTGTTGGCATGGGCGGAGGGATGCTTTTCGTCCCTTTACTCCACTATGGGGCAGGTTGGGACATCGATGGACGCATCATTGCTGCCTCATTGACCCTTACGGCTGTTGTGAGTTATGGCAGCGGCTTGGCCCATCGGAGAGAAGGGCATGTCGATGATGCAATCGTCAAAACTGGACTCTATGGGGCGATTCCTGGCGCCATTGCCGGGGTGTTCATTGTCAGCCTGATTGGAGAACACCTCGATGATGTGTTCAAATTGCTCAGCCTTGTTATGATCTTCTGGGCCATTCGTAAATCCATGACAAAGATGAATGCGGCGAGTTCACAAGAGGAATTGAAGGAAAATGGTCAACAAGCGGAAGTGGAAAGAGTGCCTTTACGACTTGGAGCTGCAGTGGGGGGTATGCTGTCGAGCGTGTTGGCGATTGGCGCTGGCGTGATCTATGTGCCCATCCTTCGGGCCTTTGGCCACCTTGCCCCTCGTAGGGCGATCGGCAGCAGTTTGCACTTCATGATGGCCGTCATACCGATTTCGATTGTTACCCATGTGGCATTCTTGCCAAGTGATTCCATCGAGCAACTGACCAGTGACGCCCCGTTCATTGCTGGGTTAGCATTGCTCACGTTCCTCGGAGCACGAAGCGGTGCCCACTTTGGAATGAAACACCTTTCTGAAGCAAGAATCATGCAACTCTTCCTTGGCCTCATCATCATCGTAGCCATCCGCTACGTGATTGATCTTAGTGGATTCTGAATCAGTCTTCACCAGTCATGTCTTCCGTGGCTACGATGAAATCCAAGGCAGACGAATCTTCCACTGCAACAAGACCACGTATACTGTGAGCGTCTTGTAACTCAACCGTTGGTTTTGCTACTTTCACTCGTGTGTTCCCAAGCGACAGCACATGTCCAGGACTGACAGGGAGTCGCCCCTCAGGCAACCAGAGACCCAATGCACCCATCTCGACATGATGAACGACGATCAATGTGTGACCGTGCTCATCCACTTCCGATCGAACCACGCGCAGTGCCTCGCCATCAGGAATCAATCGCTCACTTGGTTGCCAATCATTCCATGTGTCTTCCAGTGGCGCGTTATGCAAGTTCGCACGTTCACCAATAGCCTCGATTTCCTCACTAAACGCCTGTTCAGCATCGGACTCAATGTTGTTTAGACCATCGAGAAGATCACGAAGCCCTTCATGATGTAAGGCATCAATTTTCGTCATTGCCGCATGGGCCATGAGCAACAGTTCAGCCAAAGCTTCCGTTTCTCCTTCGTTTTCAGATTCATGCGCACACTCCATGGCTTCATCAAGGATTTCGAGAGCCAAGCCAGGCTGATCAATCGACAAGAGGGCGGTGCCAATCGCTTTCAGAGAAAGACACGCAAGTCCTTTATCTCGTGCCACGTACTCATGGGCTGCTAAAATGTGCTCTTTTGCTTCAGCAAAGTCGTGGTTGAGATGGCGCGTGATTCCAGACATCACAAGATACCGCAACCGCTCAGCGCCAACCGAGAGGGCTTGACGGTCTGCGGTTTCGAACAATCGGGCTGCTCGCGCCCAGTCATCTGAACTTGTTGCCAATAAGCCGAGTTGATGCATTCCCTGCATCTCTGCATGTTCATCGTCAATAAGAGTCGCCGCTTGCAAGGCTCTCGAAAGGTGGAGGCGAGCAGCCCCTTTATCGCCTGCCATTTTGGCCATCAGTCCCAAGGCAGTTTCTGTCCGTTGAGTATAACCTGCAATGGCTGTGTTTGCCAGTTCAGCATCCTTTTCACCAAGAGGGGCCAAACCAAGTCCAACCGCTTCCAAACTTTCACTGAAGGCCAACATCGTCATTCGATACGCACCCTCGACGTCGTTTGAGTAAGTTTGACTGGAAAGCCGAGCAAGATGAGCATCCAATTCAACCATTGGAGCACAAATTTCTGGCAACTGGCCGAGTGCTTTCTTGTGTTTTGCTTTGATCTGTTCACCGTCTAAGACGCGTCGTAGCGCTGTTGACAAGACCTCTTCGGCCGCTGGTTCGGATTCCTTTGGCCCAGGAGTTGGCTGGGGGGTTGATTGGGGGGTTGTGATCAACGAATCGACCATCCACGTCAATTTGGCTTGAATATCATATTCATTCACTCGGCTGATAGCGTACCTCATTTCCGCAGCACGGATGCGTCTCGATAAACTGTTGAAAGCTGATTTCGATTTGATTGAAGACAACTCGGCAAGCCGTTGCATGAACGTAGAGGGAGGGCATGTCGTGTAGCCAAGATTGGCTTTTTCACCAGTGGTTGTCATCTTGAAATCATCCGTGACGAGAACCACAGTTTTCCCTTCACGGGTGAGGGTAGAGGCGAGCACCATCAAAGACAAATCCACATCTTGAGGCGAAGCACGCTCACCGATGAGTTTGCCAAGGCCTTTGATCTGTGCTTCGTCAATTGGCACCGTGGTGAGGATCGGTGCAAGCGTTTCAAGCAGGAGCGGTTTGTTTTTCCATCGTTGGAACCGTACGGTTCGAACCTCATCATGAACGCCGGGCGTGACACAGAAGGTGTGTTTCCCACCATGTGCCATAGCTTTGATGTCCTTTAGAAAACGGTCCGCAGCAAAAGAGCCCAAATGGATGAAACAGTTGGAATCGATGACCCATGTATGACTCATTGAGCAACACTGAGCAACTCGGTTCTTAGGTTCTTAGGGGTCAATCAATCACTAAGACTGGGAAAGATACAGGTCGTTGGCCTTGCGAAGAATTTCAACCGGTATTTGGCCACAATCCGATAAACGATGTTTCGAAGCGGAAGCGGTACGAGCCAAGCAAACGGAAACAAAACCCTGTAGTGCCATTTGAGGTACAGAAGGCAGCGCACAGCAGCCGAGGAACGCATGTATGGCCGGCCATTACGAACAAGATACACAGTGTCTGCTTGTTGCATCTTTTCGGGGAATGTGGCAATGATGGCCTGACCTTCTTCGCTTTCAATCGCAATGAATTTCATGCTTCCCGATTCGGCCAAACGAGGGTGTAAAAACACAGCAGAGCGAGTGCAGAGTCCACAGTCTCCATCCATCAGCAGAAGATCAGTCATGTACCTCACCTTCCAAAGGTAACAAGTGCCATGTAACGACTTCAACCCCTTCTGATATGTGGACCAACTCCGGTTGTGTTGCATCCTCAATGCCAAGATGGTAACTGTCCACCAGCGTGTTCCTCACCACATGAGCGGTCGCATCGGCATACCACCACTTCACGTGATGCGTGTACCCGTGGCGCAAGCGCCCATTATGAGACGTGTAAAGGCTGTAACGTTCGAATAGGAAATACTCGAGGGTTCCAGGTTTTGCTTGTCTTACTTCGGAAGTCTTCTTGGAAGAACCCACCAAGCTTACACCACCTTTTGTTCGGGTGGATGACCATGCATAGCCTGACTCGAGTGTACCACTAACGGAGGCCTTAGCGTGACGGTAAGCAAGACCATACCTTCGGTTGGCATAGAAACATGTGACTCGGCTTTGTGCATCCAGTGTAAGGAAGAAGACACCAGGGATGCCATTCTTGGTCACGTATGTCCGAATATTGAATTCACCAAAGGTGGAGATTCCAGGAACAGCAGGCAAACGAGCCGGCCTTACCTTCTCCATCACAAATGGGATGCAGCCAATGTAGGCTTTGCCTTCATGCAGATCAAGGTCGAGGCCTGCCGGAAGGTGTCGTTGCAAAACCTCGGGGTCCACTGACCAGTGCATGAAGGTAAGTTTCTTCCAATTCTGTCTGAGCACAGACCGTCCTTCTGGCATTGGAAACGGGATGTGGTCGACGTTAAGACCGTCTCTCCTCGTGACCATGTTGGGCCATCGGCGCAGGGGTCTTGAACCATCCCTCATTTCATTCGTTTGGGACGATGGAAGTCACAGCAAGGGTGTCGATTGGGCCCTTTCCACCCCAGGTTGCAGCGACGCCCGCAGCGCAGCCAATCGGGGCCATCATCATGCAGAGAAGGAGGATGGGTGTGGAGACATACATCGGGCGCTTCGCCTCGAGCATGCGCAACCAAATGAACCTGCCAAGAAACATATCGAAAGCCAAGTAGTGAAGCCATCCAAGAAGAATCACATCTTCATCCGCAAACAGGTCGACCACAACAGAGGGCGTTGGCATGTCACTGCCAAGTGCAAGTAAGATTGTACCGACTTGGGGCAATGCAAGGACAATGTAGGGGACTAAAAGCGGTAAAAAGCAGAACCGAAGATCACCGACGAAGCGTTGCGTCAGCTCGTGGTTTGGTAGAAACCACATCAACAACCAAAATGGAAGAATCCACAGTGACGAAAACCAAAACATCAGTTCTGTGAGATCCATGTTCATTCCTCTTCCTTCATTGCAGCGATGTATTTCATCGCATCAGTTCGCAAGAACCGAGCATAGAAAGCTGGCAGAATCACAAGGCTCGATACAAGGGCCAAAGCGATGGCAACGACGAAGGCTTGTCCAAACAATCGCAATGGGAGCAACGATGAGAGGTTGAGAACAGCGAAGCCTCCAGCGGTGGTTAAGGCGGCCATCCACATCGCTCTGCCAGTGGTGGCAGAAGCGTTCGCAACCCAATGGTGAGGGGTCGCGAATGGATCGTGCTCGACTTCTTCTTCAAGCCGGATCGAAAAGTGAACAGCATAATCCACACCAAGACCCAATGAAAGAGCACCTATGGTCACGGTTTGTGAATTGATTTGATAGCCAGTGAAGCCCATTAGACCGTAGACCCATCCGACAACCATCATCAGTGGAATCCAAGAAACAAACCCACGAGCTGCACCTTGAACAACGTCCTTCTGGCGCACGGTGTGAATGCCAACCAGCATGAAGAGAATAACCACAGCGACAATGCCTGTGGAAAGAATGGCGGAGTCTGCGACATCAGAGGTGGTTTGTGCAAGGATGAGACTGCGCCCTCCTACACGGAGGGTAGCATCACTGTCGAGTTCACCCTCTGCATTTTCGAGGGCGTCAATCATTCGATCATTGAGATCAATCGTGGCCTGCCAGTCGAGGGTTTCCGCTTGGAACGAAAGCACTGTTTGTTGACCATCGGAAGCAAGCACTGAGGAAGTCAAGTTTCTTCCAGCGGTCGTTTGCAGAAGATAGTCGCCCAATTCATCCCATGTCGAGAGGTTCTGGTCATCGAGATTCGTAATGAGCGCACTCAACGCTGAATCCCTCACCTGGGCTTCTGTCAGCACATTCCACAAGCCACTCGGAGCGCCGCTTACGTCGGGGCTCTCGAGCAAGACCTGTTCGGCAGCAAGCCAGGCCTCATACCCATCTGGCGAGAAGACATCAACATCGACCACCACATACAATGGCGACCTGCTGTTTTGGAATTCGTCCGAAAGAAGAAGGAAATCCGCTACCACGGGGACTTCATCATCAAACTGGTCGCGCTGGTCAAAGCCAACTTCGAGTTGTTGGAAACCAAAGAACATCGGGGCCAAAAGGACCACTGCGATGATGCCTACCTTCACAGGGTTTGCGGAGAGTCGAGCCAGACTGTTTGCGATTGGACCGATTGAAATCGCACTTGCTTTTTCTAGCTTGAGTTTCTTTGGTGGGAAGATCAACATGAGGGCAGGGAGTGCTGTAATGCTCAACAGGTAAACGAGGAATAAACCGATGGCGATCACTGTACCAAACACTTGGAGGAACGAAAGCGATGAGAACCTGAAGGAAAGGAAACCAACCATGTCGGTGAAAATTGCAATCACCAAGGCAATGGAGGTAAGCACCGTTCCACGACGAACGGCAAGTTGCCTTGCCTCATAGGAGAAATCCTTCAATGTCTTGCGAACTATAGAGTCCTTGGAGTCGAGAACATTCAGTTCTTCCCTAATCCGAATGACGACGTGTAAGCCGTAGTCAACACCGATCGCCAGTAAGAGAACTGGGATTGAATTCATTGCTGCATTAAACACCATATTCACGCCAAAGAATTGCAACCACCCTGAAAGGCCATAGGTAGCCACAATCGCAAGAACGGTGAGTGATGTGACGAACATGGTGTCGCGCACGGACCTGAAGTTGAACCACAAAATCACAGCTAACAAAAGGAGTGCGGCACTGGTGAGTGTGCCAATTTCTTTACCGAGGTTGGCGTTGGCACCTTCGCTAAACTGAGAAAACGAGAAACTGCGCAGGCTTTCTTCTGCTCCGTTGGATTGTAAGTCGAGGACCATCAATTCAGACCAGTTGTTGATCATCGCTTGGACATCTCCGAGGATTTCCAAATCATAGTCCCCAGGTTCCGTGCTAACCACGAGAGTGGTCAAGACGGGTCCTGATGAGTTCCATGGATCAGTGGTGCGGTCAGCAACAGGCAATGAGCCCAGAATGGCCGCACGGTAATCGATGGATTGTAAGCCTGAGAGGAGTCCAAGTTGCCCATTCATGGGCCCTGTTACAGCCATAATTTGGCCAATTTGAGGAGCAGAACGGTTGTCCGTGGCTGCGTCAAGCATTCCAAGCATTGCTCCGAGCTGTGGCGAAAGATTCGCACCACTGTCCAAACGAGGGAGCCAATCCGCTGGCGTACCTGCGTTCCAAGCGAGTAATTCCGTGCCAGTCATGGCCGTTGCTGCTGGAATGGTTTCTGCCGCAGCGGAAAGGTTCGCAAGTGCCAGCGTAAGGTTACCATCATCTGCTGTGAGCACATCATTAATTCCGTTCTCCACGCTCGAGATCCAATCAGCACTCACTGGGTCTTGGTACAGTTGCCACTGATAGGCATAACCGGCCATACCGCTGTTGGCTTGTGTGCCAAACAGGGGATAGTGGTAAGGTGCAAAGTTCTCATCGTCAATCATCCTCGCTTCGATGCCAGCCAAGTATTCCCAAGTAGCGTTCGTCTGAAGTGATCCCGCTTCGATGTCGTCGATGATCCGAACAAAATCGATGGAGGCTTGGTACTCTCGTTCAATGTCCTCCAATAGGCGGACGTTTTCATCATCAGGGAAGAAACCGTCTTCACTGTTATCGAATTGAAGGTGCATTCCACCGGAAGCAAGGATAAACACGGCAAGCATGACGACAGCGAACACCGATTTTGGGCGGTTCACACTTGCGTTGCTCATTGCTTCAAATGGATTCATCATAGGCTTCGCTTTGACAACTTGCATTTATATTGATGTATAAACAGCCCCGGAAGGCAGTCAACTCACGCACGAGAAGTTCGACCCGAAGGGCAAATGCGCACGTCCCAAACGCTGTTCAAATTGATTCGATGATCATGGCAATGCCTTGACCGCCGCCGATGCACGCAGTGGCGACACCATACCGTCCCCCGCATCGCTTCAATTCATGAGCGAGGGTGAGCACCAATCGAGTCCCTGTTGCAGCAAGCGGATGGCCAAGACCAACAGCGCCGCCGTTGACGTTGACTTTTTCGACTTCAATGCCCAAATCTTTGATGCATGCAAGGGCCTGTCCGGCAAATGCCTCGTTGATTTCCCACCGGTCAATGTCTTCCGCTTTGAGGCCAGCCTTTTGGAGAGCCTTGAGCGAAGATGGAACTGGACCGTATGACATAATGGCCGGTTCAAGGCCAACAATGCCCCACGAGACAATGCGTGCAAGAGGTTCATCACCGTCGGCTGCGGCCTGAGAAGCAGACTTGATGACAACGGCTGCTGCTCCATCGACAATGCCTGATGCGTTTCCTGCAGTCACAAAGGATTCAGGACCAAAGGCAGTTGGAAGCGAAGCGAGGCTCTCTTCTGTGCAATTTTTGACCACGTGGTCTTCATCAAGGTGGGTGATGACTTTGTCGCCCCTTCGGCTTTTGATGGTGACTGGTACGATTTCTGCTTCGAACAGGCCCGATTCAATAGAGGCAGTGGTTCTGGCGTGGGAAAGAGCAGCAAATGCGTCGATTTCCTCGCGAGTCACGCCTTTGCGCCGACACAATTCGTCAGCAGTTTGCGCCATGAACAATCCACAGGTCATGTCTTGCAAATTCGTCATCATGTAATCTTCCACTTTTGGAGAGCGTCCCAGTTTCCAACCTTCACGGCCACCACGCATGACGTGAGGGGCTTGGCTAAGGTTTTCCATTCCGCCAGAAACAACGGTTGATGCTTCTTCGAGCATGATCATTTGAGCACCTGTGACAATTGATTGAACACCAGAACCACAGATGCGGGACAGGGTAAGCATTGGCACTTCTTGTGGGATTCCGCCTTGCAAACCCGCATGACGTGAGCCGTAAATGGATTGAGAACATGTTTGAAGTGCGTAACCCATGACCACATGATCGACCGAGGCCGGGTCGGTTCCGGTTGCTTCAAGAGCGCCTTTGATTGCAATACCACCGAGTTCTTGAGCGCTGACGGACTTGAGCAGGCCACCAGTTTTTCCATCGCCACGCTTACCGCCAACCCATTCACAAAACGGGGTGCGGGCACCGCCTACAATCACAACATCTTCTGCCATGAACCGGCGAGCCCAAACAGGGTCATGAACCTCACTGTCACAACCACAGGAGCATGAAACAGCCTACCACTGCGGTTAAGAACGGTATGAACATCAATTCGCTTCTCGAGCGGAGGCGTGCGATGTTCGCAAGTTCAGTCCCTCGCTTGAGCATCGCAGGCATGCCGGGCGTGTCGGTACCAACCATGTGCAAGCGTGCATTGCTGACTGGAAGATTGTAGTTTACCTTGCTCTTTTCTTCTTGAGACCAAAAGGTGCCATCGTCGTTCCCTTCAAGGGACGGAGGTTCAAAATCGACAACATCGTTGACACCCGGCCATTCGAGTTCATCGGAAGGGCGTGGCTTGACCATGCCTAAGGCATAGACTGGGTCGCCAATACGTAGGGCATGAATGGTCCAGCGATGGCGGAGAATGTTGCCACCGTTGTACAAGCGGCCGTGTTGCAAGCGCCAATATCCATCCGACAAACTCTGACGGTGCGTGGTTGTCCATTGTTTGACGAATCCACCAAAATCTTGGCGATCGAAAGTCGAAGGGCGGACATAGATTCCACCCGTTCCATCATGAAGAATGAATGGAACACTCCGTTCATCCGATCGGACATTGATCCACCGGTTCTGAGTGCGGCGGCGTGGCTTGCCGTTTCGCATGACCACTTTTGTCTCTCTAATTTCCACCTCATACTCCCACCTGTACGCCACACAGCCTGGCACCATCCGCATTGGGTGGTGGTCGACGAGCACATCAATGCCACCAGAGAAGGTTGGTCGGACCTGACCAACGAGTTCACCTGAACCAACTGCTACTGAGCGTGCTAAGGCCGTCGAGGTATCCATCATCACTGATTGTTGGCGTTGAGCGAAATAGCCCAATACCATCCATATGACGCCTACACCAATCGTGATGTAAGGCAGCAGCAGCAACCTGTCATCGCTCGAATCGACTGAGGATTGAGCGCTTGCAACGCCGAAGTAGGCCAAGCTAGACATCCCGGTGAGGAAAATCAGCAGAAACAAACCATAACTCGAAATGACGGCTGGTTTAGGCGTTCCTATTTTTGTGGGATGTTCTGGAAGAAGTTCATTGCTTGGATCGGGGTGATAGGGACGTGGTAGGTACCATGATTTGGGCCCCGGGGCAGGATAAACCCAACTATTAGGGTCGCTCGTTGGCACATATGATTTCTTTCCATAGAACCAATCTTCCACAGTAGTTCCCGAAATAAGGGCCTGTGCTTCCAAGTCCTCAGGCTGTGGGTTTTTCTTCCGCATGGCGTGTAATTTGGATTCAAGTCCGGTCGGTGAAAGCATCGCCAGAACGATGAACATGCAAAGCGAGATGATGTAGCCTTGAGGTTGAAAAAATAAGGCCCCAATCATCACGCCGATGATGATGACCCACCACACCCATCCTTGCCAGGTGTACGGCACTGTGAATTTGAAAAAGCCCTGGTCAAATTCGACCTGAGGCTTTGGGTCCATGCTCCTGTGTGCACGGCCCATGTTATGGTTCTTCCACTCAAAGGGCCGCAGGTGGCTCAATCGGATAGAATACCTACAACCTTCACCATGATTCGCTTGTCCCGGCAACCGTCGAATTCAGCATAGTGAATTTGTTCCCATGTCCCCAAATGCAACTCACCACCCCGGACGGCCATTGTGACCTGTTGGCCAAGCAATTGCCGTTTCAAGTGTGCATCTCCGTTGTCCTCTCCTGTGCGGTGATGGTGATACTCCTCACCTGACCGACCCTCAATGCCATAGAAGGGTGCAAGGTGTTCCAACCAGTGGCGAATGTCATGATGAAGCCCATATTCCAAATCATTGACGAAGCACGAGGCAGTAATATGCATCGGGTTGACCAACACAAGTCCGTCAACTATGCCACTTTCTCGAATGACCCGTTGGACGTCTGCTGTGATGCAACGAATTTCGTAGCGTTCTTTGGTGTTGATCCACAATTCTTCGACATAGGTCGCTGCTGTGCCTTTGACAAGGGTGCCCATAGACT
>Ga0206682_10003508_pt1 | contig 13339 bp, 22 predicted proteins | sample M240m12015metaG_FD_155444 | JGI IMG/M metagenome (GOLD analysis project Ga0206682, IMG submission 155444) | Ammonia-oxidizing marine archaeal communities from Monterey Bay, California, United States - M2 40m 12015 | ecosystem: Environmental > Aquatic > Marine > Intertidal zone | place: USA... | reverse complement strand
TAAAGAAAGGTTCAGTAATTTCAATTAAAATCACAACTGGCGAAGAAATTATTGCTAGATTTGAAGAAGAAGGCGAAGAAGGACTAGTAGTATCCAAAGCAAGTGTTGTTGCACCGAATCCACAAGGCGGTTTAGGTCTTGTTCCTTGGATGATGAGCTCAGCACCTGATAAACTTACTTTTAATAATTCTAGTATTGTTGCCTATTCTGCCACTGTAGATGAGATTGCAGATAAATTTACTGAAGCAACTTCTGAAATTCAAATCGCTAAATAATACTTGACACAGACACCAGAAATGTTATAATATACATATAACTTTAAGGAGATCTTTATGATTGAATCAGGTGTTATGGCGGCAAAGGCAATACTAATGGGTATGCTAATGTCAAACGGACCAGTAGATAATTCTACTGTAGAAGAAACTTATTGTATGGCTCAGAATATATATTATGAGGCACGTGGTGAGAGCCTAAAAGGCAAACAAGCAGTTGGTAATGTTGTACTCAATAGAGTAGATCATAAGAAATATCCTAATACTGTTTGTGGTGTTGTATATGAGGCTAAAAAATATAGTTGGAATACTGATATAGTTATTCCAGGACAATGTCAGTTTAGTTGGTATTGCGATGGTATAAAAGATGACCCACAATTATTTTATAAAAGTAATGGTCGTGTTATTGAACCCAACATGCGAGACTGGAGGATATCTGTACAAGTAGCAATTAAGATGGTGGAAAGAGATATTTGGTATAGAGACCCTACGTATGGCTCAACACATTACTATAACCATAATATATCTACACCTAGTTGGAGTAGAGTTTATCCTGTTCAAACTGTTATTGGTAATCATACGTTCTTATTAAGAAATGATTAATGTTATTTAAAATATCAAAGAGCGACTCAAAAAATAGAGATGTGTTCCCTAATGTTTTACATTGGGGACAATGGTTTATAGAGTACGACAATCAATTTAAACCTACTATAGAAGGCAGTAAGTTACTGCTAGGTAAATTTAATCCAAAAGATAATAAGTATCAAAGAGTTTTTAACCAGACTGACAATCATATTGAGTTTAATAATTATTGTGGTAAAATTAAGGGTTGGGAAACTATTGAAAGTGGCAAGTATATAGAACTATATAAAGACGGTGGACATAAAATTTTAAATTATGACGAAGGATACGAACCGCCTGTACTTGATAATAATTTAGATTATATAGAAGTAGCCACAATACTAAAAGATAGTATGACAAAAAGAATGCATCAATACTGTGAAGAGTTTGGTGAATTAGATTTATATGTATCAGGCGGAATAGATACAGGTATGATTCATGCTATTGCATTACACGAAAAATTACCTATCAATATACATACAAATTACAAAAATACAGTTTACCCTTTGCTATTGGATTATGAAAAAGCAGGCCCACAGCAAAAATTTTGTGCAGAATATCAATACACATTTAGACAACTACCACCTATAGGTGAAAATGTTTTAGTTGCCTTTGGTGCAGATGTGGCAAGTGTGGCACAGGCACATGCGGCTAAACCATTATATAAATTTCTAGGATTAGATTATGCAGAATGTTTTGAAGAAGCATTGACCCTTAACTCCTATAATACCCATCAGAAAAAAGATAGAGGATTTGCAGATAAAGAACCTGTAAACAATGCTAAAGATATTTTAGAAGCAAAATGGAATGTAGACTTTATGTGTCATATGGATATACATGATAGATGGGATATAGATGATAGAAAACTTTTAAACCCAATAGCAAATAGAGATTTTCTATGGTATCAAATGGGACTAAAAGCAGAAGACTTTAATCAAAATCATCATGATAAACTTGTTTACAAAACTATAATTAAAATGACAACACCTGAAGTTTTAGATATGTGTAATAAAACAAAAGAACAGTCTAATAATATGCCTTTAAGAATACCAAAAAGATGGCTTAAAGAGCAGAAGGCTGGAGGATTACGATAGACTAAAACGATAAATATATACTGTTATAATACACACATTATTGAGGAGTAACAGTATGTATGAGTATAGATGTAAAGTCTTGAAAGTTGTGGACGGAGATACCGCAGACGTAGATATCGATTTAGGTTTTGGGATTGTTCTTACTGATGAACGTGTTAGACTTATGGGTATAGATACACCAGAAAGTAGAACGTCAGACAAAGTAGAAAAAGTTTTTGGTAACGCAAGTAAAATAAGATTAAAAGAACTAATAGGTGGCAAGTCAGGTCCTATCCTTAAGACACAGATTAATAAAGATGGTGAAGACATGAAAGGTAAGTTTGGTAGAATACTAGGCGACTTTAGTGTTTACCATGGTGCAACAGATTCTTGGAGAATGGCTACAGAAATTCTTATTGAAGAAGGACATGCAGTAGCATACTTTGGTGGTAGCAAAGAAGAAATCCAAATGAAACATATGGCAAACAGAGAAAAATTATTGCGAGAAGGAATTGTAAGCCAAAAGGATGTTGATAAAGCAACTGCAATAATGGAAAAAAAGAAAAAGTAACCAGTATTTTTACTTGACAATACCTTAATATAGTATATAATAGAACAATATATCGAGGTATTAGAATGAAACGTTTTTATTCAGGTAAAACATACACACATGCAACTGGTCACAGTTGTGCTTTTAGACAATGGAGAGCAGATAGTCATTGTAACTTAATCCATGGCTATGCTTTACAATTTGAATTTACTTTTGGTTGTGAAGAACTAGATGAACGCAACTGGGCAGTAGACTTTGGTGGTTTGAAACCACTAAAAGAATGGTTAAAAGAAATGTTTGACCATACTTACTTAGTAGCCAAAGATGATCCTGAAATGGAAACAGTTCAAATGTTACAAGACAAAGGTCTTATTGACATGAGAGTTGTTGACGCAACAGGATGTGAAAGGTTTGCTGAAATGGCCTTTGACCAAGCAGATAAAATTGTTAATGATATCAGCAATGGCAGATGTTGGGTGCAAAAGGTTACTGTTAAGGAACATGATGCCAATAGTGCAACTTGTGAATTAGCAGACACTCAGAAGATACGATTCGTAAATTCTGAGACTAACGAAGAAAGATAGATGATGAAAGAATAGTTTAGAGCGAGGGCAAGAGTGATATCTACTTGCCCTTCATTTTCTATTAGTCCCCTTCCAAATTACGATAAATAGTACTACTATGTGGTTTGGACTACTTACATTATTCACTGCTCTGGCAATTGCTGGTGTGGCCGCTTGGTTCAGTATCGCTGGACTTATGATATTCTTTGGTGGAATGCCTTTAAGTGTAGCCATAATGGCTGGTGTATTGGAAGTAGGTAAACTACTTACAGCAAGTTGGTTATATCGTTATTGGAACGAGACTTCCTTCGCCTTAAAAACTTACCTTAGTAGTGCCGTAATTGTGCTTATGTTAATTACATCTGCTGGTATCTACGGTTATCTTTCCAAAGCGGCTTCTGATGTTTCAAGCGATGGTGCTGTAGCATTTGCAGAGGTAGATAGATTAGACGGACAGATATCCAGGGAAGAAAATAAAATAGATATCATAGAAGATAGAATCCTTAGTATAGGCGGAAGTGTTGATGTAAGTGAAAGTATATCACAACAAGAAACTATTAGAGATGGTGCATGGGAAAGAGTGCAAGGCGATATAGATTATGCACAAGGACAAATAGATAGACTTAGAGACCAACTAGCAGTATTAGATAAAGCAGTAAACGATTTAAGAAACAAAGGTGTAGAGATTGTAACCACAGATGAAGGTGGATTATTTACAGGCGACACAACAGAAAAGATAGACTATGTAGCACAGGCTAATGAGTTATACGCACAACAAGAACAGCAACGTGCAGACATCAAAGTAGACATTGACAAGCAACAAGCAAATATAGATTCATATAGACTACAGGCACAAAAGACTATAGACGATGCTAATGCAGAAATAAACAGATTAAGAAACAATAGCCAATCAGCACAAGACGATAACTTAATTAAGATAGACGAATTTAATAATCAGATAGATGGCATATATGATGTCATTGCAGTATTAAAAGACGAAAAGTTTGAAGCAGAAAGTAAAGTAAGAGACTTAGAGCGAGAAGTAGGCCCAATAAAATATGTGGCTGAATTACTCTATGGTGCATCAGATCAATCAGTGATGGACAAAGCAATACGAATATTCATATTACTTTTCGTATTTGTATTTGATCCATTGGCAGTTATGTTATTGATTGCGGCTAACCAGACATTACTAAGGTACGGTATTAATTTAGAAAGTACTGGTCCTAAAAATCCTCCAACACCTCCAAAAGGTTCAAAGAAAGAAACTATATTAAAAGGTCCAGATAATCCTAGTGCAGTAGAAGACGCCGCAGTTGCTATGGCAGAAAGTGCCAGCCAAAAAAAAAGAGCGGACAAAATAGAAAAGGCCTTATTGTTATTGGAAAAGAAGTATGAAAAAACATTAAAGGCTCTTGACAAAAAGCCTAAAGAAGTTATAGTAGAAAAAGAAGTAGAAGTTCCGGTTGAAGTAATTAAAGAAGTGGTAGTTGAAAGGGAGGTGCCAGTTGAAAAGATCGTTGAAGTTGAAGTCCCAAAGGAGGTTGAGGTCATCAAGGAGGTTGAACGAATTGTCGAAAAGGAAGTCCCAGGCCCAGAGCGAATCGTTGAAGTTAAGGTGCCCGGACCAGAAAGGAGAGTGGAAGTCCCTGGACCCGAAAGAATAAAAGAAGTAGTAGTTCCACTTGCAAGTGAGCAAGAAAGAAATTACATACAACAGATACAGGCCTTAGAAAATACAATACAAGATATAAGTTCCAAAGAACCTGAAATTATAGAAAAAGCATCTAGTAATGACTTACGCGAAGCGGCACGTTTGATGGCACAGAGCGAATTAAATAAGGAAGATCTAACTGAAGATGATATATATAATTTGTTACTAAAGAGTTCTGAAGAGGACGTTAAAAAGAAGATAGGTTTTTGGGCCATGCCTTTACCTAAAGAGACAGACAAACTAGACACTAATAAAAGATATTTAGGTAAAAAATGAGCGAAGTAAATAATGATAATCTAACTTGCAATTTTTGTGGGAAGGGTAGAGATCAAGTTGAAAAATTAATTGCTGGACCTAATGTTTACATTTGCAATGAATGTGTTTCAATTAGTTACGATATAATAGAAAAGAATCCAGATGAATTAGATATCCATTCTTTATCATATGAAGATATTCCAAAGCCTAAAGAAATTAAAGATTATTTAGATGAGTATATTATTGGACAGCATTCTGCAAAAGAATTACTGAGTGTTCATGCTTATAATCATTATAAACGAATTAGTAAATTAATAAAAGATACAGTAGTTGAGAAATCTAATATATTGCTAATGGGCTCTACCGGTACAGGTAAAACACTACTTGCAAAAACATTAGCAAACAAACTAGGTGTTCCTTTTGCTATAGCAGATGCAACAACACTTACTGAATCAGGATATGTAGGCGAGGATGTAGAAAGTGTATTAGAAAGATTACTTACACTATCAGACTTTGATATAGAACTAGCTCAACGTGGTATAGTTTTTATAGATGAAATAGATAAGAAAGCAAGACGTAGTGAAAACAATACTAACACCAGAGATGTTAGTGGAGAAGGTGTACAACAAGCATTACTAAGATTAATAGAAGGAACAACAACAAAAATTAAATTACAAAATAGTAAAAAGTTTGGAGATGATTATACGGAGTTTGATACATCAAATATATTGTTTATATTAAGTGGAGCCTTTGTAGGTATAGAAGACATAATTGAAAAAAGAATTAAACGCAAAAGCAATATAGGTTTTAATAGTAAAATTGTTGATAAAAATGAGAGAAATAAACTACTTGATGCAGTAATGAATAATGATGTAGTAAACTTTGGCCTAATACCTGAACTGGTTGGTAGGCTTCCTGTTATTGCTACATTAGAACAACTAGATAAAAAAGAATTAAGAATGTTATTAACAGATATTAAAAATAGTACATTACAGCAAGTAAAATCTTTATTAGAATTAGACGGTATTGAATTAACATTTGGAGAAGAATACTTAGATTTTGTAGCAGAAAAATGTTATAAAAGTAAAATAGGTGCTAGATCAATTAAAAGTTTAATAGACAATAGTGTAACTAATCTAATGTATAGAATAGAAGAGTTCAATAATATGGGCGTAAAAAGTATCAGATTAGATAAGTATCCATATAAATACGAATACAATCCTGTTTTAATTACAGAGGCAGGAGAAGAGATAGACACAAAATTTAAATTATACAGAGGAATTAATGACTTTTAATAAACACAAGAAACAGTACAGGCAAGAAAGAAAGCCACGCAGAGAAGAAAAATTCCTAGATAAATTTAAAGGCAGAAACATAGAAGTTAGAAACGATGATGTCAATGGTGCAATAAGACGTCTAAAGAAAGTTTTAGAAAAAATGGACTTTCAGAAAGAAGTATCCAAAAGAGAATACTACGAAAAGCCTTCAGTAAAACGTAAACGTATGAAGGATCAGGCTAAAAAGAAAACTAAACGTGAAATAGATAATCAAATTATGAGGGGAGAATGGATGCCCCCAGCAGTAGTAGGACAAAAACATTTAAAAGGTAAACGAGAAAAACGAAAAGCCTGGATGGCACAAGAGCGAATTCGAAGGTTGCGAGATCGTGGACACTCATAAGTCTACACTTGTAGTAGTAAGCGGAGGCTTTGATCCACTACATTCAGGACACTTAAACTTATTCAGAGAAGCCAAAAAACTTGGCGATAAATTAATTGTAATACTTAATAACGACGAATGGCTTACTAGGAAGAAAGGTAGACCATTTATGCCGTTTGAAGAACGTGCTGATATTATACAGCATATAGATATAGTTGATAATGTATTTGCTGGTGGAGACCTTGATGGTTCCGTATGTGAAACATTGAAACATATTAAAAATGGTTATCCAAACTATAAACTAATCTTTGCTAATGGAGGTGATAGAGGTAAAGATAATATTCCTGAAATGGAAGTAGAAGGATACGAATTTAAATTTGGAGTAGGCGGTAACAATAAAGCCAATAGTAGTAGTTGGATATTAAAAGAATGGCAGTATCCAACAGAACGCAGAGTTTGGGGAGAGTTTTCTAATCTCTTTCAAGACTCAGCAGTTAAGGTTAAAGAACTTATTATAGAACCTGGGAAGGGCATAAGTTATCAAAGGCATTTTAAAAGAGATGAAATTTGGTTTGTAAGTCATGGTAAATGTGAAGTTAAACATGGCAGACTAGAACACAATCCAGAAATACATGAATTTTATACAATACATACAGATCAAGTATTCATTGTTCGTAAAGGAGAATGGCATCAAATTGTAAACAAATTTGAAGAGCCTTGTCATATTATAGAAATACAATATGGTGAAGAAACAACTGAAGATGACATAGAGCGTCTTGAATATTATAACGGAGAGAAATGAGAGAATTAAATACAGAACAAGTATGTAAATTACTTAACGATATAGTTGAATTAGAAATGGCTGGAGTTGTACGTTATGCTCACAGTTCACTAATGGTAACAGGACCCAACAGGATTCCTATTGTAGCCTTTCTACAAGAACAAGCAAACGAAAGTTTACAACACGCCTTAATAGCAGGTGAATATATTACAGGCTTTGATGGACATCCTAGTCAGAAAATAGCTCATATAGATGAATCGCATGATCATAGTGTAGTGCAAATACTACAAGAAAGTTTAGATCATGAGATGGCGGCTGTAGAGAAATACAAAGAACTATTAGAAGAAGTAGAAGATGCAAGTATTATGTTGGAAGAATATGCCAGAGGACAGATTGGTATGGAAGAACAACATGCCTTAGAAATAAGGAAGATGCTCAAGGACTATGGAACTTAAAAGTAAGGTAGTTTTCCTATTAACATACATAGAGCAAAACGAATGGATAAGTTTCAATCCACCTGAAATATTCAAAGAAAAGTATAAAGATTATTCTTTTATAGTTCTTGATAACGGAAACCAACCTAAAATAAAACAATGGTGTGAGGACACAGGTTCTTACTATTATGCATCTGAATATAATATTGGAAGTTCAGGAGGATATAACTGGATATTTCGTACTGCAAGTTTACTTAAACTTAATAGAGCAATATTATTACAAGCAGATGTTGAAGTATTAGACATAGAAGTATTAGACTCTTTGCTAGTAGATGGCCTTGAAAATAATTATATTCCTTTTTGGCCTCAACAACCTAGAGAACAATGGGACAAATACGATGTTGGACAAGTATATAATCTAGGTCAAATATTTAGTTTCTGTCCTGACTATATTTTAGAACATAGACTTTTAAACGATGAGAACTATGTAGTTACACATTTTGATGATGCTGATTTGGCTCGTAGAATGAGGGATAGTGGTATGGAACTTTATAATAAGTTACTTGATTATCCTAATATAGATTGTGTACAGATAGGAAACGAACCAGAACATATAGCAGAAGGTTTATATAAAATACATCACATATCAAGTTGGAACTCCGATAACCATATAGTATGGGAAGAATATAACCAAGCATACCATAATTTAAAATGGTTTCGAGATCCAAACTATGCTTGGGAAAGACCCTTTTCAGATGAAGGTGACCTTAATAAAATGCTACCCTTTAGTCATAGATGGACAGAGTTAGGATACCCTCCTTACCCTGTTGAATATGAAGTAAATAGATTTTATAAGCAATGGACCAGTCAGTAATATTATTCAATAACTATAAAGGTCAAAAAGAACCTAATAAAGAGTTCTGGAACGGATTTGTAGATGTGTTCAACAGTATGCTACCTCAAATGGATAGAGAATTAAATTTTCAAACACATTATGAGGGGGAAGACGATGGGTACAATGGTGTCTTTACATCAGGCAATTCTAGTCTTATATGGAAACACTTAGATTATAGATACATAAACATAAATGCAGACAAGGAACCTTATAGAACTTTAGATTATTTAAAAGAATTTAACGATACAAACCAAATAATAGTTTGGGACTGGATAACATTTATAACATTGGACTGGGAGATTTTAGATTATTGTTTTAAAGAATTCAAAGGTAAAATATTCTGTGATGATACATTTGAAAGTTTTCCTATAAGAAATAATGCAATGGAAGTTTACTTAGATAAACTAGGTTACGATATAAACAAGATAGGATTTTTTACTAATTGTCCTAGAATGGATGGTGAGATAGTTACAGGCATACATTACAGAAACGATTGGTTACACCTTAGTAAGATACTTACAGCAAATGATCCTCTATTAAAAAGTGATCCATGTGCTATTCCTTATTTAAATAGAGAAGAATTGCAAGATTACGACAGAAAGAAAACTTTGTTTTTGTCCTTAAACGGGCACACTACATTCCAAAGATGTAGAATGTTAGGTTCTCTTTTTGTATATGATTTAATAGGCAATGAAGAAAAATTAATATATTCAATGTGTGATATAGGAAGTTACCATCCTCAATTTTTCTATGAACAATTAAAATGGCACGGCATAAACAATAAAGAATTCGCTCTTAACCAATTTAAAAAGATTACACCTAAACGATTACCTAATGACATAGAGTTTGGAAGAGAACGAGATATGTTTGTACAAACTGAATGGTGGGCAGATACTTTTTTTAATTTAAATGTAGACACAAATCAAAACTATATGGCTGACTGGGCAAGTAACGATGAGAATGCTCTTGTAAATATATCTGAAAAATGGTTAAAACAAATTATGTATTTCACACCTGGCATTAACATAAATGATTACACACATTTAGAATATCATCATAAGAACTTAGGGTTTAAAGACTACAGTAAATATATAGATCAGGGATACGATACTATGCTTGATAGGAATGAAAGAGTAGATAGAGTTGCTAGAATTATGTATGAAATGCAAAAACCAACTAGAACTGAATGGAGCGAAATGATGTCTATTGCAGATTATAACTTCAAACATTTGCACGATGTTCACATACCCAGACTACAACAATCATTCATAGATTGTGTTGAAAAACTTATGCAACAATAGTACAAAATGTACTATATATAGTATAAAAAGGTTGACAAAGACACAAGATATGCTATTATTAGAGAGTAAGAAATAAATCTTACATATTATAGGTATAAAATATGAAACATTTTTTATTAGGAATAGGTGCATTTGCAGGCATATCATTAGTTATATATGCAATAGCAGGTGTATTAACAGCATTAACCTTAGACAAGGAAACAATAGGTACAATCTTTATGATTGGAGCATTGGCCTTTATTGCAAAGCCATTCGGCGAACTTACTGCATCAGTATTTAAATTAAATATTAAATAGTTGACAAACTAATACAACCTGTTATAATAGATGTATGACTATGCATTTGGATAACAGGTTTTCTACGATAAACACTAAAAAGTATAAGGCTAAGATTACTAAAGGTAAACTTAAAGAGCTGGAACTTAGATGGCGCGAACACAATAGGTCTATGAAACGCAGACACATGCATCATATGAGATATGATACATTACAAGAGTACATTGACTATTGTTATGGTACAGCATCTAAAAGACCAGATCCAAGAGACTACAGGCATTTTACAAAGTTACAGCCTGATACTAATTGGAGAGTAAAACATGATGAAGAGCATAGAGAAAAATATCCTAGTATGATGGAACAGCAGATGAAAGCAGGTACTTTTAATAAAACATCTAATGATAATATGCGTAAGAAAGAGCCTATGAAGTACACAGGAGATCTTATACAAGGCATTGCTACTATGCACAAAAGTAATGCAGTACCTGTTATGAAAGGCACAGACCAAGCAAAGGATATTGCAAGGATGCGTAGAGGATGATAGAGTTAGCAAAGTTACAAGATGGACAATTAGTATATGGGCTCTATGAAGAGGTAGAAAAGTACGCAGAAGAGCAAGACACTTGCGTAGACAGGTACTTTGATCACATTAATCCCTCAACTGTATATAAAAATTTTAAGTATGTGGGTAACGATATGAGTAATGTTTATAAAGTAAGTGTACCTTTTGACTACAGTAAAGGTAAACCACCAGCAACATTTAATGATGCAGGAGTTAATCAGGACAAATGGTAAAACGAATTAGGCATTGGGCAGATGTATGTAAATTACATTGGAAGGAAATTATATCATTAGCAGTTGCATTACATTGGTTAATGGACTTACTGATTATAATACCTTTGTCATTAACAATAGGATACTTTTTTGGAGTACATATAGGGCATGACCATTAATGGACTTGAAAGGTATAATGTTACCAGCAGGATGGGAACTACCACAATGCAACCATCCAATAGAAAAATGGTGTAGTAATTGTGACAGAGATTATGTCACATATGAAAAGATACCACACTTTAGGAAATACAAAGAGTTCTATACATGGACTGAAGAAGAATTTGAGAAGGAAATGAAAAATGGCACAAAAACAAGCACAACAAAAACCTATAGATAAAAAATTAGAAAAACTAAAAAAGGAACAAGCACAGGATAGACGCAATGGCTAAAACTAAAACAAACGAATTTCATCCAGATGAAATTGCAAACAGTAAACGAATACAAAAAAGTGCTACACCTAAACAGGATTTAAGTTGGTATATAAAATGGACAGCAAGTTGTTTTATACTTGCAAGTATGAGTATAAGAGGTATAGATGGATTGCAATTTTATGATATTGTTCTTAGTATTATTGGTGTAACAGGTTGGATGTTTGTGGGACTCTTATGGAAAGATAGAGCATTAATATTACTTAATGGCGTAGGCATAATTTTCTTTTTACGAACACTTATAACAGAATATTTAATGGTAACATAATGGAAAAATCATATAAAGAAGAAGTTAAAAGATTAGATAATACTAGCAGAGCAGGACAACTTGCACGAGAGTTGAATGCTGAGCGTAACAGACTAAAAGAAGAGTTAGCAGAAGCACAAGAGCAAGTAGACATATTTGCTCCTAGTACACCTACAGGAGGCTTAGACAGTTATATTAAATGGGTAGCAACTGTCCTTGCTGTTATAGGAGTATTTTTAATCAGTGCAAGTTTAACGACAGCAGGACAAGTAGCATACGCCTGTTCGGCAATAGCATGGGTATATGTAGGACATTGCTGGAATGATAAAGCAATTATGATAGGTAGTGCTATAACAGGTACAGCAGTAATGATGAACTTAGTGGAAAAATTAATATGAGTAAAGTTAAGCATGTAGGATTTCCATTACCATCTGAAATGTTTAATCAGGAAGAAAAAGTAAGAGAAGATTTTATTAAACACGAGGCAATATCTAATCTATTAGATATAGATTTAAAATGCCCGTATTGTGAGGAGACTTTGGTAAAAGCAAATGAGCGAAGAAAACAAAATAGGTAAAAGTCATGGCAAGTGGCATGGTGGTAAAGGGTCTGCACCCAAGCAATCTGATCATAATAAGTATAGAGACAATTATGATAAAATATTTAACAGTAAAAAAGAATCAGAAGCAGGGCTAACAGATGAGTTTCCTGACAGAGCAAGGCCAGATGGACTTGCTTGGCAGAAACACTTAGAAGACACAAAGGCTCCGCCAATGCCTAACGGATTACTTCGTGCATGGGAACGAAAGGAGAAAAAATGACAATACCAGAATTTATAGGTTACACAGGAGTAGCATTATTAATTATAACCTATGCTATGCTACAACTAGATAGGATAGACCCTAAAGGTTTTTGGTATAGTTTTAACAATTTACTAGTAGCAATACTGGTTACGGTCAGTTTAATAGAAACACCTAATAAGCCTAGCATGGTAATTGAATTCTTTTGGTTTATTATAAGTGTGTATGGAATAATCATGTATAACAAACGCAGGAAAGTAAGTGAATAAAGACAATATAACAGTTGGAATTATCTTAATAGTGCTAATTGGATTTATACTTATAGTAAATTGGGGTAATGTAAACCCTGACTTAATATATAATAGATAATGTTTGAGCATAGAATAATAGAATGTGCTGTAAAGGACTCTTCTGATTACGACTGGTTATATGATAATGCAATACAAACAACTTTAGAATCATATTTTAAATGGGCTGATGAGAATGGAGGTACAATACACTTTGAGAAGAGTTGGGCTGACGTATCTTATGGATTAACCTTAAGGGTAGATGCAAAAATTGATAATGCAGAAACATTTGCTTTGTTTAAACTAACCTATGGTGACAAACCTTTTAACAGATTAGATACAAATACAAT
>Ga0206682_10003503_pt1 | contig 13353 bp, 9 predicted proteins | sample M240m12015metaG_FD_155444 | JGI IMG/M metagenome (GOLD analysis project Ga0206682, IMG submission 155444) | Ammonia-oxidizing marine archaeal communities from Monterey Bay, California, United States - M2 40m 12015 | ecosystem: Environmental > Aquatic > Marine > Intertidal zone | place: USA... | reverse complement strand
TACTGCTATGCACCACGTTTTTAATGCGTCCTTAAAGGGAAGAATAGACAGCATTAAGAATGTTGCTTACCTTTGGAAACCAAAAACTAACTTGTACTACATAGCTGCAACCGAAACAATGCAATCGGGGTTTTTACCAAAAGTAATGGCTTATGTAGGAGCTGTTTCTATTAAAAGAACCTGGCGAGAATCTGGCGAAGCAATTAATAGACAGGTTGATTTTAAAGACATATCTAATATTGGAACTGCCTTAGAAGACGGATGGGTTGTTACTTTTCCTCAAGGCACCACAAGAGCATTCAATCCAATACGTAAAGGAACAGCTCACATCATAAAAAAATACAAACCTATTGTTGTTCCTGTTGTTATAGATGGGTTTAGAAGATCATTTGACAAACGCGGGTTACTTATTAAGAAAAAAGGAATTTTACAGTCTATGGTGATCAAGAAGCCACTGGTTATTGATTATGAAAACGATTCTGTAGACAAAATAGTTGAGCAGCTGGAATATGCCATTGAACAACATCCTTCTTTTATTAAAGTAAGCACAGAAGAGTACGTAAAGCAACAAACAGAGCGCAACAAAAAACGTGAGTTTTGGAACTAAACAAAAAAGAGTGGCCTTGCGCCACTCTTTTTTAGTTAAACAAACGTATTAAACCAGCAATACCAGGGTTGGTATGTGTTTTACCATCTATCACCAAGGTTGGGATGATTCTTTTGCCATCGTTTACGTTCTCTACAAAACGCACAGCCAATTCATCTTTGGTAATATCGATGTATTCAAAGTCAATTTTTTTAGACTCTAAAAATTTCTTTGCTGTAACACAATCAGAGCACCAGTCTGCTCCGTATACTTTTACGTTTTTCATAGTATTTTTTAAATTTATAGAATTGGCAAGTATTTTTTTAACGAAATACTTTTGCAATTTACAGTTTTGTAAAATAGTGTTGAGAAATAACAATGCAATTTATTTAAAAATACGAGAGCAGTATTCCATTCTCCATATTGAATACTTACATTTGACCTATGCCCCAGACTAAGGAACACATAGCTCAATTTTTAAAAACACTGCCCAATAGTGCGGGTGTTTATCAGTATTACGATAAGGAGGACGCAATACTCTATGTCGGAAAAGCAAAAAATTTAAAGCGTCGTGTTTCTTCTTATTTCCATAAAGAGCATACCGATTATGGAAAGACCCGTGTTTTGGTGTCAAAAATTGAGCGTATAGCCTACATTGTTGTTGCCAGTGAAGTGGATGCTCTTTTGTTGGAGAATAATCTGATTAAAAAGCTCCAACCACGTTACAACGTAATGTTAAAAGACGACAAAACCTATCCATGGATTTGTATTAAAAAAGAGCGATTTCCAAGAGTTTTCTCTGTTCGAAATGTTGTAAAAAATGGTTCGGAATATTTTGGCCCTTATTCTTCCTCTAGAGCAATGCGTGTTCTTTTAGAGCTTATAAAACAACTCTATCCTTTGCGCTCATGCACCTTCAATTTGAGCCAAGAGAATATAGAAAATGGCAAGTTTAAAGTTTGTTTAGACTACCATATTAAAAAATGTTTGGGTGCTTGTGAATCTAAGCAGTCTGAGGAAGATTACAATCAATCTATTGCAGAGATACGGAGTATTTTAAAAGGAAATACCCGTACGATTATTCAACCTTTAAAAGAGCAAATGCAAACGTATGCAGCAAGTTTAGAGTTTGAAAAAGCTCAAGAGATAAAAGAAAAATTAGATGCTCTAGAAAATTACCAATCTAAATCTACTGTAGTAAGTCCGAGTATTCACAATGTTGATGTGTTTACTATTTTATCGGATACCGATTCGGCATACATCAATTATTTTAAAATAGTTAACGGAGCCATCATCCAATCTCATAACTTAGAAATAAAGAAAAAACTAGCCGAAGCAGATGAGGATTTATTGACGATGGCCGTTATTGAAATAAGAGAAAAGTTTCACTCTAACACCAAAGAAATCATTGTAAACAAATCAATTACGAGCCCTTGGGAAGAAGTTAGCTTTCATGTTCCGCAACGTGGAGATAAGAAAGCATTGGTAGATTTGTCGCTTCGTAATGCGCAATACATGCGTCAAGAGAAACTTAAAAAAATTCAGATTTTAGATCCGGAACGCCATAGCAAAAGGGTTTTAGAGCAACTACAAAAGGACTTACGCTTATCCGAATTGCCTGTTCAAATAGAATGCTTCGATAACTCAAATATTCAAGGAACCAATCCGGCATCGGCCTGTGTGGTTTTTAAAAATGCAAAACCTAGTAAAAAAGACTACCGCCATTTTAATATTAAAACCGTAGAAGGCCCCGATGATTTTGCCTCTATGGAAGAGGTAGTTTACCGCCGTTACAAGAGACTAAAAGAAGAAAACCAACCCTTTCCTCAATTGATTATTATAGATGGAGGTAAAGGCCAGCTGAGCTCTTCTTTAAAAGCCTTAGATAAATTAGAGCTTCGAGGTGTAATTGCCATAGTAGGAATTGCAAAACGTTTGGAAGAAATTTATTTCCCTGGCGACTCGGTGCCTTTGTACATTGACAAAAGATCTGAGTCTTTAAAGTTAATTCAGCATTTGCGAAATGAAGCGCATCGTTTTAGTTTAGCTCATCATAGAAACAGAAGATCTAAATCTGGTTTACATTCCGAATTAGACGATATTTCTGGAATAGGACCAAAGTCCAAAATTGATTTATTGAAAAAGTTTAAATCAATTAAACGAATTAAAGAAGCCTCTAAAACTGAGTTAACCGAATTGTTGGGGCAAAGTAAGGCTCAAAAATTGATGAAGTATTTTAAAGATGGAGAAAGTAAGAATTGACAAATGGTTGTGGACTGTTCGCATATTCAAATCAAGAAGTATTGCAACACAGGCCTGTAAATCAGGTAAAATTAAGGTGAGTGGAAGTAAGTGTAAACCCGCTCGTATGGTTTTGGTAAACGACTTGATTTCGGTAGATAAAAAAGGGCTTAAATTAGAGTTTAAAATTTTGGAAGTTTTAAAATCAAGAGTTGGTTTTTCTATTGCTAAAGATTGTTACGAAGATTTAACTTCCCCAGAGGAACGAGAAAAGTTTAGAGCTTTTCACCACCGAAGATTGTCTGGAGAAGATCGTGATATTGGACTCGGAAGACCTACAAAAAGAGATCGAAGAGAGCTGGAGAATTTTAAGCAAATTGATGCGTGGATGGACGAAGATTGGTCCTACGATGTTGGGGATGAAGACTAAGGTTGTTTTTTTAATTTAACACCTATAAAAAAAGTTCTTGGCAGCGATGGGCCAAACACATAATTACTGTCTCTGTTTTTACCAATATCAAAATTACTTTGGTAAGAATTAAATAGATTTTTTACACCACCATATATTTCAATAGCCGATTGCATTTTATCGTATGTTAAGGTGTAGGCAATTTTTACACTCAACTCAGAAAAAGGCTTTGAGGTACTCATTTCGTCTATCGTATGATTTGGTGCACCAGCAAAGTGCGGCACCTTCATCTCGCCGGTGTAAATGTAATTAAGGTTTGCATTTATTTTGCTGTTTGGTGTAATAGTTAAAGTAGCAAAACCATAGTTTGATGGTGTTCTTACAAAATCTTTTAAGCCCTCCAATCCATCTATATAACTTACTTTTTCATCAAACTTACTGGACTGTAGTGTAAAGCCTGTTTCCAATTGAACTTTCTTATCGTAATTCGCTCGAAGTTCTAAAGTAATTCCTTGAACTGTTGCGCCTTGTCCGTTTTGTTTTTCAAATAAAGAGCCAAAATTATCTTGGCCAATGGGTTGTAAATAAAAAGCATCTTCTAAACGCGTGTAAAAAGCCTCAATGGTAAAACCAGCAATAAAGTGCTCGCTTGGTTTATCGTAGTTTACCGATGTGCTAAAACTTTGCGATTTTTCTGGTCTCAGTTCTGGAGATAGGTTAACACGCGATATACCGCCGCCTGCAAACGCCATGTGCAAATCTGTATCAAATGCTTGTGGTGCTCTAAACCCAGTACCGTAATTAATCCGAAACTGGGTATTTGCTTTATGTTTGTAGAGTAAAGAATAGCGCGGACTAAAAACCAGACCGTTTATTAAATTGTGCTTATCCATTCGCACCCCTGAAAGTAAATTTATTGAACGAGATAAATTCCAATCACTTTGAACAAATAGTCCAAGATCGGTTGTTCTTTGATCAATAGAGTAGTTGTAAGATTCAATTTCATCAAATACATCGTCTATAACATATTCGCTTCCAAGCGTAAATGTATTGGTTCCTTTTAGAAAGTTGTATTTTTTGTGGTTTAGCTGAAAACCACCTTGCAGTGTTGTGGTGTTTGAGGTTCCATAGGGTGGGTTTTCTAAATGAGATTGTAGGGCCAGCTCTTCATCGGGAAAGATTCCGGTGTAGTGCTTTCGTTTTGTGTTTTGCCAAGCGGCATAAGTAATAAGAGAGGTGTTTTCTTTTGTGATTTGATAGTCGGCACTTCCCATCCTAACTTGGTGTGTTCGCTCTTCCGCTTGCGCTGTTAAATAGGCGGGCTTATCTGAAAGTTCACCTCCAGATCTAAACTCATTTAAATTACTCAGATTGAATTCTATTTTTTGATCTTCATTGGGTAAAAAAAACACATTTGCCCCAAAAGAATTGTTTTCAATTTTTGGGATTTCTGAGAAACCATCTTTATTGTGGTCGTATAAATCTCGCGCTCTATGGTTAAAGAAGAAGGACACACCCGAATTGTTGTTTTCAGAAACCAAAGAGCTGTTTCCGCTCACCACAACATCATTTGTTTTGCCATTAATATTTTGGTAAAAAGAAGTAAGCTCGTAAGCGTTTTTTTTTGGCACCTTGGTAATTACATTTACAGTACCTCCAATTGCACTCGATCCGTACAAAGAAGAACCCCCACCTCTAACCACTTCTATTCGGTCTATCATATTTGTTGGAAGCTGCTCTAAACCGTACAAACCTGTTAAAGGACTAAATATAGGTCTGCCATTAATCAGAATTTGTGAATACCCTCCTGCCAAACCATTCATACGTAATTGTGTGTAATTACATGTCTGACAATTTGTTTCTACCCGAAGCCCAGGCTGAAACTTTAAACCTTCGGACAAATTACAAGCCTGTACATTATTTAAGGTTTGGCTGTTAATTAAATTAACAATTACAGGTGAGTCGGTTTGTCTTTTGTAAGTTTTAGTTCCTGTAACAACAATTTCATTCAATGTATTTATAGGTTCATTCAAATTAAATACAACATCAATCGTTTTAGCATTTTTGTTAAGCGTAATTGTTTGGATTTGTTTTTTGTAGCCAACAAAAGATGCGGTTAATGTATAAGTGCCATTAGGCAGGTCTTGTAAAATAAAATAGCCTCTTGCATTACTTACCGCTCCAATTACAGGTTTTGTTGAAACGCTAACTGTTGCGAATTCTTGCAGAGTTCCATCTACCTTAACAAGTCCAGTTATAGCTCCATTTTGTCCATACAAGATATTTGTACAAAGTAGTAAATAGGTAAAAAAGGTTAAAATAAAATTTATTTGCATAAAATAACTCATTTGTTTTATGGTGCAAATATAATAAGTTAGACTGGGCTAACAATTTTTTTATCTATATTTGTTACATTAAAGTTATTTTATGCCCACTCCAACTAAAGAAAATTACCTGAAAGCTGTTTTTTTTCTGAGCCAGAAAAACCAGCAAATATCCATTACAGCATTGGCAAACAAGATGAAGGTTAGTAAGCCAACAGCCAATAATATGGTAAAAAAAATGGAACAGAATAATTGGCTTTTGTATGAAAAATACAAACCTTTAGAACTAACCCAAGCAGGAAAAAAAATGGGTGCTTTAATTGTAAGAAAACACAGGTTGGCCGAAATGTTTTTAGCCGAAGTTATGGGTTTTGGTTGGGAAGAAGTACACGAAATAGCAGAAGAAATGGAGCACTTAAAATCGCATTCTTTTTTTGATCGGATGGATGAGATATTGGGTTTTCCAACTATTGATCCACACGGTTCTCCTATACCAGATAAAAATGGAACCATTCCAAAATCTACCTATATTAATTTAACCACTATTAAAGCAGGAGAAAAGGTAAGATTGTGTGGTTTGTTAAAGAGTTCCAGAGAATTTTTACTTTACCTAAATAAGAAAAAAATCACCTTAGGAACAGAATTTAAGGTACAACAGATTGAGCGCTTTGATAACAGTTTTGAAATAGGATTAACGCCTACTAAAACACTTGTTCTTACGTATGAGGTTTGTAAATGTTTGTTGGTTCAAAAATTGTGATTTGTAAAATATTTTCTCAATAGCTAAACGTCGTTTAAACCCCCTTTATCCGTTTCCATAACGCACTAAACATGCCGGCTTGCTTTTCTTTTGGTGGCCCACCTTCAGCCTGTTGCATCTCGTATCCGTTTTTACCTTCCAAGAGTTCAAACCTAAATATGTAAGCATCAATAGTATTTTCTTCGTTAAAGAAAACACCAAAACGCAAATCGTTCATCTGCAAACTATTTTCCAGAGGAATTACGTTGTAATAATTGTCGCTAAACCAAGCAAGTGTTTTTAGAGTTTTATCATTTTGCTTGTTTTTAAGTAAATTGTGGTTTTTTGCTACTTCTGTAAACACTATTTCGCTTTGGTCAAATAATGAGTATTGTGAGAGGTAAAAGCTCGTGTCGGTTTCAGCTACACAAGACCAAAGTACATTACTCAAAATAGCCGGATTGGTTACAAATCGCTTTACCTCAATTTCCTGCGCACTTAAAGCCTCCCTATAAACAGCGTCTATATTAATCTTGTTAATCACAGTTGCACCTAAATAAAGCGAACTTACTAGTATGCCCAATTGGTTCCATTTTCTACGTAAATTTGCTTCTTTTTTATAAGTTGCGGCAATCAATAAACAAACAATAAAGGGCATTGTGTATAGTGGGTCTGCAACAGAAATTGTAGACCAAGCTACGCGCGTGTTTGTAAATGGAGAAAACAATTGTGTGCCGTACATGGTAAAGCAATCGAGAATAGGGTGGGTAAGTAAAGACCAGAAGAATAACCACTGCCATTCTTTTTCGCTTGCCTTTGGGGATTCCCACAAACCAGTAAAGTACTTTTTGTAGGTTGTTCGGTAGAGAATATAAGCCAATATAGCTCCTGCAAATAGCATTGGAATAAGTGGTTTAGGTGCAATAATAGTTAGTACAAAATGAATAGAAAAACCAATGAGAATAGTGGATAGAAACCTAAGCATAAGTGCAATCCACTTATGATGTGGGCTTTTGTAAATAAGGTATACCAATTTTCCAAACATCCAGGCACCCAATAAAGAAAATAGAATGGAGTGGCTAAAGCCTCTATGGAAAGCTAGGTTGTCTATGTTTGTTAAAAAGAATTTACCTAAAACATCTAAATCGGGAATGGTACCGCCAACAGCTCCCCAAACCATAGCTCTGTTTCCAATTTTTTTACCTAAAACAAGCTCTCCAACTGCTGCGCCTAATACAATTTGTGTAAGTGAATCCATAGCGCAAATTTAAAACTTTTAATAGATAAATTCATTTTTTCATGCGTGTAAACTATATTTTTTGGTGCTCATTAATGCGTCTTTAAATTAAACAAGACTCAAATCTGAGTAACATTACCTATTGACATATTTAAATATTTAACATTAATTTGTTTTAGTTAATTTATCTTTAGTTTAAAAAGCGTTTAAAATGATTAAAAAAATAATCGGTTTATTATTTATATGCCTCGTGTTTTTCTCAAACACTTTTTTTAAGGAAATGAATCTCAGTGATCAACAAAAGAATCAGAAATGTATTTATCTCACTTTTGACGATGGCCCTCTAAATGGGAGTCAACGAATAAATAAAGTTGTATATGACGAGAAAATACCCATAACGGTTTTATTGGTGGGTGAGCATGGTTTGGTTAGACCAAAAGATGTAGCGTTGTATAAAGAAAATCCATACATACAAGTTGGTAATCATAGTTACTCTCATGCGAATAATCATTACAAGCTTTACTATTCAAATCCAACTGGAGTTTTAAAAGATTTTATTAAAAATATGGATACTTTAAAATTAGACAATAAAATAGCTCGCTTGCCCGGTAGAAATATGTGGAGAATTAATGAGAGAAGTAGAAATGACGTAGACAGTGGAACACAAGCGGCCGATTTACTAAGTAAAAACGGTTTCTCCCTTTTTGGTTGGGATATAGAATGGAGTCATGACCCACATACGGCTGAACCCATAGGAACAGCAAATGAAATATATAAGCAAATTGAACAAAAATTGAATGACAACAAACTATTTACAAAATCGCATATTGTTTTGTTGTGTCACGATGAAATGTTTCAAACCAGTTATGAAGAATCTGAATTAAAGAAATTAATGGACATTTTAAAAAGCAACAAAGATTATAAATTTGCTCATTTGAAAGATTATCCTTAAAAAATAATTGGGCTGTATTCTTTTGTAGACTTTTCATGGTATTACAAGAATATTTTGTTAAAACATATATTTTTTAACTCAAACTATATGAGCTAAGCATAAGATAATTTCAAGGATTAAATCACCAAGGAATTCAGATCGTATCATTACACAAAAATAGAATTACAAAAAAAGTTATGACAGAAGTAAATTTTCCTAGTAAATGGATTCAAAGAGTAAGGAACGAGATTATATTTTCAACTAATAATGGTTTATCCGGTGCTGTGGCATCTTTTAGTTTAAATAACGATATTATTTATCAAGAAGCTCATGGTTTTCAGCGAAAGTATAACGAACTTGAATTAATGCCAAACCCTGAGCCTGCAAAAATCGATACAATTTTTGATTTGGCTTCTCTAACAAAGATATTCTCAACTACACTTGGTTTTATGAAATTGGTCGATGAAAAACGTATTTGTGTAGATGATAAAGTAAAAAAATACATTCCAGAATTTAGTGGAGGTGATAAGGATGTGGTTACGATCAAACAACTGCTTCAGCACAACTCCGGTTATGCTCCAGATTTTCATTTTTACAATCCAAAACTTGTTCCACCAAATTTTTATTCTCAAACAAGAAGTAAAACAATTGAATTATTACCAAAAGTACCATTGCTTAATAAGCCAGGAACGGTAACTGTTTATAGTGATTTGAATTTTGTTATGTTAGGTATAATACTTGAAAAGGTAACTAGCATGCGTCAAGATGAATTTGTTGATACGGTTATTTACAAACCATTAGGTCTTAAAAATACCGGCTATGCTTTGTTGCAAAAAGGATTCCCTAAGAACAGATTTGAAGCCAGCGAACGCTGTGGAAATACTAGAGATGGACACATCACCTTTCCAAACATAAGAACAAAAACAATTCAGGGAGAAGTTCAAGACGAAACTGCTTTTTACAGTATGGAGCAAATTTCGGGCAATGCTGGCTTGTTTTCTACAGTGAATGATTTAACCGTCTTGTGTCAGCTTATATTAAACAAAGGTCAGTTCGGTGGGTATCGTTTATGTTCTGAAGAAGTTGTAAACTTATTTACCTCTTCACTTAACGTAGACAAGTCGTATACATTAGGATTTCAAGTACCGAGTATACACACAGAACTTATTTATGGTATGTTACTTCCTGAGGCAGGAATAGCATTAGGTCATACTGGATGGACAGGCAAGTGTTTCCTTATCGACTTTACTCACAATTCAATCATCCTCATTTTAAACAATAAAAAACACAGTCCAGTTATTCCTATTGGAAACGACTTTAACCGGTTTAAAGGGGGCATGTTACCTACCTCAATATACGGAGGAACGAACCAATTATTTTATGCCGGTATTTTGGAGTCTAAATTTGGGTGCAAGTAATAGGGCTAATTTTTAGATATACAACTTGCAGCAAACCTCTTCTTTGAAGCTATTTACGCTTTTTTTCATGATCATATTGCAAACATACTCCAACTATTAAACACAACTTTAAAATATTTTTTGCATTTATTGCAACCTTTATTATTTATTTACTTTTCGATGCAACATCCTTTTTTAAAGACAATTTTGTTTTTAAAGATCACTTCATAAAGTATTTAGACATCAAGTCTTTAATATTTCTTTTCTTTGCAGAAATATTTACTAATAAGAAAATCAATCAGATGTTTAAGAAAATAGCAGTTTTAACGATGGCGGTACTTTTTGCTATGCCATCTTTAGTGAAAGCAGACGAAGGAATGTGGTTGCCAATGTTCGTTAAGCGATTAAACGAAGTAGACATGCAAGCAGCAGGTTTGCAGTTAACCGCAGAAGAATTGTACAGCATTAACCACTCGAGTTTAAAAGATGCCATTGTAAGTTTTGGTGGCTTTTGTACCGGAGAGGTGATCTCTGGCGAAGGCTTGGTTTTAACCAACCACCACTGTGGTTACGGAGCTATACAAGACCACTCTACCGTAGAAAACGATTATTTAACAGATGGTTTTTGGGCAATGGATCGTGCAGCCGAGTTAAACAACCCAGATTTATACGTTGATTATTTATTGCGTATGGAAGATATGACTACACGAGTTTTGGCCGTTGTAAACAACGAAATGACCGAGGATGAAAGAGCGCAAGCCATAGCTGCTGAAATAAAAGTGATTAAAGCAGAGGTTTCCGAAGGCAACGATTACATTGCTCAAGTAAAATCTTTTTTTGAAGGAAATGAATATTATATGTTCGTTTACGAACGTTTCAACGATGTACGTTTGGTAGGTGCACCACCATCGTCAGTAGGAAAGTACGGTGGAGATACAGACAACTGGATGTGGCCTCGTCATACGGGTGATTTCTCCATGTTCCGTATTTACTGTGCTCCCGATGGAACACCAGCAGGTTATGCAGAAGAAAATGTGCCTTTAACAAAGGCTTTAAGAGAAAAAAATAATGCCTTTTACCACCATTTACCAGTTTCTTTAGAAGGAGTTGCAAACGATGATTATACTATGGTTTGGGGCTATCCAGGTTCCACAGATCGTTTCTTAACCTCTTGGGGTGTTAAGCAAATGCTCGATATAAAAGCACCCACTATTGTAGACATTCGCGATTTGAAATTAAAAGTAATGAAAAAGCATATGGATGCCAACTCTGCAGTTCGCATTCAGTACGCAGCCAAATATGCCCAAACGGCCAATTACTGGAAGTACTTTATCGGTCAATCAAAAGGATTGAAACGTCTAGACGTGTATGGAAAGAAACAAGCCATTGAAGCTGATTATACCACTTTTGCAAATTCTACGGAAGCTAATAAAGCAAAGTACGGCGAAGCTCTTACATTAATTGCTGAGGCTTACGATGCAATGAATGGATCAGAAAAAGGGGCAAACTACCTTTCTGAAGTTGGTATTAGAGGTACAGATGTTGTATTGTTTGCTTTTAGAGCAAGGCGTATGATTGATCAGTTAATTGCAACAGAAAATGCTGAAGAAAAAGCGGCGCTTATTGTTCGTCTTGAAGGTTTTGCTGCTGAGCATTTTAAAAATTACGATGCTGCACTAGATGAAGAGCAATTTGCCAAGTTGTTTGCCAAATACCAAGCAGATGTTGATGCTGCTCAACACCCTAGTTTCTTTGCTATGGTAAACAAAAAATACAAAGGAGATTTTACAAAGTATGCAGCTAAAATGTATGCTAAATCTAACTTTACAGACGCAGCTCGTTTTGCTGCATTTATTGCCGCACCAAATGCCAAGAAATTAGAAAAAGATTTGGCTATTGTTGCTTCTGGTTCTGTTATTCAGTCTTACTTTGGGATGGGTTCTGTAAATGCAGAAGCCGAGGCAAAACTGGGTAAAGGGAATCGTTTGTTTGTAGACGGACTTCGCAAAATGAATCCTGATAAGAACTACTACCCGAATGCGAACTCTACCATGAGAACTACTTTTGGTACGGTTGGAGATTACGTTCCTGCAGATGCGGTTCAATACGATTACGTAACTACACTAGAAGGTGTTATTGAAAAATATGTACCTGGTGATCATGAGTTCGATTTACCACAAGGATTTATAGACCTTTACGAAGCAAAAGACTACGGTCAGTACGCCGATGAAAACGGAGACCTTATCATCAACTTTATTCACAACACCGACATTACAGGAGGAAACTCAGGGTCACCGGTAATTAACGCCAAAGGGCACCTTATTGGTACAGCCTTCGATGGGAATTGGGAAGCAATGAGTGGTGACATAGCTTTTGAACCAGAATTGCAAAGAACTATTTCTTGCGACATTCGTTACGTATTGTTTATTGTTGATAAATATGCTGGTGCAACTCACTTAATTGACGAGATGGATTTGGTGTATAAAGTAGAAGAGGTCATTAAACCTGTTGTAGAACAAATTGAGAAAGTAGAAGATGTATTGCCTAATTTTGAAGGAGACTTTCAGTCTGCTTTTAAAGCGGCAAAAACTTCTTTAGGAGTTGGTGTTGATAAGACTTTTACTTGGTTTGGCAATTTGTATTCGACTGAACAAAAGTAATTTCAAACAGAATTTTATTCAACAAAAAAAGCCGCTCAATTGAGCGGCTTTTTTTATACGAAACTTTTTAATGGGCTTCTAACCAAGTAGCACCTTCTCCAATATCTACGGTAAGTGGTACTTTGGATTCGAATACATTTTCCATGGCTTCTTTAATCAGTATTTTTAATTGAGGAACTTCAGTTTTAAGAGCGTCAAAAACCAATTCATCATGCACTTGCAGTATCATTTTTGATTGCAAGCCTTGCGCCTCAATTTCTGCTTGAACCTTAATCATAGCAAGTTTAATAACATCGGCTGCAGAGCCTTGTACGGGAGCGTTTATGGCGTTTCTCTCAGCGTGGCCTCTAACTTTTCCATTTCTAGAATTGATGTCTTTTAAACGCCTTTTTCTATTCATAAGCGTTTTTACATAACCATGTTCTCGAGCAAATGCAATATTTGCATCCATATACGCTTTGAGTTTCGGATACGTAGCAAAATAATTTTTAATAATTTCGGCTGCTTCTTTACGAGAAAGGGTAGACTGCTGACTTAGGCCAAAGGCCGATACGCCGTAAATAATTCCAAAGTTTACGGTTTTGGCATTCGATCGCATTTCTCTTGTAACCTCATCTAAAGGTACTCCAAAAACCTTGGAAGCAGTAGCTGCGTGTATATCTAGTTCTTTTTGGAAAGCATCCATCATTACGGGGTCTTCACTCATCTCGGCAATTAAACGCAGTTCTACTTGAGAATAATCTGCTGCTAGTAAAACATGGTTTTCGTCTCGAGGAATAAAGGCTTTACGTACTTCTTTTCCTTTTTCGGTTCGAATAGGAATGTTTTG
>Ga0206682_10003502_pt1 | contig 13356 bp, 24 predicted proteins | sample M240m12015metaG_FD_155444 | JGI IMG/M metagenome (GOLD analysis project Ga0206682, IMG submission 155444) | Ammonia-oxidizing marine archaeal communities from Monterey Bay, California, United States - M2 40m 12015 | ecosystem: Environmental > Aquatic > Marine > Intertidal zone | place: USA... | reverse complement strand
ATATCAGCTAAAGATAAATGATGAAGGATGGTGCGTGACAGATACCTCCAAGTGGGAGACAATAAAAATAGTCAGAAAGGAGGTATTAGCCAATGCCTAAGAAAGAAAAGAAATGCATTCACTGCGGAGGCATACATACCAAACATAAGTTCTGTTCAGATCCTTGCCGAAAGCAATATCATAATGAAAGAAAAAATGTTACTAGCGATGTTAGTTCTAGGAATGTTAGTTCTATTATCTATGGTATTCGTTCGGGTATTCAATCTGATCAAGGTTATGGATTTGTGTTTAGCAATAAAATTGAGGATTGGACTCGTGGTTGTTCTAGAAAGTTTAAAGACTCAATGAAAGAGCAGTACCACCGCAAGAAAGTGGAGAATAGTAAAATAGAGACAAATACAGTAAACGTAAATTAATTAAATAGTAAAATAGAGACAAACGGAGACAAATACAGTCTTTTTTTTATCTCTAATATTCAATAATAATATGGATAATCCGTATTAATAGTTCTACCGCCTAGAGCGTGGAGGTTTAATCCTCAGTAGAACCAATGCCAATATTGGCAGAGTTTAAAACAATCAAATATGAGTGAACGTAAAATATTACCCCTTGATAAAATAAAAGAACTCAGGGAAAGATCAGTCTTAGATAATCGTGAGATGAGAACCTTAATAAAGGAATATGGTATCTCGCTATGGTATCTAAAAACTGGTGAAGGTCAACCTTACTTAGATCTTGGTCCCTTATACAAAAAAGAAAAAAAAGTGAGAATCTCAAGGTATAGATTATGAAAAAGATACCTATTCAAGATAAAGTAAAAACCATCTTAGAGGTGGCAGAGCATTGTAAAGATGATGACAAGAAGTTAACCGCTAACATATGGGTTGACGAGTTGTGTCAGTTTGGTGTGAGCAGAGAAGAAGCCATGAAGTTTTGTAAACTTTACCTCAGTCTCGATCTCACTACCTCAGACACCATAACGAGGGCAAGGAGAAAATTACAAGAGACAGATCCAACCCTCAGAGGTAATAGCTACATAAATAGAAAAGCTAGGGAAAAAGAAGTCAGAAACAAAATAGCACGGTCATGAGAAGAATAGACGAGAAGACTATCGGACTTGACCCTTTTATTCATAGTGAGTTTAAAGTGGTTTGTAAAGAAAGAAAAATTCAAATGAAAGATGCATTAATAACCGCATTAACAGATTTTATAACTAAACAAAAAAGAAATGATAGAACTAATTAAATCAGCGTTAGGATATAGTACAACATTAGAAGATCAAATGGTGAAAGCAGAAAGGCTACATTACAATTACTTTCGACAGATGGCTAATAAAACTAGTGATGGACATTATGAAATAGAGCAACTCAAAGAGCGAGATTTTAATACGCTACTTGATCAGTATTTGAAATTTAAGATAAAGGAAGATGAGAACTAAAGAAGTTGATTTAAATTTGAAAGCAATGAAAAACAAGGAAGAAAGTTCGCTCTTTTATGTTATGAAGAAAAACGAAGAAGAGAGGCAGAAGTTTATGGAGTCCATGCGTTCTGGTCCCAAAGCATCAGAAGAGTATATAAAGCTTGTAGCAAGAATGTTCAAGGATGGTGAAGATAAGATACCACAAGGTAGCGAAGACCTATTAAGAAGAATTAATGATGTTGGTGACATTAAAGAATTCCTGGGTTTTTATTTTGATAAAATGGGCAATGCCTACAATATAAAAGGTCGCAAACTGAAGTATACTTTTATCTCTAATAAGGAGACTATGATGATAGACAAACAGAGATTTAGAGTAAACACAATAATAGCACAACTCTTTGTTCCTAATCCTCAAAATTATGACTATGTTGAACACATAAATGGAGATCCTCATGACCTAAGAATGGACAACCTTAAATGGGTCTTAACACCGATGAGAAGAAGTGCTAGTGGCTTAGATCATTACAACACAACTATGACAAAAGAAAAGGTACTTTTAGTAAAAAAGTTACTAGCAGAAGGAAAGCTTCGGCAGTGGGAGATCGCAAAGCAAGTTGGGTGTAGTTCATCAAGAGTTACGTACATCAAACAAGGGGTATCATACTCGGATATCAAGTAGTTGTGGAATTCTACTTACTTTATTTGTTTTTTGTATTTAAAAAGCTACTTTAGAGAACGTAATGAAGGATTTATTGAGTAGTATTTATTTTAACAAAAAAGAAATCATAGAATAATTTGTACTATTTACTCAATAATATCCTTTATTATAATTAATTTTACAAAATACTCGTCTTAATCTAACAATTTGTTATAAAAAGACAAGTGTTTATATGGAATTCTACTGGAATTATGGAAATCCATTACTTAAAATAAACTTATAAAAAGGAATATGAAAAGACCAAACACAAATATTAACGTAACATTTTATTTAAAGAAAACTTCTAAAATTTCTGACCGAAGAGGCATCTACGCAAACATTACATTTAGGAGTAAGCAAAGACAAATAGCCACTAAGGTTTATGCTAATCATCCTGATCATTTTCAGAGAGGTGGATTGGTTGGTTATGAATACCATGAGCAGAATATTAAGCTAATAGAAATGAAGAAGAAAATAGAAGGCTATGATGGCCATTTATTTAACGATATTGATCAAGTATTAGACTATTATTATGGTGGAGATATTGTCAAGTACAAGAGCACTATTTTAGAAGTTTTTGACTACTCACTAGAGCGTAGTAAACACTTGTCTGAACACACTTTATACACTAAGAGAATAATCACTGGGACTTTCTCAAATTTCATTAAATCTAAACCTACAGTCTATAGTAATTTTTCAGTTATAAAAAACGCACCAAGACAAATGTTTAGAACTCATTCAACTGACTATATTGACTACTTAAAAGATTGTGGTTTAAAACATTCTAGTATTTATTCATATATCCAAGCACTTAAATCTTTATTCAACTTATTCTCAAAGAATCATATAGACCAAATCCCTGATTTAATAAATAATCCGTTTAATGACATAATAAAACAAAAAGGTAAAAATGAAAGAAAAAAGAAAGCTTTGGCTAGGTCTATTAATTGGGGTTATATAGATAAGATAAAAAAATTAGAGTATTGTGATCCACGAGATAAAATGCATCAACTCATGGCTCTCATCCAAGCGAATACTGGGTTGTCATTTATTGAATTCGGTAAGAAGGATTGTCTAGATGTATCACAAACAATAAATGGCCCTGCTTTGATTGGAACTAGGCAAAAGGGAGAGGGGGATAAAAAATATGGAGATTACTGTATCTTTTTAACCAAAGAAGTTAATAAACTAACAGATGAATTAAAGCCTATTTTGTTTGAGCCTTACATATCAAATAATAAGTATGTTTATAAAACCAAACAAAGGCATATTTTTGATTATAATAACTTCTTAAAAAAGTTAGAAAAAGAAATTGAATTTGAAGACAATGAGCCATTAACATCTCATAGGCTTCGTCATACTTTTGGAATGCATTGTATGAATGATTTAAAAATGCAAGTTCATATTGTGGCTAAAATGATGGGTGATAGTGTTGAAACAGTACTCAATAACTATGCTGATCTCAGTGTAGACAATGCCATTCTTGAGCAAAAAGAGCAGTTAGAGAAGATGTCTGTTGCAGTTTAGTTGTCTTAAAAAGACATATAGTTAAAATAATTCATAAATAATTTGTATTTATTATCTTAAAATTTGTACTTTTATCACAAAATAAATAATTAAAATTATGAGTACCCAAACAAACGCTCAGAATATTTCAGCCACTAGACTTAGAGGAGGAGCATACAATGAGAATTTACGATTCATAGAAATATTAGAATTATTAAAGCCTATAGATAATATAGAGTTAGGTCAAATGACTAGAGTTTTATCAGATTTAACTGGTAGTTCTGTTGGAACATTTAATAATCTAATTAGTGAGCATAAGCCAACCAAGATGAACATGGAACACGTTAAAAAGTTAAAAAAAGAAATTGACTTTTTAAATGTTGACTTTATTATGTATGGCAGTCATCCTGATACTGGAAAACCATTTAAACCCTTTACTAGAGAACTTACCGAGGAGGATAGAGCTAGATTTAGACCTAAAAAATTAAAAGCACAAAAAGGTATAGACCGTGATAGATGCTATCGAATCAAAAGCATTCGTTTGCAACTTGATGACACACAAGGATCGTTCGCAGATAAACTAGGAGTAGAGAGATATGTTGTTTCCTCTATAGAGGGAGCCAGACAAAACCCAACCTTAGACTTTATCATGTTGCTAAGGGATAAATGTAATGTTGACCCTATTTGGGTGATCTGCGGAGAAGGAACCATGAAGTTAGATTATGACAAAGGAAGTCAATCAGAACTTTATAAACTCAGAGAAAGAGTTAAAGAGCTAGAGACCAATAACTCTAATCTTCAGAAGATGATGTCTAAGTTTCTAGACTAATAACTTTTGTAAAAAACAAGTCAAAAATCAATAATTAACCTTAAAGTATGACGCACTTCGCTAACTTTGTAGTGCGTGATAAATACGTTTTAATCGTACTAAAAATGCATGATCACGTTATATATTTAATAATAAAAGCAATAGAAAATAATAAATTTTCTAAAGCCATAGCTATAATTGAGGTTCTCCAGGAGGAGCATGAGAAGAGGAAGTCAAACGATAAAAACCATAATAATATCAGAGAGTAAAGACATTATTATTAAAGATAACTTGTGGTTTAATAGATGGAGTAAATTCAAAAATCTTGTTAAAATTTACTACCCTGAGTTGTATAAAAAACACATATTAAAGAGTATATTAAAAAAAGATTACTCAATAAGAAGGATCGTTAATTGGACTAGTATTATAGCTGAAATGCACGACAAAGGCTACTTTAAAAATGACATACTTAGATCCTAGCGACTACGAAAAATTTACAGACGAGATTACTGGAGATAAAGTCAATTTAATTCTAATGAGTGGAATTAGAAAGATTATAAAAAAGGAAGTAATAAGCTATACCCTATCCTTAGAAGATATTAAGACTATGACAAGCAAGGGGAAAGAATCCTTTCACATTATTGTCAAGTGTACTGCTAGGAATAAAACTGGTGAAATTGAAACCTACGCATCGGCATCACCCTACACAACTCCCTCCTCTTATATAGTAGAAATGGCAGAAAAGAGAGCTATAGCAAGATCAGTATTAATGCTTGTTGGTATTTATGATAAGTATAAAGGTGCAGACGAATTCTCCTCCAAGTCAAAACCCCTATCAATTCCTAAACTGTAATTGAAAGAACTATTTAGAGAGATATGGATCGAAAGACCTCACTACTGTGAATGTTGTCATAAGGAGCTTGGAGAAATACCACTTGCTCATTTCTTCTCTCACATACTGAGTAAAGGTGCATTCCCAAAATTCAAGCACAATAAGGATAATATTATTCTAATATGTATGGATTGCCACAATGATTGGGAACATGGCAATAGAAGCCATATAAAATTCAGTCTGAAGAAACGACTTTACGATCTCCTTAAAAATAAATATTAATTTTTCTACGGAATCCGTATACTATTTACACATAAATTATTATCTTGCCTTCATATTTATGATAGAAATAGGCAATTACTTACTGATACCAACCAAAGGACAAAGCAAAAAAGACTGGTTAGAGCAACGCTCTAAAGGAATTGGTGGGTCAGATATGGGTATTTTATTTAATATGAATGAATGGTATAGTAGTACTGAGTTGTTTTATGAAAAACTTGGTAGAACTGAACCAAAAGACTTATCTAAAAACGCTGCAATTCATTACGGTACTCGTTTTGAAGGTATAATTCTAGAAGATTCTCAGTACCTAAATCCAAATGGCCCTGAGAACAATCATATAGAAAATTATAATAATGGTAAGAAATTAGCCTCTCATGTTGCATTTCCCTACATGATTGTAAACAGAAAGTTTCCTTGGATTATCAGTAACATAGATGGGTTGGGATTTAAGGATAAGTCAATTACTGAGCAAGATGTTATAGATCAAGTAGAGCGAGGTGAAATGCCAGTACCTGATTACATAGTAGAAATAAAGACTATGGATCCCTATGCAAGAGATAAGTATAGTACTGGTTTAAATCCTTCATATCCTATTCAAGTAAAAACATATTGCACCGCATTTCTTGATTTAAATCCTGACATATACGGAATGCTCTATTCGTTCTGTTATGACAAAACATTGACTGCACATCATATTCCATTAGAGCAAAATGATATAGTAAGCATTCTTGAAGCCTCTAAAAAGTTTGATGTACTGACCGATCAGGGAGAAGAAATAATTAAAGAGGGATATAAGTCAAAGCTTATTGAAGATGAAATCGATCAGAATTTAAGTCAAATACATCCTGAACCTATAACTAGTGTCAGTAGCTATGGTAAGTTCTTGTCAGAGCGTTTTCTTCAAAAAGAATACATAGCGAAGAATCAAACTTTTAAAGGTAGTGATGAAGATATCGCATTAGGTCTTAGGATGAATCAAATCAATAAAGAGAAGAAAGAATTAGATAAGGAGAAAACCACCATATCAAATCAAATCAAGGCAAAGCTTGTTAAGGAAAAATCAAAAGTAATTGATTGTGGAAAGCGTGGAAAATTATCCTATGGTAAAAGATTAACGAATACAATAAAATAAATGCTTACAGAAGAACAAGTAATTCAATATAGACAGTTTAGTAATCCTCCACAGAGATTGTATAACGCATTAGAAAAGCAAATAAATCTAAAAAGAAGTCCAGGAAGATCATTCAGCGTACCTGAAGGTGGATACATTGCTTATGCCAGTTATTATTATATGATGAAAATATTAATGTATGATGATGAGGTTATTAAAAACGAAGCAGGATTTACAAGCACAACAATAGAAAATATTCAAAAATACATAGCTAACTCTATAAAGAGTGGTGGAGAAAATGATAGGGTAAGTACAAAGTTTGAACTAATTGCAAATTACATGATTCATGAGCAATTGGGATATCCCTACGAAGACAAATCAAATGTGTAACTAAATACGAATAATTATGACTGATAACTCAGGCTTAGTTTATGAGCCAAATAAAAACTCAAGTACCATATATGTAAATATAAAAGGAGATGGTACATTAGTTAAAAGATTAAAAGGTGAAGAAGAAGAAAAGTACCTTAAAATGAAAGAAGATGGACTTTTTAAGGTTGATCCAAAAACACAATTATCTGATGAGGGCATTCAAATAAGGGCTCTTGCTATGGGCAAAAATAAAGGGGATATAGTAGTTGAACAAGTATATACTAAAATGCCTAATGTTAAAATTGTGAATTGCTATAAAAATCAAACTGAGAACAGATTCAATTTAGTATTAGTTGTAAAGAATATGGATGACTCCAACGCTCCTAATGTTCATATAGTAATGCCTTATTTTAATGGTGAAAAAACTGAAGACTTTTCAGGAAATTTTATTGACAGATCACCTAACATTGACATCAATATGCCGATCAAAATTAATCCATATTCTTTTATAGATAAAGAAAAAGATAAACAAGTAAGAGGGATCAGTTTGTATCAAGAAGGCAAAAAGATTGAAAGTGCCTTTACCAAAGATAAGGGTAATAAACCTATGGCAACAAGTCATAAACTTGGGTCGAGTGGTAAGGTACACTGGAACTGGGAAGAGGTAGGTAAATTCCAAGATGAGGTACTAGAGAAGTTTATCCAAAAGTTTAACAACCAACAAGAAGTGGTAGAAGCACCACAAAATAAAGATGAGGTAGAGATGCCATTCTAAACAACCAATTTTTTCTTTTTTTATTTAGTTTAATCAGAGAAGGGGGCTTATGTCCCCTTTTTTAACCCCCTACCCAAATGATCTCAAAAAATACAATACAAGAATACCTTGATAACGGTATTAACACTCTATGTGTTGATGAGCGGAAAGGCCCCTATCGTTCTTGGAAACATCTACAATCAGAATTACAAGTACCTAAAGATTATCCTAATGCATATGGTATTGGTATTATCTGTGGTAAAATATCAGGAGGTTTAGAGATAATAGATATTGATCTAAAATATGATATTACTAATACTTTATATGATAGATATAAGAAAAAAATACACGATACTGATCCTAATATTATTAAAAAATTAATGGTTGTAAGAACACCAAGTAAAGATTATCCAAATAAAGGGTATCACTGGATATATAGGTGTTCTGTGTCTGAAAAGAATTTAAAATTAGCACAAAGATATACTACAGAGGAGGAAAGAGAGAAGCATCCGAATGAAACAAAAAAAGTTCTTATTGAGACTAGAGGTGAAGGCGGTTATGCGTGTACTTACCCTACACCTAATTATGAAATAATACACAAAGATAATTTTTCTCAAATTGAGATCATTACACCTGAAGAGCGTGAGATATTATTATGTTGTGCTAGAGAGCTTGATGAGATAAAAAAAATAGCTTCAAGCATGACTAAAAAAGATCATACAGAAATTAATAACGCATTTAATATAAGTAGTGATAATAAGGTAGAGAGTGTTTGGGAAGACTATAATAATAGAACAGATATAAGCAGTATACTTATGGATCACGGTTGGTCATATGTTAGCGAAGATCCTATACGATCTTTTTGGAAAAGGCCAGGTGATACAACTGCCAAGCATAGCGGAAATATTTTATTAAGTGACAATTTATTTAGAACATTCTCCACTAGCACAGAGTTAGATCCTGATAAAACTTACAGCCCCTCTGAGTTATATGTATTTCTTGTTCATAATGGTGATCGTAAATCAGCATGGAGAGACCTGTATGATCAAAAATTTGGTGAAAGACTACAGAAGAAGAAAGAGAGTCCACTTGAGTATGCTGATACAAGACACAAGGAAGAACCAATAAGGCAAGAGGATAAAAATATAGATGTAGTGGATTACTTAGCTGATTACGAATCAGATTATGCATACCTACAAAGCGTAAGAAATGGTACTGTGGCAATGGGATTAAGTACAGGAAGTGCGTACTTAGATGAATATTTCTTATTTAAACCTTCAAGTTATATTGTAGCAATTGGTCATACTAATGTTGGAAAATCTCTAACCATATTATGGCTTACAATGCTAACAGCTCTTAATTATGATTGGAAGATTATTGTTATCGCTAAGGAGAACGGATCTCATGACTTTAAAAGGAAACTTGCTGAATTCTATCTTCAAAAGCCATTACAAGAAAGTACCACAGAGGAATTTAAAGAAGCTAATGCTTGGATCAGAAAGCACTACTCTTTTGTTAAAGGAAGGGGTGGTTTAATAAGGACCATGTCTGATGCTATTGAACTACTTTACTCTATGGCTGAAGAAGGAAACTATCAAATGGCATTTCTTGATCCATATTCAGGCTTTGATGAATGCCGTAAAAGTGGTGAGAGTTCTTATGATGCTGATAAAAGATATAATTCTGAACTGCTTGACTTTACTGAAAAAACAAAAATGACAGTAATCATGTCTATTCACACTCACACTGGTGCTAGAAGAGAAAAGGATGCTGAAGGTATGATGGTTAGACCCAACTTAGACTCAGGAAGTGGAGGTGCTAATTTTAGCAATAGACCAGATCAAGTGTTAATTATTCATAGACATATAAATCATGATGATCCTGATGTGAGATTTACTACTGAGCTCTATCTCGATAAAGACAGAGACCTTAGTAGTGGCGGAAAATTAAGTTCTTTTAATGAACCTATGAAATTGCGATATATGAATAATAAATTTTGGGTTGATAGTAAAGAAGACCTTATCTATAATCTTAAAAACAAAGATAAAAATATTAACGAAGGTAAGAACTACTCACTACCAATAGATGAGGGTAAAAGTGATACTATAAATGATATAAATATTCCTTTTTAATTTAAATTCAATAATAATACGCGGATTCCGTGTAATTAACAAACATATTATTTAAATTTGATAGTGTTATATAAAGATATAATTCATGTTTCTGCTAAAGAAAAAATAGCTTTTGATAAGTACATTAAATCTAAAAATACAAGTGGTATTGATTGGTTTAATCTTTGGTTAGAATGGCTTCAAGAAAGAGATAAGGAGCCAGAGTATGAATGGGAATTAGAATAAAACTATGATTAAAAAACGACCACGAGGAAATCTATCACCTAATAGCGGTGCAAAAGCAAGACGAAAGGGACACAATTTTGAGAGGTTAATCCGCAAGAGATTACTTCCATTATTTCCTAAGTGTCAAACAAGTCGATATGCTAGTAAAATGTTAGATGACAATGGAATTGATTTTGTAGGCACATATCCCTTTGCATTCCAAGCAAAGAACGTAGAAAGAGGAGTAAATCCTCAAAAGATTTTAAGTGAAATGATCATAGAAAAGGGAGAAATGCCTGTTTTATTTCATAAAAAGAAAGGTTACCGACCTATAGCTACTATGTGGCTTGATGACTGGTTGGAAAATACCGAAAAAATGATTGTTGAAAAAATATTAAGTCATTATAGAAATGAATAAACAACCAAAAATATTATTCTACGACATTGAAACCAGTCAACTAACATCTAATCACTGGGCACTGTATAATCAAAATATTCAGACTAGATCGATTCAAAACGAATGGCACATCATATGCATCTCATACAAGTGGTTGCATGAAAAGAAAGTCCACACATTATCCTTGGACTTCGATAAAAGTACTACTGATGATTATGCTATATGTAAAGGTATTAAGAAGGTATTTAAGGAGGCAGACTTATTAGTCGCTCACAATGGGGATAAGTTTGATTGGAAAAAAATCATGGCTCGTTGGTTGAAACATAAGATAAGCCCATTACCACCAATTTTAAGTGTTGATACCTTAAAAGTGGCTCGTAAAGAATTTAAACTTACTAGCAACAAACTTGATTACATCGCTCAGTATATCGAAGAAGGAGCAAAACTAGAAACTGGTGGTCTTTTTCTGTGGGAGGAGTGTGCAAAGGGAAACAAAAAGGCACTTCAGAAAATGGTGAAATATTGCGAGGTCGATGTCAAAATATTAGAAAAAATATATCTCCGCATCAGGCCATTTATGTCAAACCATCCCAATCTCAGTACAGATGCTATTAGAGTTAATTGTCCTAGTTGTGGTTCTTATAGGAAAGATAAGAGAAATAGAAGAAGAACCAAATCAGGTATTCTAAAACAACAATACAAATGCAAGGACTGCAAATGTCATTACACTCTTAGAGCCTCAGAGAGAATTAAATCATTAACACAAAGCTAACATGGAAAACTATATAAAAATCAAAGAGGCGAAACCCAACAATAATGAGTATATACTACTCCGCATGAGCGTACATTCAAAACCAAAGAAGTTACTCTATACCAACGAGCAATTCATCGATTTTGAAATGAAGCCTGTGAGAGTGGAGGATGACTACTATTGGAAGCCAGTTTATAGCACCAACCCAATCACCAATGATCGTTGTGAAACCTTAGCTAAAAGGGAGGACGCACCTGAAGGGAGTCAGGTACATCACTATGGATCTAATGAGTACATAACTACATATATTAACAAAGGGAAGAAGTATATGTACATCCATAAGAAATCAGAAATCAAAACTAGATGGACAGAGCTCGATGACTGAAGAACTTAAAAAAGCTGAAGAGCAACTACAAGAGGCCATAAAGAAAAGAAGTGATAGGTATCGGATGATTCAAGATATGACAATCTGTGCTACTAAAACCGCAGGGATAATGAAGGGAATCAAAATATTAAATTCACAAATAACTTCATTTCAAAATACTGTCAATACGATAAAAGATCTTATGGGCTATCATCAAGACGAAATAAAGAAAACTGAACTAAAGAAAAAAACAATAATATGAGCTTTTCAATAAGATGCATTAAGGAAGTAGATAAGGTTAGGGGTACTGAGGAGTGGATAATAGAGTGGCATACTGCTGATAGAGAATACTGCTGTGTCACAAGATATACTGAAGAAGAAGCTATAAAGACCTATCGATACGTTGAAAGCCTTCAAGGAAATACAGTTAAGAGAACAGAGTTGGATATGAGTACTCTACTGGAAAGTCATTAGCTGTGTTGGCTAATATTTAAATTTTTTTTAATCAAAGGGCATAAAAGGAATGTCCATATTCATTTCGACAGAAAGTTTTGATCAAGAGCTTTTAGAATTTGTGTAAAAAACTCCTAGGTTGTGGTGATTCTAGGAGTTTTTTTTAAGACCCACAAGCCTCACACTCAGGATCATCAATAGAACAACTGCCTCCTGTTTCCTCCAACTTGAGTTTATGTATTTGATCCTTTAGATTCATATCCGCAAACATATTTCCACTTAGCTGTGCCTCTAGATCGGCTATCTTTTCTGAGTTTGTCATTTGGTTTTAAATAATCTAAGCTTATAATTAAATCCTATTATCTTATCTAGTGGGTTATAGTTAACCTCAAATGCCTTATTATAGTTCTGATAACTTAATCCAATACTTGTACTACCCATCGTATTAATTCCTATTACTCCCCACAAAGCTCTGTACTCCATAGGCTTAGTAATGGTTTTAGTTACGGTATTGTTTACAGTAATCCTCTCTTGAGGAGGGTAGCTTTTTATTGCTCCAAAATTCATCCCTGATATCATCCCTTTAACACTTATATCATAGAGCACTGTAACGGCACTATCCACGAAGAATTCTCCGTTATAATTTAAAATACTATCTCCTTTCTGATTTACGAAAACAGTGTCGTGTACAGGCTCATGAATGTATTTTACTCTATTCATGAAGATCGTGTCTTTCGGCAGTTCTACATATAAAGTATCTGTATGAGTTTCGGTAATTGTAGTTGTAACGAATTCGTACTTCTTTTTGGTTGCTATAATTGTCATAATCCCAAGGGCTATACCCATGAAGATGATGATGGTTGTTTTGTTCACCTCTTAACTTTTTTGATTAATTTTTTTAATAGATCAGAAACAAGAGAACCACTAAAACCTATCATACCTGAAGCACCGACACCGTTAAGGCCTTCTGGAACATCGAAATAATCGGACAGTAGTGCCTTAGTATTTTCAACACCCATAACCAGTAAGAAACCAGTCAGTATGAAATGGAGTAAGATGTTGTCATTATTTTTACTAAACCATGCGGAACACCACTCCCTAAAATTCATGTGCTTTCCTTCGTCATCAAACTTATCTTTCTCCATAGAGTAGACAAGTACCCACCATAATAGTATGCCAACAGTTGAAGCTATGACATCGGCTATAGTAATATTAATCATCCTTTTTCTTTTAGTTTTTTTCTTTTTAAAATTTCATTTGATAGTTTATACCC
>Ga0206682_10003499_pt1 | contig 13369 bp, 10 predicted proteins | sample M240m12015metaG_FD_155444 | JGI IMG/M metagenome (GOLD analysis project Ga0206682, IMG submission 155444) | Ammonia-oxidizing marine archaeal communities from Monterey Bay, California, United States - M2 40m 12015 | ecosystem: Environmental > Aquatic > Marine > Intertidal zone | place: USA... | reverse complement strand
GCGCCGCGGGGTGGGCGCGCGTGCCCGGCGGAAAACGCGGAGTGGAATCCCACGCGCGGAAACCTTTGAACCCGCGCGGCGACGGCGGCGCCGGCGGGCGCGCCGCCGCCCCCTACCTAAACCCTAAACCGACCCCCGTCGCCGCCGCGGTCGAGGACGACGAGGCGTTCGCGCGGCGGCTCCAGGAGGAGGAGAACCAGCGGTTCGAGCGCGAGCGCGCGGAGTCGCGGCGGCGCGCCGAGGAGTGGCGGCGCGCGCACGACGCGATGATGTTCGCCGCCGACGACGTTCCCGGGTTGGACCCGTTTCCGGATGAGGATGACGACGACGAGCGCGACGGCTCCGACGACGAAGACGGGAGTCTGTCGGAAGATGACGAGATCGACGCGAGCGACGCAGACGAGGGAGATGAAGACGAAGTTCCCGCGCTCGACGCGACGAACGCCGACGCGGACGCGGATGCCGAACGCCGAAGACACGCGGCGCGGCGCGCGCGCGGTGGTTTGGCGCGGATGCACCGCTTCTTCGGCGCGATGCATGCGCACATCCACGCCGCCGGCCGCGACGCGCGCGAGCGCGGGGACTTGGCCGCGCTCGTGCTGAGCGACCGCGACTTCACGGACCAGGACTACGAGCGGCTCCTGACGCTGGACAACGTCTCCGTCGCGAAGAAGGGCCTCTCCGCGGACGCGATGGCGCGGCGAGGCGTGGTCACGCGCGCCTGGGCCGAGAAAAAAACAAAAACGCCGAGCGACGACGCCGACGCGCCGCGGTGCGCGGTGTGCCTGGAGAGCTTCTCGCGCGGCGATTGCGTGAGCCGCCTACCGTGCACGCACCAGTACCACCGCACGTGCATCGAACGATGGCTCTCGAGCCACGTGGAGTGCCCGGTGTGCCGCGTGGACCTCGCCGGCGACGAGCGGAGGTGAACCCTACGTTTTTTTTTGTACGTACGCGCCGTCGTCCTCCGCGCGCGGATGGTTGACGGACTGTTGACCCGACGAATATTTTTTCGCGAAAGGATCGGGGAACCGCCGCGCCGAGGACGCATCGAGGACAGATTCGCTTTTGTAACCACGCGCAAAGAGACAACGTCTCTTCCTTTTTCTTTTCTTCGTGTCGTCGTGTCCCGTCACAACGCTACTCTCCGCGACGGCGAACGAACCGCGCCGCCGTCCCGCGACGACCGCGCGGATTGATTTTTTTTTTTGCCTTCACTCGGGCTTCACCGCCGCCGACCCCGCGGACGCGAGGATGATACCCACGATGAGCCCGTACAGCGCGAGCGCCTCGGAGAAGATGAAGATGAGCAGGATGCCGGTGAACAGCTTGGGCTGCTGCGCGTTCGCGCGCACGCCGGCGTCGCCCGTGATGCCGATGGCCATGCCGGCGGCGAGGCCGGAGAGGCCGCACGCCAGGCCCGACGACAGATGCGCGTATCCCTGGAACAGGGTGTACCCCTCGGGGTGAACTGCGTTTGGAGGAGGGAGAGGAGAAGGACGGGTCGGGGGGCGTCAGGGATGTCTGCTCCGTCGCATGCGCGTGCGGTGAACGCAGACGTGCGCTGCGCGTTCGGCGGCGTTCCCGGATCCGAACGCGTCGGCGCGCGGGAGGACGTGCGTGGAGGGTCTCCGAACGAAACGTGTCTTCGCGCTGCGGCGAGCGAAATCGATCCTAGGGATCGGGTCGCGGTGGACGCACTGTTGGTGGAGATGATGACGGCGTTGATGAGCCCGTAGATGCCGAGCACGCCGGCCATGACCACGGGCACGATCGACTTCATGACGAGCTCGGGGCGCATCACGCCCATGGAAGCGATGCCGACGCCGGACTTCGCGGTGCCGTAGGCGGCGCCCATGCACGAGAACACGAGCGCGGACATGGCACCCATGAACCCGAAAAAGGGCGCCACCTGATCGCCGTCGGCGGCCTGCGCGCCCGTCGCACACAGGGCGACGACGGCCCAGAAGAGGGCGAACCGAGTAGAGGACTGCATGCCGATACCCGTACAGGTGGTAGAGACGTGAGTCCCTTCGGTGTGCCCGGCCGGCGCGAGCGCGAGCCTTTGAAAACGAGCGGCGAGATCTGGCTGCGCGGTGCGTGCGAATCACGGCCCGGGCGCCACTCCGGGTAACTCGGACGATTTCAGAAGAAACACGACGGGCGACGAAACGCGTTATTTCGTTTCTTCGAATCGCGCCGCGCGGCGCTCTCGTCTACGGTACATCCAAAACGGCGTCCACGCTATACCCATACATCTCAGTCATCTACCTGGAGTCGCGCGCCGCTGCCGCAGCCGCCTCCTCCGCGCGCCTCGCCGCCGCCTCGCACGCGCGCGACGCCTGGAGACGAAGCCGCGGGTGCCGACACGTCGCGACGGCGAACGCGGCGTGCGTCGCCGTCGCCGCCGCCGCGCCTGTTTCTTTTCCTATCGTCGCCGCCGCCGCCATCGCCTCGCGCACGCACACTTCGAAATCGGTTCGATCGTCGATCGTCGCGTCGGGCGCGTTCCCGCTTCCCGCTTCCCGGCCGTTCGCGTCGTCGCGTACGCCGAAGCGCGACGAGGAGGACGAAGATGATGAAAAAAAAATCGTCTCCAGGCACCGCTCGGCGTCGCGGGGCGCCTCCGGCTCGCCGCCGAACGCGTCGGCGAGCGCCTTCTCGAGGAACCGCCACTGTTCGACGGCGACGCGCAGCGCCGGCGCGAGCGCCGAAGCGGACGCGTTTTCGGACGCGTTTTCGAGGGGCCCCCCTTCGTCCGTGCACGCCGCGCGCACCGCGAGGCGCGTCACGCCGAACGGGAAATCCGGACACAGCCGAACGAGAATCTCGTGCCAGTCCTCGGCGGGCGCCGCGCGCTCGTTCGCCATCGTCTCGAGCACGCGCGACGCGTTGACGTGGAACGCCGCGCGGTCTCGGGGGCTCGCGGTGACCTCCTGAAACGCGCATCCCACGACGTGCCTCGCGGTGGCCACGGAGTGGAAGTACTCCGCAGCCGCTTCGACGTGGCGCACGGTGTCCACGTCCCCGGCGCACGCGCGCTGGACGTGCCGAAGCGCGTTCAAAAGGACGCCGCGCAAATCTTGGGCGGAGAGGTACTCCTCCGCGGACATACGCGCGCGCGCCTCAGCCGCGGCACGTCGCCCACCCAGCTCCGCCGACGTCCCGGAGGACGTCTGTTCGAGCCGGCCGCCACCCAAGGCGGTCGCCATGACCGGGGTGGGGAAGCACGAGCGTGCGGTGCGCACTTCGTTCTTTTCTTTTTTTGCCGAAATCGTCGTTGTTACGTTCGCCGCGTCACCTCAGACGCTCAGATTGCGCCCGCACACGCGATGCGCCTCGCGCTCGTCGCAGCGCTGGTCGCGCTCGCGGCCTCGCGCGCCGAGGGCGCGCGCGGGCTCCGCCAGTCCCCCGACCCCGAGCCCTCCCGGCGCGTCCCCACGCCCATCGTGATGTGGCACGGCATGGGGGACAACTGCTGCGACCCCGTCTCCATGGGACACTTGAAGTCCGTGATGGAGTCGCGCGTGCCCGGCCTGTACGTGCACAACGTGATGGTCGGCCCGAACCCGTGGGTGGACACCGTGGAGGGCTTCTTCGGGGACGTGAACCGCCAGGTCGCGGAGCAGTGCGCGCGCCTGCTGGCCGAGCCCAGGCTCGCGGAGGGCTTCTACGCGCTGGGTTTCTCCCAGGGCTCGCAGTTCATGCGCGCGGTCGTGGAGCGGTGCGGGGGCGGCGCGCGCCCCGGCGACGGGCGTCTCGCCGCGAAGCGGCTCGTGACCATGGGCGGGCAGCACGCGGGCGTGAGCGACCTGCCCGGCTGCGTCGCGTACGAGGGGAACGCCACGCTCAGCGCGTACTGCCGAGCCGCGGAGACCGCCGTGCGGTTCGCCGCGTACTCGTTCCCGGCGCGAACCGCCGTCGTGCAGGCGCAGTACTTTCGCGACCCGCGCTTTCTCGAGAAGTACCTGGCGAGAAACGCGTTTCTGCCGGACGTGAACAACGAGAAGGCACGCAAGAATCCCGCGTACAAGGCGAATCTATTACGACTGGAGCGCTTCGTGATGATTCGGTTCAGCGAGGACACGATCGTGGTCCCGAAAGACAGCGCGTGGTTCGGCGCGTTCCGCGAAGGCACGCGCGTCGCCGATAACGACGTCGTGCCCCTGCGCGAGTCGCGGCTGTATCTGGAGGACTGGCTCGGCCTGCGCGCGCTGGACGAGTCCGGGCGGCTGGTGATGTTCGACTGCCCCGGGCAGCACATGGCGTTCGGGGACGACTGGTTCGTCGCCAACGTCTTCGAGCCGCACCTGCTGGACGACGACCGTGTGGAGGGAGCGAGTGGAGGCCACCGAGTGGAGGCGCGCCGGGGCGCGGCGAACGCGCGGGTCCAGCAGAGCGACCGGAGTCCACCGCGAGTCACAAACTAGTCTCGCGCAAACGCGCAAACGCGCAAATGGCGCGCGGCGCGTGATTGTAGTTCCCTGATTTTGGCGTGAGATGGCGTGAAGTGGCGTGAAACCAAGGCGAGTATGCCGTGCCACCCGGGAGGTGACCGAGAGGCGTAGGTGTGTTTTTGAGGAGTCGGGGGGGGAGACGCGAACGAAAGGGACGCGCTGGTTCGCGTCGAATGTCGTTGTACGTATATACTATTTGTGGGATTTGTGGGATGGGGCGCAACTTGTATCTCGACTGCTTCGGCGAAAACGGATGCTTGCTGCGATTCATCAAACGACAAAAGTCAAGTGGGCCGTGAGATATCAATATAGTAGGGCTCGTCCGCACGAACAACAGGGGAGGAGAGCGGTGAGATTTATTATTAGAAGAATCTCCGACGCGAAACCGAAAAACGGTTTCGCGCGCGGAAAAACACCCGAGGCTTGTTCGTCACTCCTCCGCGACGATGGCTTCGCACCCGTTGGTCATGGTGTTCGCCCCCCCCAGCCCGCATCCCGCGACGTTCTTGAACAGCGCGTCCGGACCCGTGTCCGACAGCCGCAGCACCGTCACCTCGTACGTCAGCGTCGAGCCGCCCGGGACGTCGGCGTACGGCGAGCGCACCGCGATCGGTCCGAACCCGAGCTCCGGGGGGACGGACAAGACGCGCGTCCCGCCAACCTTCATGCCCTGCACGCCCTGCTTCAGTCCCCGGGGGATCCCGGGGACGGGGTCCGTCCCGGCGACGCGCACGATCACCGGGCGCGCCTCCGCGGGCTGGATGGACTGGTTGTTGCCGTTGGTGAAGAACTTAGCGCCGCCCAGAGTGGTGTCCACCATCGTGCCGTCGGACAGGGTGGCACGGTAGTTCACCAGCAGCAGGTCGCCGGGCTTCGCCGCCTTGCCCCCGAAGCCGGGCTCGTCCTTGACCACAGACACCTCCGCCGCGCGCGCCGCGGGCGCGAGCGCGCCCGCGAGCGCGAGCGCGGCCGTCGCCAGCGCGCCGCGGCGACCGAGACCGGCGCGTTCGGCGTCGCACGGGGCGGTGCGGCGATCGCCGGAGGGACGAACAGCGGAGGCGGCCGCGCGGACGGGGCGAGACGCGGACGCGCGCGACGCGCGGGCCCTCCGCGCGCCGCGGGGGGAGAGCACGACGCTCGCGAGGCTGCTCATGGAGGCGGACATGTCGCGCACCGGGCGGGTCCAGAGTGCAGAGCAGATCTGCCACCTGGCATCGACGTCTGTCAGCCAAAAACTGACGCCGGAAGATGAGTGACGTCGTGCCGAAGAATCGGTTCAGGGTCTTCGTGCTCCGAGCTCGTTGGATCAGTGTGCCGCGCGCGGCGACTCCGCGCGCCGTTCGCCATGACCCGTCGCGCGACGAACGTGGTCCGTCGCGTCGTGGACTACGTGCGGCGGGACCTCCGCGAGATCGTGTGGCCGAGGCCGATGGAAGACCCCCCGGGGACGAGGTACGCGAAAGACTTGTCCGTGCAGCAGCACGCGAGGGCGTTCCGCGAGGCGCTGCGCATGTACACCGAAGGCTGGCGGTGGTACAATGGCGAGCCCGAGAAGGAACGCCGCGAGCGCATCGCGGCGGAGCGCGCGGCGAGCGGCGAAGACGCGAACGCCTCGGGAGACTACGACGAGGTTGTGGACGATTGGAGGCCCGATCCCGACGACACCACGACGATGAAGGACGAGCTCGGTAGGATATACGGCGCGGGCGCGCGCGTGGGCGCGGACGGGTGGCGGCGGGAGCTCAGGCGGTTCTACGAGACCAGAGGTGTGGCGTACATGGACGCGATGAACCAGTTCGTGGCGGGGTATAAGGAGGGCGTGGCGCAGGCGAACGAGCCTCTGTCCGAATCGGAGAGCGGCGAGCGTTTCCGCGGAGACGGCGCGGACGCCGCGGACCGACCGCCGGGGGACCGGGAGAGATAGCATCAGACACCCGTAGACGACGCATAGACAGCACCCGTCGCGTCGTCCATCGACCCGCCATCGAGACCCGCCCTCCCCGCGCTTCCCTCACGCGTCCGCCGACGCGAACGACCGGGCTGGGGAACCGCGAGGTGATGGATGACCCGCGGCGTTTTCCGATCGAGCGCAGCAACGAACGCGTTTTCGTGCGACGCACTCCTCGGCGCACCCCCTCCCCCCAGGGCTTCCGCGATGGGCGACCGCACGAGCTTCGTGGGCACCCTCGCGGCGAGCGCGTTCTCCGCGTCGTTCGCCGAGGCGTGCACGATCCCCATCGACACCGCGAAGGTGCGCCTGCAGCTGCAGGGCGCCGCGGCGAAGGGCGGCGCAAAGCCCAAGTACAGCGGCATGGTGGGCACGATGGTGACCGTGGCTAAGGAGGAGGGCGTCGGCGCGCTGTGGAAGGGCATCACGCCCGGCATCCACAGGCAAATCTTGTTCGGAGGCTTGCGGATCGGCCTGTACGAGCCCATCAGGAACCTGTACGTGGGGAAGGACCACGTCGGGGACGTGCCTCTGCATCTGAAGATCGCCGCGGGTATGACCACCGGAGGGCTGGGCATCGCCGTCGCGTCCCCCACGGACCTGGTCAAGGTGCGCATGCAGTCGGAGGGCAAGCTGCCCGCGGGCGTCCCGAGGAAGTATCCCAGTGCGTTCGCGGCGTACGGCATCATCGCCAAGCAGGAGGGCGTCGCCGCGCTCTGGACCGGCCTCGGGCCCAACGTCGCGCGCAACTCGGTGATCAACGCTGCCGAGCTGGCGTCGTACGACCAGGTCAAGTCCTCGCTCCTCGCGTCTGGGATGGAGGACGGTATCCCGACGCACCTGCTGTCGGGCCTGGGCGCGGGCTTCGTGGCGACCTGCGTGGGCTCGCCGGTGGACGTCGTCAAGTCGCGCGTGATGGGAGACTCAAAAAAGTACGCCGGGTTCGTCGACTGCGTCGTGAAGACGGCGCGGAGCGAGGGCGTCGGCGCCTTCTACAAGGGCTTTATCCCCAACTTCGGGCGGCTCGGAAGCTGGAACGTGGTCATGTTCCTCACCCTGGAGCAGGTCAAGAAGGCAGTGCGCGAGCGGGACTTGTGAAGAGGCAAAGCGGCGAACGAGAGGGCGCGGGCGTTTCGCGTATGTATTAGACTCGCGAGTGACTGGCTCGTTAGATCGCGTTCGTTTTGTCGGATAGAATCCATTACACCTGACAATCTATGACCACACGCGAGCGGCGCCGATGAGCCTATCGCCGCCGCCCGCACCGAAGTGCGATCGGCTTACTCGGAGGCGGCGCGCTTCTTGGAGACAGCCTCCGTGCCCTCGCGGAAACCGTTCTTGAAGCGGCGGGGCAGCGTCTTGAGGTACCTCATGCGCCCAGTGCCCGTGGTGCGACGTCCGATGGCTTTGGTGGACCAGTTGTAGTTGCGCTTGCGGGCGGAAGGGTAGCCGCACGCGCCGCACGTGGCCTTCTGGATGTGGTACGAGCGGCGACCGCACCTGCGGCACATGGTGTGGGACTTGTTGTGACGCTTACCGAACGAGCCGGTACCCTTGCCTATTTTCCCCATGGTGTCTGAGTGCTGTGGTGGGAGGCGGAGCGGGAGAGGCGGGGTGAGGACGCGTCAGGCGGCGTCATCAGCAGGAGTACGGGCGCGCCCGAGAAGTCGGGGAGCCGCGCGGCGACTGCGGGGAGCTCTCGCGCGCGCCGCGCCGGCGCGAAAAAAGTGTGTCCCGATGGACACGGAAAACCCTAAAAGGCGCAAAACCTTCGCGACGCGCGGTGATGGGGGCGCCGAGCGCGCGGTGACGCGGGAGAAACCCACGGACGCGTCACGATCGTTCGCAGCGAGCGCTACTCGGATCAACAGCGCGTCGAGTGGCCTTCGCCGCGCGTCACCTCGCGCCCGAAGCCGCCGCCGTCCGGGGCGAAACAGCGCGCGGGATCGCGAGAAACGCGTTGGCTTGGAGCCTCGCGGCGCGCCGGAACCGGCGCCCGTCGCGTCGCGCGAGACGCGCAAGGCGCCTGGCCGAGGGGAGGCGCATTAAGAGGCGTGCGGTCGATGGGTCGCGCGACGTACCTTGCCGACGAGATCGTGCGACGCGCGGTGTAGAAAGGGCTCGCGCGGTCGCGACGGCGGGCCTACGGAGGGATTTATTATTCGCCACGCGAAGAGCGAAAAGCCGAAAACCATCAGAAACCGCCACGTGCTGCCGCGCCAGTTTCGTTTTTCGTCGGCAGCACAGCCACCTACCTGTGCCCGTCACTTTCTCGATCAACTCCGTCTCTCTACGCGTTCTGCGTTACCGATGGGTATACGTACGTAGACTACCTACTAAACTCCCTCTACTAAATATCCCCGAACCCTGTGGCACACGCCGCCTCGACATCACGCCTCCCCGATCCCGCTCGCGCCGTAGAACCCGTTGAAGTCCAGCCTGCTTCTCAGCTCGGCGAGCTCCGGGAACGACCCGATCTTCAGCTTGCTGTCCACGACGCGCGCGATGTACGACCGCGCGCGGCGGAACTGCGCCGCGATGCGCTCCGCCTCCGCCTCGCGCACGCCGCCGCTTTCGCGTTCGCTTTCGCTTTCGCGGTCCGCGCGGCGGCCGGCGGCGGCGAGGTCGCACGCCGCCGCCAGCGCCGCGCGGACCTGCCGCGCGAGAAGCGTCCACGTGGGGTCCGGCGACGCCAGGCACTGACGGCGGGCGGCGTCCAGAAACGCGGCGTGCGCCTCGCGCGCCGCCTCCAGCGTCTCCGCGCGCGCCAGCGCGGCTTGGAATTCGCCCCAGCTCGTCTCCAGGACGCGCGACGAGACGTGCTCGTGGAGCGCCGAGACGAAGTGCCGCGTCTCGGCGGCGAGGAGCCTGGCGACGCCGCCGCCGCCGCCGCCGCCGGGCCGCCGCCGCGCGGACGCCGTCCACGCGCGCGTCGCGTGCGACTCCGTGGCGGCGCGCGCGCGGCGGAGCTGCGCGAGAAAGGCGCCCGCCGCGCCGTAGCCCTCGGCTGTGCGCGCGGGCACGACCAGCGCCAGAGGCCAGGGCGCCTCCACGCGCACGCGCACGCGCGCGAGCGCGTCCAGCGACGACGGCGCGGCGTCTTTTACCTCGGCGTCTTTTACCACCGAGGCGTCTTTTACGTCGGCGTCTTTTACCACCGAAGCGTCTTCGAAAAAGGGAAGCACTTCCAGCGACACCGTCTCCGGGTCGGGGAGCGTCCCCGAGGCGTCCACCTTGATCGCCTCCGCCAGCGCCGACTCGAGCTCCGCGCGGTCGAGCGCCTCCTCCACGAACGCGCGCGCCGACCCCGGGTCGGCCTCGGCGGCAGCCTCCGCGGCGTCCAGCCGCGCGTGCGCGACGCGCGCGAACGACGACGCCGCCTCGCCGGCGCCGCCCAGGTACGTCGCGCGGAGCGCGGCGAGGTAAGCGCCGAGCCCCCACTCGCCGCGCAGACGCGCCATGAGCGCGCGCGAGAGGCGGCGGGATCGATCCCGCGCGGGCGCAATTGCGGCGGCAGCCACCACCGCCGCGAACGGCGTCGTCGCTGGCGCGCGCGCCGCCGGAGCGTCGCGCAGCCACGCGTCCAGCGCGGCGGCGGCGGAAAAGGAGGACGACGACGCCTCCGCGCGCTCGCCGTTCTCACCGTTCCCGTCCGAGAAGGCACGCAGACGCGTCGCCGCGGCGGCTTCCTCGAGAAGCGGAGCGATCCCGGTTCCCGCGAACGGGCCATCGCGCGTGTCGCGGGAATGGGGGGGCTGGCGCTCGCCGTCGACGCGCACGGCGCGCGCCAGCGGCGCCAGCGGCGCCAGCGGCGCGACGAGACTCGGCGCCGAGTCGCGACGCGCGGCGGCGACCGGACCGGTTCCCGCCGGGGCGCGGGAGCGCCGACGGTGGTCGCCCGAAGCGCCCTCGAGCGCGGCACGCACGCGGAGGCAGAACGCCACGCCGAGGTGTTCGCGCGACGGCGGGAGTGCCGTCGAGACGGCGTCTGTCAGGCCCTGTTTCGCCCGGTTTCGCCTCTGGCTGCCCGACGGGGAGGCGTTTCGCGCGACGGGCGCGCGCGCGCGGAGGAGCCCCGCCGTTTTCCCAGCCTCGAGGAGCTCCTCCGCGAAACGCCCGAGGAACTCGGGGCACTCGGGCGCGCCCAGCCGCCCGCGGCGGATCTGGAACCCGGCGTGCCAGTGCGCCTCCGTGCCGGGCGGCTCGGCGGCGGCCGGCCCGAGGCGCACGAAGAGCTCGCCCGCGGGGTCCTCCAGCGCGCCCGAGTCCACCCAGCGGTGCAGCGCGCCGAGGTACGGCTGCGCCGCCGCGCAGAAAAGACGCGCCGCGTCCACGAAGCCCTGCCCGTCGTCGCTCGCCGAGGTCTGGCGCGTCGCCGCCGCGCGGCGCAGCGCGTCCAGGCAGACGGACGCGGCGCGCGCCGGAGACGCCGCGCGCCCGCGCTCCGGCGGCGGCGACGCCAGCGCCGCGTCGGCGAGTGCGCGCAGCGCGCGCGCGCGCGCCGAGACAACGCGCGTGGACGCCCTGAGCTCCAGGAGGGTCGGCGCGCCTCGCGTGGACGCCGACTGAAGCCCCGCGGCGCGGAGCAGAAGCGGCGCGAGCGCGTCTCGCATCTCCTGCTCGATGCGGCTCGCCGCGGCGGCGGCGGCGCGAAGCGTCGGGCCCGAGCCCGCGTTCGGGTCGAGCGTCGCGCGCGCCAGCCTCCGGGTGGCGTCCAGGCTCGCCGCCGCCTCCCTGGCGCTCGAGAGCGCCGCCCCGAGCGCGTCGGGCGACAGGTGCGGCACGGACGCCGGGCCCGAGCTCCCGTCCGCGGGCGCGACGCCGTGCATCGCGTGCAGTGCGGCGCCCACCGCCGACGCCTCCGTGCGCCGTCGCCGCGACGCCGCCACCTCCCTCTCGGCGAGCGTACCCCCCCCCTCGGAGAGACGCGCCCCGCGCTCCGCGGCGCCCGCGAGCGCGTTCGTCGCGAGGTCGTCCCCGCGCGCGGCGACGAGCGCGGGGAACAGACGGCTCGCCGAGTGCACGACGGTCTCGCCGGCGCCGCCGCGCCGGGGCGCGGGCGGCGCCGAGGAGACGAACGGCGCGTCTTTCGTTTCCGTCCCTCGCGTCTCTCGCGTCTCTCGCGCGTCCGCGGCGTCGGCGGCGTCCAGCGCGTCCCCCAGCGCGCGCCACGAGAACCCCGACGACGGCGTTTTCGTGTGTGAACCGCCATCGATCGACGATTCGTGCGTCTCGTTCGTCGCATCCACGCCTCGCGGGCGTTCGTTCTCCTTCGCGGCGCGCGCGGCGCGCGCGGCGCGCGCGGTGGCGGCGGCGACGGCGTCGGCGCGCGCCGAGACTGTTTCCTCATCATCGGACCAATCGCTCAGCGTCGACGCCGAGCGGACGCTCGCGTCGTCCTCGGACTCGGTCGCGTCGTCCCCGGACTCGGTCGCGTCGTCCTCGCCTCGGTCGCTGCGCTCGCGCGCGCGCGTCGCGAATCTCGAACCCCGAACCGAGGCGGCGCCGCGAAGCGTTCCCGTCGCGTCCGCGTCGCCGACGGCGCGCGCAGCGTCGACGTGCGTGTATTTCGTCTGAAGCGGGTTCCCGCTGAGCCGGAGGAGCAGCAGCATGACCCTCGATTGGACGTCGGGCACGTCCACGTCCGCCCACGGCGTCGCCTCGAAGCGCCCGACCAGCATCTCGAGCGCGCGTTGCTTTTCGAGCTGCGCGTGTACGCCGAGACGCTCGCGCAGGGCGTCCACCTCATCGCGCACCGCCCGCGGATCTGGGTCGGGAAACGAGTGGTGCCTCGTGTGGTACAGGCAGTAGTTGTGCGCGATTTGGAGGTTTTCCTCGCCCGCCTGGACGCCGACGACGCGCTCCACCACCTGCGCGAACAGCGCGTCGACCTTATCCGCGCGCCGCGCGGCGAACGACGACGCCATGGCGCCGACGTCGCGCGCGTGCGGCCGACTTTGAGGGTGCATTTTCAAACAATCGAAAAAACCGTCGCAGGAGACGGACGACGCGCGTGGTCGCTGGGTTCGTTGAAAGCAAGCTTGAAACATAAAAAACGAACTCCCGGTTCTAAAAACGCGCTAACGCCTTTCGGATTCGCCGGTCAACCGGTGATCAGCTTCAAAACCGCGCGAACTCAGAATCTGCGTCGGTTTTTTCAACACCGGCCGTTTTCGGTACGTTATATCCGACGGCGTCGCGCCAGCGAGGCGTCGTCGGCGAGGCGTCGTCCCGCGGGCGGGTCACGCGAGCGCCGGCGAGGAACGCGTCCGGCTCTCACTCGGGCATGGTCTCGTCGGATCCGCCGAACGGCGCGGGCAGGTCCTTGAACTTGGGCAGCCCGTCCTTGATCTTCCACGTTGCGGACTGGTAGTTGATGTGGAACGCGGGTTCGAAGGGACGGTCGAGGATCCCCGAGCACACGTCCGTGAGGCCCATGCCCGGGTGATCGTTGAGCACGTTGCCCTTGCATTTGACGCAGGTGGTGCGGTACGAGCCCTGATCCTTGCCCTCGGGGGGGGTGTTGGTCACCTCCACCGTCTCGCCGGTGACGGTAACTTTGTCGCGCTCGAAGAGCGTCGCCATGTTGAGAGACCCGAACCACCTCGCGCAGTCGCGGCAGTGGCACACCAGGACAGCCTTGGGGTCGCCCACCGCGGTGACCTTGACCGCGCCGCAGTAGCACGCGCCGTTGGTGACAGTTTCGCTCATGGTATGAGGTGTGGAGTGCGTCTTCGACTCGGCGCGCGAGAGAATAAAGAATAACGTTATATGGCTACTCGGGGTGAATAAGTACGGGCCGTCGATATCGCGCGCCCGGCCGTTTCGCGGTTTTATTATTACAGTGGCGTACCCGGTTTCGACGGTCAAGCGAACAACTGACGACGTCAGCGTTGTCGACGCTGTCGGCTTTTCAGAGGGTCGCATTCGTGTGTGCGCGGCACCGCGCTCAGTGGGCGTGCAC
>Ga0206682_10003498_pt1 | contig 13370 bp, 5 predicted proteins | sample M240m12015metaG_FD_155444 | JGI IMG/M metagenome (GOLD analysis project Ga0206682, IMG submission 155444) | Ammonia-oxidizing marine archaeal communities from Monterey Bay, California, United States - M2 40m 12015 | ecosystem: Environmental > Aquatic > Marine > Intertidal zone | place: USA... | reverse complement strand
CTTTGCGCTTCTCCGGCCGGAACGGAACCGAGGTCTTGGCTCCGCGCGGGTTGGCCGCGGCGGCGAGCCGCGACGAAAACGCCGCCCCCGCGGAGGGATTTCGGTTCGCGGCGGCGTCGCCTTTCAGCGGGGACGCGCTCGACGCGGTGAACGCCGCGGCGGCGGCTCGAATCTGCGGGTCGTGGGAGGGAAGTAAGGACGAGGGTGGTGAGCGTGAGGTTGGCACACCTCTCGCGTGTCTGAAACGGCGTCCCCGCGTCGCGTCGTCGCGCGTCCTCGCGGTGTCCGCGTCGCCATCGGTGGCGTGAACGGCTCTCCCGAGGAAACCAAGGCACGACCACCGCGCGAAACGACGAGGGAGGCGGCGGTCGCGGCGGTCAGAGTTGGACGCACCCTTCGATGGTAGTCGCGATTTACGTCACCCATGCTCGCCTCGAGCGCGGCGATGGGCGATGCCGCGTTCTCCTTGTCCTGCGTCGTTCGAGAGACAAGGGTGGAGCACCGTCAGGATGGCGTCGGAGGTGCCGCCGTTTCGATAACGCCTCGGATGTCGTGGAAAGGACGAGCGCGCGCGCGCGCGTGCTTCGTGCGTACCTCTTGCGCCGGCATGGCGCACGCCTCTTCGCCGGAGACGTGCCACGCGCGACGTGGCGCGGAACCTGCGCCCGCCTCGAAGTCACGCGCGTCGGGCCCTTCGCCCGCGCGTTACGTTGTGCCGCGCGATGCTCTTTCCCCCGTCGACGTTTCGGGGACCGCACAGCTTTCGAGCGAGAGACGAGAGTTTTGCCAATCGCGAACGGCTCCACTCGCCACACTTGCGACCATGTGATTTTCGACCTTTTACCGAAACCACGACGCACGCGGTTGATTCGTCGCGCGCGCGGCGACGTGGAGGTGTCCGGAGCCGCGGGCGCGTCGCAGCGCGCTGCCGCGTTGCCTCCTTAAGCGCGGCGGCCGGTGACCGTCGTGGTTATCCCGCCGCGTGACCCCGTTCGTTACCGCCAGACGCCCGGCGATCTTTCGCGAACCTTCCATCGAAGATGGATGACGAGGACCTTTACGCGACGCTCGGCGTCGATCCTTCCGCGGACGCGGAATGCGTTCGCCGGGCGTACCGCAAGCTCGCCGTGCGGTGGCACCCCGATAAGAACCCGGGCGACTCGGCGACGGCGGAGGTGATGTTCAAGAAGGTGGCCGCGGCGTACGAGGTGCTGAGCGACGAGCGCAAGCGCGCGGCGTACGACGGCGAACGCGCGGAACAACGAGCGGGCACCGATCCTCGCGGCGGCGCGCGAGCTCGCGGCGCGCGAGCTCCTGGACGCGGCGCGTCTCGTTTCGGCGCCGAGTTCGGGTTCGGGGGCGGGTTCACGCCCCACCACGACCCGTTCGAGGTGTTCCGCGAGGCGTTCGGAGGCCGGGACCCGTTCGCGGATGACCCTTTCTTCGCCGCCGCGCGCAGCCGCTTCGGAGCCGCTCCGAATGCTCCGTCGCTCTTCCGCGACGCCGACCCGCTGGCGAGCGCCGCGCTCGGCGCGGGCTTCGGCGTGCCCTTCTTCGACGCGTTCGACGCGCTCGCGCGCGAGCCGTTCGGAGAGCCGTCGTTCGGAGGCGTGCGTGAAAGAGGCGCACACCGCAGCTTTCGCGGCGACGACGCCCGCGGCGGCGGAGTGGCCCGATCCACCTCGAGCCAGACGGTGGTGATCGACGGCCGAAGGCGCACGCGCACGACGACCACCATTCGGCACGCGGACGGCCGCGTGGAGACGTTCACGGACGAACACGTGGACGACGAGTTCCCCGCGGCGCGCGTCGGGGGGCGCGACCGGGACGCCGCGCTGCCGCGAGGCGCGGGGGGCGGGCATAGCCGCCTCTCGCGGAGGGGGTACTTCTAAACTTCTCTTCCGGCGTTTTTTTTTGTTGTGCGCAAAGAGACGCGACAGTTTTTTTCTTCTCATCACACTGAAGCGCATACGGGAAAAATGCTCTTTTTCGGTTTTTGGAGACTCGTGTACATCGTTTGGTGATTCTTTCGACCGTTGGGCATTTTCGTTTTTCTCCATCGAAAAGTTGGCGGCGATTTGCGTTTTGCGAAGATGCCAACACGCGAAACATTTGAATCGGCTGAACCGAGCTGACAACTTCAAAATTTTGAAGTTGCACGCTCGAACGCGCTGACGTTTTCCCGTGTTTTCGAATCGAAGTCGCGCGCACAACACACGACGCTCTCGCATCGTCGCGCACGTCGACGACCGCGTCGAACGTCACAGCTACCGCTACGCCGCGTTCTTCAGACGCAGCGTCGGTCACTCCCCTGAGCGCGCGGCCGCGACAGCGACGCACGCCCGGAATTCGGAACGATGAACGACAAGGCGCATTCATTGCCTCCCGTCACGGGGTGCGTATCCCGTGTTCGACCCGGGGATCGGGCTCCGTCCCCGAGCGAATCCCGCGCCGCGCGAGCGGAACCGAGTCGCGTGCTCGCGCGAGACTCGTGCCTTTGATGCGCGCGAGACAACCCGACTGACGCTCGCTCCTTTTCCCATCGACGCAGCCGCATTGGCGGCCCCACGAGGCGGTCGGCGAAGGGTGGCTGGACGCCCGCTGAGGTGAGTTTTTCGCTTGCGACCGCGCCTGTCCCCAACACCGGCTCTTCCCGTGCGAGCGCTAGTCCGTCATCGGGTCAGGCATCGGTGTGATGCGACACATCGAATGATACGCCGACGCGCCCTCGACGCGCGTCCAGTGGCGCGCGATGCCTGGACCGCCGCGTTTCCGACGACGGGATCTCGCGTTCGAAACACCGCGTTTTTGAAGCGGTGGTGGTGCAGGGCACTGCGCGCTGTCGAAATCCTCCTTCGTCGCGTCCGACGAGCGCTCCCGTTCCGAGACCGAACGCTGACCTCCCGGACCCGCCCCCTCACAACGCAGGATGACATCCTCCGCCGCGCCGTCGCTCAGTACAAGGGGAAGAACTGGAAGAAGATCGGTGCGTGCGCCCGCCACTCCCCGGCGAACCTCCCCTCTCGAAGGCGAGAGGTTGCCTTCGCGGACCGACTCGCCACGCGCGTCGTGCGTGGTCTTTAGCGCCCGCCGACCAAGCGCGCGCGTTCGGCGCGGTCACGACCCGCGCGGAGCCGCAGGCGCGGACGCGCGTCGCCGCCACGCGCGTCGCCGCGACGCAGCCCACCTCCCGTCGCGCGTGCGGCCGCCGCGCTTCACTCGCCCGCCCCCGCCGACGCCCGCTGACCCCCCCGACTATTCAAAATTCGCCCACCCCGCGCAGCCGAGTACTTCGAGGAGCGCACGGACGTGCAGTGCCTGCACCGCTGGCAGAAGGTTCTGAACCCCGAGCTCGTGAAGGGCCCCTGGACGAAGGAGGAGGACGCGAAGATCATCGAGCTCGTTGGCCAGCTCGGCGCAAAGCAGTGGTCGAAGATCGCTCAGCAGCTCCCCGGGCGCATCGGCAAGCAGTGCCGCGAGCGCTGGTACAACCACCTGAACCCCGACATCAAGCGCGAGGAGTGGTCGCGCGAGGAGGACCGCGCGCTGATCATCGCGCACCGCGCGTTCGGGAACAAGTGGGCGGAGATCGCCAAGACCTTCGTCGGGCGCACGGACAACGCCATCAAGAACCACTGGAACAGCACGCTCAAGCGCAAGGTTGACGAGGCGCTGGCGCGCGGGCTCGACGCGCTCGCCGCCGCCGACGCCAGCGCCGACGACGCCTCCGCCAAGAAGAAGGGCAAGGAGAGCGCCAAGAAGGCGGCCAAGTCCGCCGAGGCCAAGGCGGCCAAGGCGCTCGCCAAGCAGGCCAGGCTGGTGGAGCTCAAGGGCAGCAAAAGCAAGAAGCGCAAGGGTGCGGCCATGCAGGGCTTCGAAGGCGCCGCCAAGCGCCCCGCGCACGGCGCCCCCGAGAATTCGGCGCGCGCCGCCGCCGCCGCCGCCATGTACGGCTCGGCGAACCCGCACATGGCGCAGGCGGCCGCGGCGGCGGCCGCGGCGGCGTTCGACGCGACACTCATGCACGGCATGCTCGTGAGCCCCAGCCAGGGCGGCACCGCGGGCGGGCCCTCGCCCTTCGGCGCCGCCGGCGCCGTCGGCGGGCACCTCTTTGCGTCGCCGTACTCGCAGGCGAAGGCGAGCGGCGGCGGCTGGGGCTACGGCCAGCCCGCTTCGGCGGAGCGCGGCGGCGCGCCCATGCACGGCATGGGCGCCGAGCACGGCGGGCAGGGCGCGCCGCGCTCGCCCTTCCCCATGACCGAGCTCTTCGAGTCCATGGAGCCGGGCGGCTCGCCCAGCGCGCGCGGCGCCGAAACCGGCGCGTCGCCGCTCGGCGCGCTGTCCACGATGATGGCGGGCGGAAGCAGCCCGCTGCTCTCCAACTTCTCGGGCGGCTCGCCCATGAACCTGTACGCCTCGCTGCTCGCCTCGCCCGGCGGCGGCGGGAGCAGCGCGCGCAAGGGCGCGTCCAACACCGTGCTCCGCGCCGACGCCGCCGCCGCGCAAGCCGCGGGGCAGCGTGAGGCGCCCGCGGACGCCGCGGCGGCCATGGCGCCGCCGCCCGCCTCGGCGCTCAAGCGCCAGGGCGCCGACGGCGTCGCGGCTTCGCCCGGGCCGCAGACGTGGTTCGATACGCCCGGCGGCGGCGCCGGGCGCGCGACGCGCGCGGCGACCGCCGCGGCGGCCGCGGGCGTCAAGGCGGACGCCTCCGCCGGCGTGGCCGGCGTCGCGGCGGCGGCGGCGGCGGCTGTGCCCCGCATGGCGGGCGTCAAGATGGAGGGCGAGCTCGCGGGGTTGGCGTCACCGCCGTACAAGGGCAACACCGTGCCCGGGCGCCTGTCGTCCCTCTTCCGCCGCGGCGGCGGCGGCGAGCTCGTCGACGGCTCGGCGCCGGCGAAGCTCGGCAAGGAGCCCGTCGCGAAGGACGACGTGCTCGAGGTGATGCGCCAGCTGGAGCAGCAGAATTCGCGGGACTACGCGCAGGCGGAGCAGTTCCTGGCGGCGGCGGCGGCGAAGGACGGGTCGAAACGGGGCGGCGCCGCGGGCGACTCGCCCAGCCTGTACTTGATGCGATGAAGCGTTTCGGGTTTTGCGGCGAGACGCGGCGAGACCTCCGCGGGGGACTATTTAACGCGTCGCCTTCGGCGCGACGAGGAGGGAACACGTACGCGTAGACCGCGCGCGAAACCAGCTCGAACGGTCGGTTCGCGCGCCGTGACCCGGCTCGGCCTCGAGGGGAGGACGGGTCGGACTTTGTGAATAGGGTACAGACGAACTACGGACGTTTTCGTTACGACTACGAATCGGACGTTTCGACGATTCGACGAGACGAGCGTCGTCGTCGTCACAACGCCGCGCCCGAGAAGATCCCCCGGATCGCGCCGTCTGCCGCACTCCCAGACGGGTGCACCTTAACCTTCCGGTCGCCGAGCACGCGCACGCCGCCTTCCCACACCTGGTACTCGAACCCGCGCAGAGCGCACCGCGGCGACTTCACGACTTTCACCACGCGGATCTGCGCGCCCGGGTTCTTTTTTTTAGTGGCATCCGCGCATTCCGCGAGTCCACCGCCGGCACCGCCGACGGCATCGCCGCCGCCGTCGCCTCCACCGCCCGTTCCCGTAACGGACGATTCCGCCGCACCCTCCAGTACGAGCCGCGTGTTGACGCAGTGCGCCCACTTCACGCCCAGCGCCGCGGCGGTGGCGGCGGTGGCTGACGCGTCGCTGGCGCCGGCTTTGAAAAAATCGGCGCCCTCGTCGGCGGCGCGCGCGCGCGTGGTCACCTGGTTGGTCACGAGCGCCGCCATGTGCAGGCGCTCCGCCTGCCGCTTGAGCACACTGGCGATCTGCCCGAGCAGTTCTTGGCGTCGTGCGATCTGCCCGCGCCCCACGCCGAACTCCGCGCGCGCCAGCGCGGCGACCGAGTCGACGACGAGCAGCCGCACGGCGTGGTCGACGAGCGCCTCTTCCAAGCCGCTCAGCCGCTGGAGCGTCTCGGAGAGCGTGGACGGGGTGAGAACCAGGATCTTCTCGGTCAACGCGCGCAGCGCGGTGGCTTTCGCGTCGCGCTCGTGCGCTGCGTCGTCGCTCGATACGCCGTACGCGGAGGGAAACACGTTCGCGGCAATCTGCGCGACGCGCGCGCCGGAGAACTTCTGCTCGGTGTCTACGAACACGACGCCGGCGTCCAGGCCGCCCAAGCGCCTGGGCGCCGCGGCGGCCACGGCGAGCGTGAGGCAGAACTGCGTCTTGCCCGCGCCGGCGGGACCCACTATCTCGGTGATCGACCCGGTGGGCACGCCGCCGCCCAGCGCCGAGTCGAGCGCGCGCAGGAACTCGCCGCCGCGCACGTACGCGGGACCGGCGGGTGTCGAGACCGACGCCGCGCCGGGTTCGCTCGGGGCGTCCGTCGCCGCGCGCGGGGAGGCGGCGGGGCCGCCTCGAGCGCCGGCGGCGGCGTGCGCGCCGACGCGGCTCGCGAGGAGCGCCCGCGCGGTCGTGGGCTTGGGGCACACGTTCCGGGCGACGGACGCCACCACGCGCTCCGCCGCGGGCAGCGAGATGTCCAGGAGCTCCACGAGGTCCAGCGACGAGCGCGTCAGCACGTCCTCCGCGGTGCGGAAGTTGTGGCCCTCCAGCTTGGACAAGGTCTCCACGTTCAGGCCGGCGACGCGCGCCAGCGAGCGATGCTTCGCGGCCATCGCGAAGAAGCGCGGCGCCCAGCCCGGACGCGCCGTGCGGGCCGCGACACCCGCGCCGCGCGTTTGAACTCACGAACGGCAGATGTGGAGATCTGCTTTTGTTGTTGCTTTCTCTCGCCAGTCGCCACCGATGTCTCGTGGTCTCGAATTTTTCGAGAGCCAGATGCCAGACGCGTTCCTTTTTGGGCCCCAACGGATTGGTGCGCGGCAGAGCGAGGCGCGGCAGAGCGTCTCGGCCGTCCCCGGAACCGCGGAGGCGGCGCGGAGCGGCGAGCGTACTCGGTGAAGCGTCGTCGGGCGACTCGGGGTCGCGGGCGTCGCGACCGGTCGGAACAGCTCGGGACCGGCGGTGCGTTGACCGATAGATAGGACAGAGTGCCTGCGAAGTGCTCGACCGATTTCGCGTTGCGACTGATTTCTCTCGTGCGTGCCGATGGCGACGCGCGCCGACGGGACCCTGCCCCGGTCGGGCAAGCCGGCGAACGACGCCGCGAAGGAGGCGCACGCGATACTGGTTCATGCGGAGCGGGGCTTGACGGACTCGCTGGCAAAGCCGAAGGTGTCCAACGCCAAATCGCTGACGGGCGCGTTCCGGTCGGTGTCCCTTCGCGACGCGACCGACCGCTCCGTCGCGAGCACGTTCGCGGAGTTCGGGGAGGGCGCGGCAGAGGTCCGGCGGCTGGGCGACGACGGCCCGGGGGGCAAGGGCGTCATCCGCCGCCTCGAGGGCGTCGCGGCGATGAAGCAGAGCCGCCGGGAGAGGCACGAGAGCGCGGTCACGGCGTGGGAGACGGAGCGCGACCGCGTCGTGGACGAGGCGCTCGCCGGCGAAGCCGCCGCGCTCGTCGCCGCGTTCCGTGAGAAAATAGACGCGTCCGACGCGAAGATCGCCGCCATCATGGACGCGTTCGCGCCGGATGTCGTGCGGGGCGACCACGTCTCGACGCTGGTCACAGACAGCGACGGTCCCGCGGAGGGCGCGGAGGAGGACGCGGATAAAGCCGAGGCGGACGATCGCGAGGCGGACGCCGACGCCGACCCCGCGGCGGCGGCGGAGGCGGCGGCGCGCGCGCGCCGCGCCGAGCGCGACGCCGCGGCGGACGCCGCTCTTTCTGAGATGGACGCGTTCGAGCTCCGCGACGCGTGGTACACCGTGTCCACCGAGTTCCCCGCGCGCACGCACAGCATAGACACGCTCGAGTCGGCGCTGACGGCTTTGTCCTCGCGGTGCTCGAGCCGCCTGGCGGCGACGTTCTCGAAGGTTGTGGACGCGCTGCTCGCGGTCGCGCACCTGCCGCGGCCGGAGGTGGAGCGCTTCGCGCAGGAGGAGACCTCCAGGCTGAACCGGTCGTTCCTGGACGACAAGCGCGCCACCACGGAGCTCGCGCGCCGCCTGCGCGCCCGGGAGGTGCTCGCCGAGTCGTCGCGGCGCGACGCCTGGGTCGCCGCGACGGCGCGGTGGCGCGAGCTTCGCGTCGAGAAGGCGGTGGGCGCGTTTTTAGAGTCGCTCGCGCACGAGCGCGTCGCGCGCCCGCCCGCCGTCCGCGCCGCGCACGAAGCGCTGGCCGCGGACCAGAAAGCCGCGCACGCGGCGCTCGTCGCGCACGTCCGGAAGATGACAGATGCGTTTAAGGCATCCGTCGATACGGCATCCGAGAGCGGCGTCGGCACGGACCCGCGCGGCGCTTCGCCGTGCTTCTCGCTGGAAGCCGTGGCGCGGTGGCGCGAGGGCATGGACTTGCGGCTGGACGCCTGGGACGCCGCCGCCGCGGAGGACGTGAGAGCACTGGAAGAGGCGACGCGCGACGTCGACGGCGACGTGGCGGCGGCGCTGGCGCGCGCCGCCGCCGACGTCGCCGCCGCGCGCGACGCCGAGTTCGAGGTGTTCGACTTCGAGTTGGAGCGCGTGCGCCGGGCGGAGGAGGCGGAGGCGGCGAAGGCGCGCGAGAGCGTAAGAGGGGAAGGGGGGGAGGAGACGGAGGAGACGGCACCGGAAGAGGAGAAAACAGAAGAGGAGGACACGACCGCCGCGGCGCCGCCCGTTCCTCCGTGGCGATCGGAGACGCTTCTCGACGAGATGTGCGCTCCGAAAGCCGACGCCATCGCGCGCGCCGCGCGCGCCGCCGAGACGCGCTTTCGCTCCGCCGCGGCGGAGCGCGCGTCCGCCTGGCGCGCCGAGGCGGGTCGCCTGTGCGCGTTTCTCGAGGAAGCGGCGCGGCTCCGCGAGACGCACCGGTTCCTGGCCGAGCGCTCCGCGGCCGGGTCCGAGGAGGCGCTCGCGTCGCTTCGCGAGGCGTTCGAGTCTGGCGACGGCGAGCGAGAGGGCGCCTTCGAGAAGGCGCGCGCGGCGATTGCCGAGACGCAGACCGAGGAGGCGCTCGCCGCGGCGGAGGCGCGGGCCATCTCCGAGCTCGACGCCGTCGAGGACGGGTACCGCTCGTTCTGGAGCGAGTCGACGGACGCCGCGGAGGCGTTCCCGGCGCACGTCCGGAACCACTTCGACGCGTACGAACGCAGAGTCTGTCGTTTGTTGAGGCTCGTGCCCAACGCGAGGCGCCCGGCGGCCGCGAACGACGCGGAGGGCGACGGCGCCGACTCGGGGCCCGACTCGCGAAACGCCGGCGACGCCGAAGAGGCGGAAGGGGCGGAAGATGAAGCGCGAGACGCCACCGGCGTTCCGCCGGCGGAGACGGCGGCGGGGACGGACCCCGACGGGGTCCCCGACGGGGTCCCCGACGGGGTCCCCGACGGGGTCCCCGACGGGGACGAACGCGACCCGGCGCTCGTCGCGTGGGACGCCGAGGACGCACTCGAGGAGTGGACGCTTGAGGAGGACGCGGAAGACGCGCGCGACGCGGAAGTCGCCGACGACGCCGACGACGCCGACGACGTCGATCCCGCCGAGCCCGCCGCCGCCGTCTCCGGCGAGGACGAGCCACTCGATCCCGGCGATCCTCCCGGCGATCCGAAACCCCCGCCTCGCGAGCGCGTCACGACGCGGGGCGGCGCCTCGTTCGCGGTGTGGTCGGATCTCGTCGAGCACGTCGCGAGCCCCGCGTCTGAGGCTTCGGAGTCGGGCGAGTTTTCAGTCCCCGCGGACGCCCCCGGGGTGCGTTCCTCGACGGCGGATTCGGCGGAGAGCGGAACGACGGCGACGGCTCCCGAAAGCCTCCCGGGAGGCTTCGACGCGTCCCTGGCGCTCGGCAAGGAAGGCGTCGCCGCGCCTCTGCTGCTCGCCGCGCGCGACGCGCTGCTGGACGACTACGAGGCGCACCTGCGCGCCGAGCTGAGCCGCGCGGAGGCGCGCGCGCGCGAGGAGGCGGATTCGGCGCGCGAGGCGCTCGAGCGCCGGCTGATGGCGCACAGGCCCCGCTACGGCGCGCTGGAGGAGCGCGACGTCGGCGCGCGGCGCGCCGCGCTCCGCGAGCGCCGCGTCGCGTTCGAGCGGTACCTGCTCGGCGCCGCGCGTGCGGCGAAGCTTGCGGACGAGCGGTTCGCGAGCACTCTGCAGGAGACGCAGAAGAAGTCGGACGCGGCGGTTGGGACGGTGGTTGAGGTTGAGCGCCGGCTGGGCGCCACCGCCTCGGCGGCGGCGCTTGTGATTCGCGAGAAGGAAGCCGCGCGCGCTGTCGACGCGGCGCGCGCCGAGCTCGAGGCCGCGATCGCGGGTTTGCGCGAGCGCGCCGAGCGCAACTACGAGCACGTCCTGCGGCAGACCGCCAACTTCAGGGTTCAGCAGGGTTTGCGAAAGGCGCCGCCGCCGCCGGCGGCGGAGAGCGAGGAGGGTCCCGGCGAGGCGGGCGAAGGCGAAGCGCCCGACGCGTCCGGGACACGACCCGCCGAGGCGGACGAGGCGCCCGCGGTGCCACACGGAGACGCGGAGACGCCCCCCGCGATCGAGACTCCCGAGACTCCCGAGACTCCCGAGACTCTCGAGACTCGCGAGACTCCCGAGACTCCCGAGACTCGCGAGACTCCCGACGTCGAGACTCACGACGTCGCGACTGACGCGGCTCCGCTCGATCCCGGCGACGACCGCTTCGCGCGGCTCGCCGCCGTGGACGCGGCGGCGCGCAAGAGCTTCGCGGAGCACCGCGCGCGCGTCGCCGAGCTGCGCGAGCGCTGCTCCGCGGCGCTCGCGGAGGCTGAGCGCGCGTTCCAGGAGGCGGTGCCGCACCACAAAGAGGACCTCGCGTTGCTGGACCTGGTGCGCGTCGCGGCGGACAAGGCGGCGTTTTCCGTGCGCAAGACGCGCGAGGAGGACGCGCGCGCCAAGGCTTCGCTGGAGGCGTCGGCGGCGTACTTCGCGAAGGTGGCCCGCGGCCGGTCGAGGGCGCGCGACCCGGGGGCACACGACCGCGAGACCACCGCCGAGAAGGTCATCTCGACCCTCGCGTCCTTCCGGGTCGCGCTCCTCGAGCGGTGCCGCGCGCTCGAGATCGTGGACCCCGCGCTGGCGCCGGACCACGCCGAGGTGGCGGTCCAGCTGGACGACCCGGAGGGCGACCGCCGCGAGGGCGACGGCGAGGGCGACGGTGCGGGCGACGGTGCGGGCGACGGCGAGGCACCCTCTGACTCGTCACCTTCTGACTCGTCACCTTCTGACCCGGCGCCTTCTGACCCGGCGCCTTTGTCTGACTCGGCGCGCGTCTCCGCGGCTCTGGAGACGGCGCGCGCGTCGGTGGCGGCGGCGGGCGAGGCGTACTTCGCGTCGAAGGAGGCGACGCGCGCGTCGACGCGGCCGGACGCCGTGCCCGAGTCGGACGGCGGCGCGGAGGCGCTGGTCGCGACGAAACAGCCCGCGTTCGCCGCGCTCGAGGCGGACGCCGCGACCGAGAGGGACGCCGAGGCGGCGGAGCTGCGGTTCTTCCTCGCCGGCCTCGGCGAGACCCTGGGCGCGGCGCTGGCGGCGACGGTGGCGCGCGAGCTGGAACAGGGCCTGAGCCTGGTGGCGGAGGCGGCGCGCGCGGCGGCGGCGGAGACTGCGGCGGCGGCGCGCGACGTCTCCGCGCGGCGCTCCGAGCACAAGGACCGCATGCGCCCGGGCATCGCCCACCCCGGTCGCGAGCGTGAGCTCGCCGCGCTGCTCGCGTCGGAGCGAACGCGCGCCGAGGACGCCGCGGCGCTCATCGCGGCGGAGGCGCGAAACGTCGAGGGCGCGACGCGCGGCGCGGCGGCGCGGTGGGCGCGCCGGTTCAAACGAACCACGAAACTCGCCGCGTTCTTGGCGGGCGGCGTGCTTGTCCCGGCGGACGCGCTCGCCAGCGGCCCGGGCGCGGACGCGGAGCAGGCGGCGCGTCGCAAGAACCTGAAGCAGCTGCGCGTCGAGCGGCTGAAACACGCCGCCGCCGCCGACGCCGAGCGCCGCGACGGCGCGTCGCGTCCCGGCGTCAAGGAGCGCGCGTGGGCGTCTCTGGACGTCTCCGAGACGGCGCCGGAGCGCGCGCTGATCGGGTACGAACGCTTCGACGTCACGAAGGCGCTCCCTTCGCAGAGTTCGAACGACGCTTCGAACGACGCTTCGAACGACGCTTCGAACGATTCAAACGAAAACGAAAACGCGGCGGAGCCAGAGCCGGAGGGAACGCAGGAGGGAACGCCGAACGACGGCGAGGAAGACGAAGACGTTTCGTCGCCGACGTGGGCGGCGGACGCGCCGGCGGTGCGCGCGCTGATGGATGCGCGCGACGTCGCGTGGCGCGACTTCACGGCAGCGTGCGGCGACGCCTACGCGCGGCACGCCGCGGCGACCGCGCGCCGAGTCGCGGACGAAGCCGCGCACAGGCAGCTCTGGAACGAACTCGTCGCCAGGGCCAAACAGGGAAGGTGATGTGCGTAGTACACCGCGCGTACGTAGTACGGTACGAAAGTACTTGGTAGAACTCCTATTTTCACTAAAAATCCTCGTCGATGGAATGACTGACATCTACGCGCTTGACGACCTATCCTGTCAGAGTGCACGGCGCGATGTCTCCGGTGGCGGCGCGGCCGGCGCGCGCGGTGCGGCCGCGCGCGCGATTGTCGGCGCGCGAGCGGCGATATCACGTCGGGCGCAGCCCTCGAGCGGGCACGGCCGCGAGGGCGTCGTCCACGCCCGGGGCTTCGGTTTTCGGTCTCGACGGGGTGAAGAACTTCCGCGACCTCGCGGAGGCGACCGGCGCGGTCAAGCCGGGGCGCGCGTTCCGCACCGCGACCCCCGGCGAGGCCACCGAGGCGGACGCGTCGCTGATTCTGCGGCGGCTGAACGTCAAGTCGCTCGTGGACCTGCGCAGCGACGACGAGTTCGAGCCCATCTTGGGCGAGGTGCAGTCGTCGTTCGAGACGCGGCCGTTCTCGAGAGCGGACGAGACCTCGCGACGCGCCCTCGTGGTCGCCGGCGACGCCCCGCGCACGCGGTACCTCGTCCCCATGCTGGATTACGACAGGTACTACGGCGCGATTTACGAGCGCATGAGCTTCCTGGACAAAGCGAAAGCCGCGGTGTTCTCGGCGCAAGCCACGCTGGTGGACCCCGCTCCCGAGCGCCGGCTGTTCGTCTCGAAGGTGAACGCCGGCGGGCTTAAACTGCTGAACGAAGTCATGCTGGACACGAGCGGGCCTGAAATACGCGCCGCGCTCCGCGTTGTGGCGAGCGCGTCCTCCGCGAGGCCGTGCGCGTTCTACTGCA
>Ga0206682_10003496_pt1 | contig 13374 bp, 5 predicted proteins | sample M240m12015metaG_FD_155444 | JGI IMG/M metagenome (GOLD analysis project Ga0206682, IMG submission 155444) | Ammonia-oxidizing marine archaeal communities from Monterey Bay, California, United States - M2 40m 12015 | ecosystem: Environmental > Aquatic > Marine > Intertidal zone | place: USA... | reverse complement strand
TAATCCAATACATTATTAACTTTTATTAGTTTTCTTAAAATTCGACGTTTGACACGACCCTTCTTTTTAAATTTGAAGCTACCGAAGTTTTTATTTTTTTGAAAAAAAAAATACAAAAAAGTAAATCGAAACGTGAAAGATTGGTCTTCATCAATAGTTTTTAAGGTAAGAGGATTTTTTAGTGGTTTAATAAGAGGGGCTGTTAAATTCGTTAAAATTTCCTGAAGCATTACGGGAGTTGAACTAAAGTGTAAAGAAATATATTTTAATTGTAAAATTAAAAGAAACTTTCTTAAGTATTTAGCAATTAAAACTTTTAAGATTTTATTTTTTCTTAAAGATTTTTTATATTGGAAATATTGAATGAACATTCCGGTTGAAATAAATAAGTAATTTTTCGTTTTGCTAAAATTAGTAAGGTTTACAAAAAACCTTCCTCGCTTAAAAGTAAAAAAAATTCGATAAAATTTTTTGAAAAGTGATGTTCTTTGTAAGGTTTTAACAATAAGTAGATTATCTAGTAAAGGAGTTAAAAAAAGTTTTTTATAAAAGTTTAAGCAAAATCATCATTTATTGTTAAGTCTTGTTGAGGTTTCAAGATAAAAAGTTGCTTGTAACTGTTCTTTAAGGTTATTTAATTTGATTAAATAGGTGTTAAGATTTTGAACATTTAACGTATTAGTAATTAAACGAACAAAAGGGGTTTTTGTTGTCATTTGTAAAAGGTATACATTTTTAAAATTTTTATTTGCTTTTAAAGTTTTTTTCAAAATTTAGCTTTTTCAAAATTTAGCTTTTTCAAAATGAAAAAAGTTGGATTCGAACCAACGTGAGGTAAACTAACAGATTTACAGTCTGTCGCCTTCGACCACTCGGCCATTTCTCCATATTAATAATAAACTAGTGATCTATTTAATATTAATAATAAACTAGTGATCTATTTAATATTAATAATAAACTAGTGATCTATTTAATATTAATAATAAACTAGTGATCTATTTAATATTAATAATAAACTAGTGATCTATTTAATATTAATAATAAACCTTATTTGGCTTATAATTTATATACCATAATAAGAGGCATACACCCCCCCCCCCTTTATTATATACTATTTAGAATGATGAAATACGGTAAAAAATTCATTTGTAAATTTACATCTATCCTTATCTCCCCTATTCTTATTAATACTTCTATTGATGGTACGAGTGCACAATGCTGTTATTTCTTATCCGATTTTACAGATACTTACGCATTTTGAATTATCTCTTTCTTTTTAGTACTGACTTGTTTAACATTAGCAAATTATAAAAACCATTTATATGCTACTAAAGAAGTTATGCTAAATTCTACAAGTATTTCAAAAACAAAATTTTATTCAGTTAAAACTCGTTTAGAAACAAAATTACTTTATAAAAAAACTATTCAGTACGTTTGATTAAAGTTTAAGTCTTAATTAGTTACTACTGTAAATTTTTTTACTCCACCGAGTTACGTCTAGAGACACCCTAGGCTCATATCCTAGGTTTTTTGGTGCAAATCCGAATAACTCGCATTACTTTTATAGCTTTATAAAAGCTTTATGTAACCTGAACACCTTCTTTATAGTGATTCAGAATTGAATACGGCAGCAACAACATTCTTAATTTTTTTAACGCCTACAGATTCTTTTCCTGTAACTCAATTCATGTCACATGATTTAATTACATCGTTTCTTTTTACAGAAACTTTTAATAGTGTAACAGAAGTGACCCATCTAGGATTACAAGATTCTTATTTTACAACTACTTTTTCTAATGAACTTTTGACGTTAATTGTAAATGCTACTCAAAACACTTGTTTTGATTTCAAAATTTATAGTTACGATCGGGATTACCCTTCCCTATTTGTAGTTACTCCTGAAGATGGCCTTGAAATCTTTGGAGATTACATTCAAAAAAAGGCTTCCCTTATGGGGTTAGTTGAAAACGATTTTGATCTATTTCCTTCCCGTCCTTCTGATTTTGAGGTACAACCGGAAGCAGCTATTAACACAACTAACTTATTAACTTTACGTGGTAAAACAACAGATGTATCAAAACTTTCAAGTCACGAACTTGTTAATTTTTTATATAACTTACCACAAGATAAAATGGACGAATATTTAAACTTAGAGTGTATTCGTGCTCAATCTCAAGCATCAACCCCTACTAGAAAACTTCATTACCCTGAACCATTTATTGCCTCAGCATCATTTATTCATACCGACATCGCTTTTATTCATATTTTACATTATAACTATTGATTATGATTTTTCTTTATTTTTTTAATTGTCTTCTTCTTTTTAACCTTTTTATGTACTGTTCGTTGATGTAATATGCGTACACGACCTCGACGAGAAACTCGTGGAGTAAGTCGATCTAAGTGTGGTGATTTGATTACCGCTTGTGTCCCTGTTTCCTGAGCTGCTTCAATTATTATTAGTGAATCAACTGATGCAAGTGACGTTTACGATGGTTTTGGTGCTGCTGAAATTACAGTTGGTATTAGAGCTTATCAATGAGGATGAGAGTATTATTATCCTAAAGCTGTCGATCTTAACTACACTATAAAACCTTCTTATTCTACATTTGTAGGAAAATCTTTAAAGTATTCAGGGTCTGAGGAGTCAACTCTAACTACTAATAGTTTATGAAAGTTTTATCAAAACAAAGAAACTGATTTAATTGTAACACCTGCTCACCTACTTTTATTACCTTTAGATCAAAAAAAAATTTTAAATTTTTTTAATTTTAGTAACATTGGATCTGATAATCTTAAAGAATCTTCCGCATTTAAAAAAATCTCTTGTGCCTCTAAAACCTTTAATTCTAATTTAGTAACTCCATTAACTCCTTTTGTTGGGAAATACAAAAAAGTGAATCAATTACATTCTTCTGAAAATAGTTTTAATTTATCAAATAATTACGGCTTAGTTAGACAACATAACTTATTAAGTTTAAAAGCAACAACGTCTCAATATAGTACCTTTCTTGATAAAAACAGTTTTGATAAATTTTTATCTTACTCAAACTTTAAAAATGAATCATCAATTAACGATTTAACTCTTTTTAATAATGTAAACAACTTAGGAAAAGTAACGGAAAGTGCAAACCTATCTTCGTTTGTAAACACTGAGTCTTTAAATTACTTTAACAAACCTTCTTCAGCACCCTTCTTTAATCTTTTCAAAAACTACCCGAGCTTGTTAGCTACCTCCCCAAACTCAAATAGTTTTAATTACCCTTTAAGAAAATTGTTTAACGTGCAACTCTACAACTCCTATTCAAAAAATTTAGGATTAGTTAAATCGGCGTCGCAAACCCAAAACCTAACTTCTTTAACTTCGTCATCTGTTGAAAATACTTTTAATAACCTTGATGTTAATCAAAAGTTTTTAATTAACCAATCTTCTGGTCAAAGTATTTTACCTTCAGAGCAAAGTTTAAGACAAGCTGCTAACGTCTCTACTAATTTAAAAAATCTTAATTTAAATGATTCAAACACACCAGACTTTACTAGCTCTGGTTTAACTAAAGCTTATAATACTTCTCGTAGTGGTTGAGTAAATAACGAAGTTTTTACAAAGTTAGCTACTAACCGTACTTTTTTAAATGCACCGTATTCTCCAGTTTTTTCTAGTAATGCTCTTGTAAATAGCCTTAATTACGATACGACTAATGTTGTTAGTGGTGGAGTAAAAGCTATTAACAATACACTTCTTTCAACTTACGAAGTACAAAAAACAAGTAACGTAAACATTTTAAAAGGAAAACGTGATGGAGCCCCTGAGTTTTTAAATACAAGTTACTGAAATGCTTTTTGATCAAGTAGTTCACCAACTTTACGTTACAACTCTGTTTTAAAAGCTAATCTTGTTTCAAACTTAAAGTATTTACCTTCCTTTACTGGTTATTATGATTATGATTTTAAAAATGTTCAAGCATATGAATTACTTGAAGATTTATTTTGAGAAACCACTAATGCTTCTTATAACCATTCAGATTATTTAACTATTTCTGATAATGCTACAAAGCCTCAAACAATTTCCCTTTTAGATAAAACACGTAAACCTTTTTTTACAATTTCAAATACTGAAATTCAATCTTCTGATAAAATCGAATCGTTAACTAAGCCTACTCTAAAAGATTTGTCTTTGACTGGAAATTACTATACAAATAGTATTTATTTCGACGATTTAACAACACCTTCCACATTATGTACTACTAACGACTATTCTTATTTACCGTTAACTACTAACTTATTTCATAATGATGAGTCTTATGAATCTTGAAACAATTTTAGAAATACTTTTGCTCAAAATTCGAGTTATTCGCTTAACGTTGGTACAACCTTTTATAAACCTCAATCTTATTTAAACACTATTAATGCATTCAGAGCAAATTTCGAAGATTTTAACTGGTTTAGTACAACTACTTTACCTACAACTTCTACAGATAACTTGTTTATTGATAAGACATCTCTTCTAATCAATTCTACCTTAAATCAGACTTCAGATGAGTTGAATACACGAGTTTCTAATCCTTTAAGCTTACGAAGTTCTGCACGAAACTCTATTGTTACGTTTAATGCTTTACAAAAAGTGTTTCGAGCTCGTTTTGAAGATAGTCGATCAAATGTAAGTTTAAACCAATTCTCTGAACTCAAAACCCACCAACCTTTAATGACCCCTGCAAGAGTATCTTATGAATCTATGTTAGGTAAAACTCGAACCAGTTTTTATGACACTACTTTTTATAATTATAATGTTTTAGATGTTTTAAATACCTTAAGTGCTTACACTTCCTCCCTTAACTTCAATTTTTATGATTTTCCATTCTTATTAGCGGGGAAGAGTGATATGTCTAGATATATGTGATTCGATTGGTTTGCTCGTTGAGGAAGTCTAGATGTTCAATTTTCATCCGTTTCTCGTTACTCGAGTTTAGGGGTACCTTATATTAACAAACCTTTTGATTATAATGTTGATTCTAGTGAAACAATAACAGAAGTAGAGAAGTATTTTACTCGACTTACTAGAACTAGAAAAAATTATATTCCAAACTGAACCTATACTCCTTATATGTATGCTAGATCTACAACATGATCTAATTTAGATTTGACACGTAACTTAAACATTGCTGATGATAGCTACACTCCGCTAAGACTTTTATTTAAGGAGGTTAAATCGTATAACCAATCTCTTTCATTCTTTAATTCTGTAAGTAGTAAGTTTCATCAATCTCAATCTGGAACTAATTCTTATAGTAAAGGTGTTTGAAAACCTTTCTCTTCAACACAATCCTATTATTATACTTTGGCAACGTTAGTCGACTTTTTAAGTAAACGAGAATCGTTATATCGTCATTACTTACAAATTAACAATAATGTAATCCATTTACCTAATGGATTAACTGCGAACCCAAACAATCCGTTACTATTAGATTTAAAAGCTTCTTATTTATTTAACGATTTAACAAGTTTTTCAGCTGAGTATTCTCGTGAATTTTATTATAACTCTTTACAGTTTTTTAAGTACTTGTTAATTAAGGATTGATTAGTTTATCTTAAAAATATTCCTCTTAATTTAACATTCTTAAACGACTTTTTAATTTATCACTTGTTTGGTTTGAAAAATTCATATAAGAATGGAAATGCGGTTGAATTATATAAAAATCCTTATAAACCACTTAGAAAAGGTATTAGTAGTATGTTAAGATTACATGCAACTGGAGCAATTGGGATGCCTATTGAGGTTCGATTACAGATTTTAGCTTCTTCACGAGATGTTATCCATTCTTGATCTGTTCCATCAGCAGGAGTTAAAATTGATTGTGTACCTGGTTATACATCTCATAAAATTATGATCTTTTTAATGGAAGGTATTTATTGAGGTCAGTGTATGGAAATTTGTGGACGTTTTCATCATTGAATGCCAATAGTTGTTTATTTCATGAGACGAGATTTATTTTTTTTATGATGTACTCATTTCATTTTTAATGTTAGTTCTGATTCCGGTGATTTAAACGATCGACAATACACAGACTTTGTTCGTTATACTTCCTATAATCGAGCTTCTTGATTATATGAGGTAGCAAATAATTTTTAACCTACTTTAATTTCAATGCAAATAGCTTCTACTGAATTTACTTGACTTTCCTCCTACCTTGATAATGACTCTTTATGGTTAGACGGTATCCTCGGATGAGACGATACTTTTGATGCAGCAACAAGAGACTACAATATTTTTAGTTTCCTCACAGGAACTTTCTTTGTCGGTAGCCATTTTGCTTTAGATTCAATGACTAAACTTTCTTTCTTAGATACCATGCTTTTAAACGAATTTGATAGTGTTAACTTTTCACGTCAACTTTTTGATTTTTCTATGTGAGATCTTGCTACAAGTATTCCAAACTCATTTTTATTAACCCAACTTTTTTTCTTTACAGATTACCAAGATTTTATCGTTTCTGTACTTCATTACTCCCCTGAATTAACAATCGCTTTACTAGAATATATTCATATTTATTGAACTAATTTTGCAGTAAACTTTACTCCTTCAGCTGTTTTCGATGTTTTTAGCGATTCTTTACCTTCTTTCCTTTCTGAATTTTTAGATTATAACACAGCTTTCTTCTTCTTTACGTGATCAGCAATTTATACTGTCAGTCCTTTAACTGCGTTAAAATGAAACAATATGGTCGACGCTTATTTAGTTCGATTACATAGTTACCTGTTCGTTGTATCGCGAGAAGCACGAATTCAACTTGAAGCTGCTTTAACCACTGTATTTATTTTAGTTTTATATACTTCTATGAGTATTGCAACGTTTGACGATGATCAAGAAGAGATAATCGAATTTTTTAATGGTATGAATTTTTACGCATTTTTAAGTGTATTCATTTATTTCCTTTATCGATACTCCACTCATTACTTTTCTTTTTTAGAAGCTTCTAAAGATGGAGGTCGTGTGTTTGGAACTATTGAGCAGTTTTTAAAAGATGGTGCTAACTCTTTCGCTTTAGTACTTCGATTCCTTGTTTTAATGATCCGATTAAATATGTATGATACTGTCGATGATATTTTAGACTCCTATTATGTTTTCGTTGGAGACTTTGACGACGACGAGTACTTCTCTGATTTATTATTTTCTATTTTCGGAGCTATGTTTTTTGATCCAGACAATAATGATGACCGTTCTTTTTTCTTTGAAGGGGAAATGGATTTTACCGGAGATTTATTTTCAATCTATTTCATGGTTTGATCAAAATTTGCTTTATCTGTCGCTTTTTTAGTTGATGAGATTGCACGAATGGCTTTAGCTTTATATGTAACTTACCTTATTATTTTTGAGATTCAAGCTGTTAACCGATCTTACGTTGAGGATACTTATATTCTTGATAAAAGAGCTACTACTGCTTCTACATCACTGAACCATTTATAATTTAATACTCTAGATGTGTTTATCTTAAACATTATTTTTACATTCTAGAATTATCTTCGAAGGACGAGGTTTCCGTAAAATTTATTGAGGTTATCACCCTGTTTTCCAAAACTTAGATGCTATCTCCACATGAGGTTGAAATATGATTTCCCTCAGTGGTACCATCTTCTCTTATATAAATCTCTATGTAAATAGATTACTTATTCCATATTCTAGTGTTACTTCAATTATCGGATTTACTTTAATTATGTGTATTGCTATGCAATTATTGTCCGGTTTCTTTTTAGGTTGATATTATCAACCTGAACCAGGTTTAGTTATCGAAATGCGTGAAGAAATGTTTAACGATACTAGATTAGGGTTAGAAGTATTTTACATGCATGTTAGAGGAGTTGATATGATTTTCCTTCTCTCATATATGCATATTTTCAAAAAAATTTATTTAAAAAACTACGTCACAGCTGAATCTGATGGGTGACTTATCGGTGGATACGCTTTTTTATGATTCCATTATATTGTTTTTTTAGGAATTTCTTTAAGTGCTACTCATTTAAGTGATTTAACTTTAACTATTGTCGCTAATATTGTTTGATCATTATTTAATTTTATCCATAAAACTTATTACATTATTTTTACTAACAAGCATTTAAATACTGATCAATTAACAAGACTTATGGTTTTACATTATTTTACTCCGTGATATTATTTATATCTCGTTAAGTTACATATGTTATTCTGTCACGAAAGTTGAGATAGTGATAGTGGAGAAAATGTTTATGAAGATAAATCAGGTTCGTATGTTTCTTGATTTTACGATAATATCTTAAAAGAACTTCAAGATGCTTGGTATTGAACTCATTTCGTTTTCTTATATTTTTTTTATCATCACTTAACTCCTGCAACGGTTAGTTATTATTTTTTTGAAAGATGAAATTGTTCTGAATTAGATGAAATGCGATTCTATGCAGTTGCGCCTCATTGATATTTCCGAGCATTCATGGGTTTATTAGTTGTCTCTCCGTCCCACTACGAGGGTTTATTATGAATGGGGTTATTTTTAGTATTACTAGGTTGCTTACCAATTATTTATAATTGTTATAACTCAAACAATACTTATTTACCTGTTATTCCTATGCAATCTTCTCTTTTTCAAACATTAAGTTTCATGTTTTTCATGATGTCTCTTTATTGTGTCGCTAGTCTTTTACCTTGTGGACGATACTACTATGAACCTGAAGGAGGTTACGTAGGGAACCCTTGAGTTAAATTCTCTTACCAGTATATGTATTTATATTTAGGATGATTCTTACACCATTTAGATTTAATTGAATCTTACCCATTCCAATTTATTCAAAATTTTGAACGTAGACGCCCAAATTATAAATCCTTATCTAGTAGTCCAGAATTTTTAGGAACACCTTCAAAAAAAACTTTCCAATCTTACAAGTTGAGTAGATCTACCTCTCTCTAACTTTTGTTTATTATCTGCCTTACGTTGTACAAAATTTCTATAAACATTACCCTTATGTAAAACCTACTTATAAAATTAAATTATTATGAATTTTTAAAAATGTAAACTTAATTTTGTCCCTTGCAAAATTTAATTATTTAAGCATTGTCCACGATTTTACAATTTTACGATCTGTTCTTTCAACAACCACTTCTAACACAATCTTACCCACCCTCTTAACTGGTTTATTTGGAAACTTAGAATACACAGTTTTTAAAAAACACCTAAAGACTCCAAAAACTTTTTGAAAGATTAATTTAGACAAAAGTTTAAAGTATCACCTATTAGTTAATACTTTAACTCCGCTTAGTACCCAAACAGCGCCTATTTTAATTTCCGACGTACTTTTTACTAATCAGTATTATTTACCTTTAAGGGTTGCAAACGTTTCTTTACATAAAAAGCTTTACCGTACTTTTTTAATAACTTATTTATTTTTTATTATTCACTCATCGCCAAAATTAAACAACAACTTCAGTTTACCTTTACAATATTACTTAGTTAGTGATACTTTTCTACTTCTTAGTTATTATAATAACTATTTCTGTAAGATTTATAACTTTTAAATTCTCTATTTGCAATCTTCTTTAATGCAAAGATTTATTTTTATTAAACCTACACATTTACTTTTTGCTGTACATAACCGTCTTCTTCATATTTTAGGCTTTTCAAAAAACTCTAAATCATTTTTTTCATCTTTTTCAAATTATACTTTTACAAGTAATTACGTACTTCCACAACTCGTTAAAACCCCTAAACTAACTATTTTTGATAACATGTATCACGTCCTTTTTTGAAATAAGGCTCGAGTACTTTATTATCTCAATAATTGAGTTTATACTACTAATCATAAACGTATTGCTGTCAACTATTTTTGATTCGTTATTTTATCTGGGATTTTTGGAATGGTTTTAGCAACAATTATTCGTTTAGAGATGGCTTATCCTGGAGTTGGGATCTTAGCCGGGGATAGTTTACAGTACTTAAGTGTAGTAACTGCCCACGCTGTTATTATGGTCTTCTTTATGATTATGCCTTTAGTTTTCGGTGCCTTTGGAAACTTTTTATTACCTACACAATTAGGAGTTCATGATGTTGCATTTCCTCGATTAAATAGTGCAGCATTTTGGTTCTTACCAGGTGGTTTAATTATGTTAGGTCAATTAGTTTGTCTTGATCGACGATACCAACGAATGAATTGTTTCAATATCCGTGAAGTAGAAGCTTTACTTAAAGGGAAATTTTTCCCTGATTTAGTAAATTCTCAAGACCATAGAACGTTATTAAATAATTCTATGGTGGGACTTCGTTTTAAAACAAATAATTTAGATACTATTGCTCATGATACATTACTTTTTAATACTTATTCACTTTCTACTAAAGCAACGAAACGATACACTTACTTCACACCTTCTAATATTGAAAATTTAAATTCATATGAATTTTATAATTTTTCTGATTGATCATATAGAGCCGTTACTTTTATAGCTAATTTAAAATCTTTAAATGTTACAAATACGCTTACTCAATACTTTAACTCTATTGGTTTAGAATTTAAAACACTTTTTTCTTCTACAAATCATAATTTAAACGAAGTACCTTCCTCGATAACTCAATCTTCTATTTTTAGCTCCCTGATAACCCCTTTTTATGTACATAGTACATTCTTCACTCCTTTTAGTTTTTTAGAAAACTTTACAACGCTTACTCTACCTGTTAAAGTTCTAAATAAAAAAATCACTACAACTGAAGACGAAGCTTCTTATTTAGGTACGCAATTTCAAACGTTAACATCTGCTGACCAAGTTTTAAATAGTCAGTCTGAAAACACTTATTTTATGCGTTACCAACGAGCTTTAAACCCTGTTTTTAAATATGATTATAAACTTGGTAACTACTTCACTAAAGAAGATATTACAATGACCCCTTTTATGTTTACGACGGCTATTGACGTTACAGGTGGTATTCGAAAATCTTCTTGGTTTTTCTCTTCAAAATTTAGTGAACTATTCGATGCAAATTTAAAAACTTATTTAGCTTCTTACAGTGGTCACTCAACTAAAGAAGCTAACCTTGATAATCCTTACGTCCAAAATACGTTTGGTTTTTATAACTTTTTATATAATTTACAAGACGAAGCTTCTTTAATCAATTATCGATGATTAGCTTTATCGAACATGGATCAAAAATTTCACCGAATGTATTTAACTAGTTCTATGCAACAACGAATTTTTGCTAATTGACGTCAACTTAAATTTACTCGAGAAGCTTGACGTTGTAAACTATTAACAGCTAGACATCAAAAAACGTTATATCATCGTTATGCGAATGAGGACGGTATCTTTTGAGCTATTGAACGAAACGCTAAAGATGTTTTACCTGGTTGAGCTATGATTACCCCTTTTTCAGCTAGAACACGATTTACTGCTATCGGTAAAGTTGATATTGGTTTAATGGGAGTTTTTTTAGTTTTAAACTCTTCTATTGTAAGTTCTGCAAACTTTTTAGTAACTTACCGATACTTATCAACCTTAAACAATCGTAAAATGAGAGATGCTAGATCCTTTTTTACTGAAGGGGTTATGGTTGCTTCTTGAATGATGATTGCAGCAAACCCTATGTTAATTATCGGTATTTTAATGTTATTAGCTGATCGACATTGACAAACCTCTTTTTTTGATTATTCAGGAGGAGGTGATACTGTACTTTTTCAACATATGTTTTGGTTTTTTGGTCACCCAGAAGTTTACGTTATTATGATTCCAGCCTTTGGATTTAATAATACCATCCTTTCTTTTTATTTAAGAAAAAGAGTTTCCGCAAGAGCTAGTCTTCTTTATTCTATGTATACGATTGCGTTTTTAGGTTTTTTTGTTTGGGGTCATCATATGTATATGGTTGGACTTGCTCATACTACCCGTATGCTTTTTAGTACATTGACGGTTATGATTTCAGTTCCAGCGGCAACTAAACTTATGCATTGATGTGTAACGTTAGTTAATAGTTCTTTCGCTATGGAATTACCTTTCTTTTTTGCGCTTTTATTTATTTTTTTCTTCGTTTCTGGTGGAATCAGTGGAATGGGGGTTGCTCATACAGGAATGGATATTTTATTTCATGATACGTTCTACGTTGTCGGTCACTTTCATGTAATGTTCGCTGGATCTGCAATGTTTGCAAATTTCGGAGCCTTTTATTTCTACTTTCCTTCCATTTTCGGGGTTAAATTCAGTCGAATTTACGGGTATTTACATTGTATTTACTTCTTAATGGGTCAACTTTTAACCGTTGTCCCTATGATTTGATTAGGGTTTTCTGGGATGCCTCGTCGAGTTTTAGATTATCCTGCTTCTTTAGGAGGTTGACATGCTGTTGTCTCTGCAGGTCATCTTTTAAGTGTTGCAGGGTTAATGGCCTTTTTTATTATGATCTTTGATAGTTTACGACAAGCTCGTGCTGTTACTCGTAATACTTTTGGTATTAGTCGATTTAATACTCGACTAAACTTTTATCTTTACGAAATTGCACGGACTAAATATATTCAACGTAAAGGTTGATACCTTTCTCGTTTTAATACTTCTCATCGACTAAAATTAAGTAATTTTAATTATTCAAATAATGAGTATTTAGAAACTACTTTATTTTCGTATAACTTCGTTAAAAAAAATTAAAACTATTTAAATTTAATGCAAAACCCTAAACTACTTTTTAAGTACGCCCTCTTTGGTTTAAACTTTTTCTTTCTAAGGTATGGTACTCAAAATCGAAAATCGATTTCACTTTTACTTCCTCACTATTCTCTCTATTTTTTGATAACCCATATTAGGTTATCATCCGCCTTTTATATTCCTCAACTTGTTGATATCTTTTCGTACGAGTTACCATTAAGTTCTACTAATTTAAATAGTACGCCAGGACCTCAAGTACTTAACACTCGTGAAGTAGCATCGAAAACAATCGTGTACCATTTTCATAACTTGTTAACTCATAACCGAATTTTTATATTTTCCTTAAACCTTAAATCTTTACCTAATTTTACTAACGTAAAATCTATTGCTGAACTTTTTCCTAACGCTGCTTGGTTAGAACGTGAGGTTGCAGAACTTTTTAACTTTACGTTTGAGGGGCGAAAAGATACACGAAATTTAATGCTTCAATACGGGGATAGTAGTGCACCTTTTCAAAAGTTTTTCCCATCAATTGGATTAAAAGAATTGTCTTACGATTTTTTACGTGATTTAGTTAGTCAACAAAATGTCGCCGCTCAATTTTAATCTTAATCTTAAACGTTCTAATAGCTCAGTTGGTAGAGCACAAGGCTGAAAACCTTGGGGTCAATGGTTCGAGTCCATTTTAGAACAATTATAAGTGTTTATATTCAGTGTTACATGACGTATTTATT
>Ga0206682_10003493_pt1 | contig 13386 bp, 10 predicted proteins | sample M240m12015metaG_FD_155444 | JGI IMG/M metagenome (GOLD analysis project Ga0206682, IMG submission 155444) | Ammonia-oxidizing marine archaeal communities from Monterey Bay, California, United States - M2 40m 12015 | ecosystem: Environmental > Aquatic > Marine > Intertidal zone | place: USA... | reverse complement strand
CATCGCCCTCATGTTCATCATCATCTAATTCGATGGAATATGAGTCCTTTCGAATCAATAGTTTGGATCCTGAATATCCCAAAACCAGAATGGTAATCATGATGAATGAAATAAACCACCATGTGGAAAATATGGAGGTATCAACTAAAGCATCATCTCCAAAATCTACCTCTTCATTCAAACTCAAAATAATGGTTTCCTCTTGCAAAAACCATGGTGAAAATGAATCAGTTGCATATCCTTGGCCAGAAATTGACACTGACATAGGGTGTTGTTCACTCAGACTCGTAATGCTTCCATCTACTGCTGTTGGTTGATAGAGGATTTGAATTGCATTTTGACCTAGTGTTAATTGACCTGATATATTGAAACTCGTCGTAATTGCATATCGTATGTGTGTTCTATCATCATCAACTTGGGTTAATTCCATGCCAGATTCTACGTTACACTCCATGGAGATGTATTGAAGCGAAACACCTTCGATAAAAATAGCATTTTCAATCGATGTAGAATAATTGACTTCATGGATATTAGCACAATATGATGTTGCGAAGAGCATGGCTTCATCCGATGATAATTTAACATCAGTATCAAGTGAATACCTGCTCAAATCACGAATATTTGAAGAATCAAATTTGTTCAAAGTGAATGTTTCCTTCACCAACAAAACCGTTGAATTAAGACTCAAATCCATCGACCTCATGTAGTCTTCATCTGGTAATAACTCGCAACTGAAACTGCCAGAAGATTCACAATTTAGATCCCATATATCTTCTATACCGTCACCATCATCATCTTCATCAATGGAGTTGGGGATTCCATCCCCATCATAATCCGAACCAGATTCGCCGACACCGATCCTTTCATGAGAAGTACGATAGGTTACAACATGGTCTGTTAATGAAGAAAATATGGCATAATCAATCGAGTTATCTTCTGATTCAGTTATTTCAAAATCTGTAAATGTATGAAACAATGCTACTTCAGAAATCGTACTGGAATCGGAGGAGTCGTATGTGGTAAGGAATTCTCCCATTTGAGTCCTATGAACATGTACAAATGCCCCACTTGAGCCCCATTTGTAGGAATTTACCCCAGGTGTATCTATAGGTCTGAGTTCAGAACCTGAGAGGGTCCATTTACGGATTTGATTAGCGTTGATGCTCACAGAAAACATGGATTCATTTGGATCAAAAGAGCAGTCGTTAATGCTCGAGTCGAGACTAAATTCATGGTGGACATATTCTCCTATTGAGTCCCAGACAATTAACAAGCCGGTATTGTCCACACCCATGATGTAAGTTCCAGAAGGCGAAATATCTGCACATGTCATCTTAGTTGAAAAATTACCAGTATACTCTGCCTCTATGCTCAAATCTTCACGATTCATTTTGATGAGGCCAGCAGCGGGATGGTTTGTAAGGAGAGATGCACCGTTATCTGTCCAAGAAACGAGAACTGCATTAGACGCAGTTGCCTGTGATGAAATTTTAGTATTGAATGTATCAGAATCAAGCACGTATATGGTGTCCTCACCAGCCCCCCCATCTCTTAACGTAAGGGCTAAACGTAAATCATCCGGTGATAAGGCTATTGACAGAATTTCCTGATCAAAAATTTTGGATTGAATTGTGGTTTGATTGCTCGTAGAAAACTCAACAAGTGTGTTCCCAAACGATGCATATGCTCGACTTCCATCATCGCTAAGTTCGATTGATCCGTATCCCTGAGATTCTAGCTGGGACTCATACGTTGATTCGAAAAACAAAGAACTCTTACCAGCTCCTGCTAACGGGGATATGAAGAGAATCGATAAGGCTATGACGAGACATCTACACATCGAAGAGTTCGCCATGATTGATAATGCCCAGTACGATACTTAAACAATCCCCTTCGTGTATCATTTCTGTTACCAACTTGTTTATATTTTTCATCGGTTAGTTCATGAAGGACTTCAAGTTGGAAAGGGCATGGCATCTTTACCACTGGATGAGAACGGCAACATGATTGTACGAATTGGTCATTCTCCCGATCCTGATGATGCGTTTATGTTCCACGCAATGACTACAAACGCTTTTCCAACACCTGGTTACAATTTTGTTCATGAATTACAGGATATTGAAACGCTAAATCACCGCGCTATGAGGCAAGAACTAGAGGTATCAGCAGTCTCAATTCATGCTTTCCCAGACATCGCTCAACATTACGCTTTGATGAACTGCGGGGCTTCTATGGGGGAAGGCTATGGGCCAATGATCGTTTCAAAACAAGGGCTTAGTCTTGATGACGCAAAGAATTCTGTTATCGCTGTCCCTGGTCTGAAGACATCGGCATACATGGGCCTTCGATTAGCTTGGGGAGATGTAAACGTAGAAGTCGTGCCGTTTGATGAAATTATTCCTCGAATTTTAGACGATACATACTCCTGCGGTCTCATTATCCATGAGGGGCAACTCACATACGTGGAACACGATTTGAACGTACTCATTGATTTGGGTGTCTGGTGGAACAATCGAACTGATGGATGGCCTATGCCTCTCGGTGGCAACGTTGTCCGTAGAGATCTTGGTGATAAAATCATGGAAGACATAACAATGTATACGAAAATGAGCATTGAACATTCGATTAAGCATCCAGAAGAAGCGTTAGAATTTGCTAAGGCTTGGGGAAGAGGAATCGATGACGAAACAAACCAGAAATTCGTCACAATGTACGTGAACGATCGCACCATTGATTACAAACCTGAGGGTAGAGCCTCGATTCGTAGATTCCTGAAAGAAGGGAAAGAAATTGGACTAATAGATCCACAATTCTCAGAAGACTCAATGCAGTTCATTGGTGCGACTGAAGAATAGGTGTTCGAATGAGCGTTAAACCAGACGTCAGTGAATATGGCTCTGTGGATCCTGCTCCTGCATCTTATGAAAATAACTTTGAGGATATGAAAACTCTCCTACTTGATGACTCAGCACGTATGTTTGAACGCATGAGAGTTGTGTTTAAATTCCGCAATATTCGTAACATCGAATCTTGCCTTGCTCTCTGCGAGGCCTTTTCTAGTGAAAGTGCTTTGTTACGACACGAATTGGCATATGTTTTGGGCCAGATGCAAATGGATGAAGCACTCCCAACACTCATTGAACGATTGTGTGATGAAGAAGAACATGTCATGGTTCGACATGAAGCAGCAGAGGCTCTCGGTGCCATTGGAAACTTAACAGCTAAACCAGTTTTAGAGGCTTTCATAAATGATCCACTTATTGAAGTTAGTGAATCCTGTGAAGTTGCACTTGACCTCCTAGATTGGGTTGCTAAAAGTACTCTATCTGACGATTGATTCAATCACGACATTTTAGAACCTTAACTAACAGGACCAAATGGTGAGGACATGCCACACGAACACGTAAAATTAGCTCAGGCACCTAATGGCGAGATTGGCCCAAGGTGCCATGACTGTGACATGCGCTTGACATTTGGGTCCTCAATGGTCCACAACGAACATTACTACTGCTGGGATCACTACGTCGAGAAAACTGGTGCTGATTCCGTCACAGAAGTAAGTTCCACTGAGCAGAAATTCTACATTAAGAAATAGATTGGGTTTCGTTCAATAACTGTCACCTGTTGGTGAGATTATGGCTTCTCAAGGATGGGCACGTTTCGCACATCGTTTTGGGCGTTATTATCAGACTTCCCAATTTTGGCGTCCTCCACGCATGCCTAAGAGAGAATGGATGTTTATTCCATTCGGTGGCGCACCGCCTCTGAGACACCGTGCTTTCAGAGAGGAAAGTGAGTTGCGGCAATTCCTATCTGAAAGGGCAATGCATTCTTGTTTCTATTCTACAGCTTACTGGAACAAACCTTACGAAATGAAAATGGATGCGAAAGAATGGCAAGGTGCAGATTTAATTTTTGATTTGGATGGCGATCACTTACCAGGTGTTACTGATCGTGATTTCCCCGGTATGCTTGATGTCATCCGTGACCAAGCACATTCTCTTTGGAACGATTTTTTAGAACCAGAATTTGGTTTCAAGAGAGAATTTCTGCAAGTCACGTTTTCAGGCCACAGAGGGTTTCACCTTCACTATCGTGATCCTTCGCTCTTCCACCTGGATTCAGAAGCCAGAAGGGAGTTGGTATCACACATCCGTGGCGAAGGAGTTGATGTATCAGGCGGGCTTGCGCAGTATAATGATGCCAATTCAAAAGGATGGTCGAAAAGAATCCGTGGCCAGATCCCCACTCTCATAGGGAAACTAACTGATATAGCAAATGAAACCGATGATTCGAAATCAATACTCAAAACCTTACATTTGGAGCTTAAAGAACAATTGCGGCGAGAAGGAAAGCCCGGCCGAGGTGTCGCTTCGATTGAAAAATTAGCGAATTTATTTGTTCATGAAGATCGCTTACAGAGAGTACTTGATGGAAAGTTTGCAGCATTGGGTAAGTCACAAGGATTATTTTTGGACTTGGTTAAATCCGATGCTTCAATTGTTTTAGGTGCTGCTGGAGAAACAGATGAAGTTGTTACGATTGACGTTCGAAGACAGATTCGTTGGCCAACATCGCTTCACGGAAAGACTGGAATGCGCGTAACTGAATTTGAACTGGAGCGACTTGATCCAGATCGGTCTAATCCGTTTGATGCGTTGAATGAAGCTTTTGTATTTGGAATGGATAAAAATCTCAAAGTTCAAATCACTGTTGAAGACGCCATTGTTCGTTTTGGAAATCAAACGCATGATGTAAAACAAGGAGACATATTAGATGTTTCAGAGTCATCAGCTACATTTTTGTGTCTAAAAGGCTGGGGCTCCCTCGTTTAATAGCCTCTAAAAATCGTGTGTTTTTGATATCCTTTTTGTGGGAAGGTTCAAGGGCAGTATCATCTCCAAGGAATTTAGAGGTGAGCCGATGCGCCGGAAGAAAAAGAACAAATCACAAAATGTTCCCGCTACACCTCTCCCTCCTTTGCCAGGTATGCCATTGCCTCCTCCTGCCGGAGGACAACCCTTGCCAAGCATGCCTTTGCCCCCAATGCCGACTGCTTCTGAAGCGTTGCCTCCAGCACCTATGCCTGTTCCAGAACCACTTCCTCAGGAAACTCTCGAAGCGCCTCCATTGCCAATACCTGCTTCTGTGCCAGCACCACAAGCCACTCCAGAAAAGAGTACAAATGAATATAGCGAGCTTTGGGCTAAAAGATCAGCAAAGCCGTTGCCACAAATCTACGGAGCCATTGACAGACTTGGTTCTGGTGAAACTGGCTCACTTCTCGATAGGTACTCTGACCGCTTTGGACATTCACTCGATAGAGATATCATCGTTCTAAGGAAAAAGGAACGTGAAGAAGCGCTCAATGAAATCCGAGCCGAACCCGTTGTCGAATTACTCGATGCAGAAGAACCTGATCGATTATCTGAGGTGGAAGATGAACTACGCTCGCTTAAACCTCAATACGAAGAAGCAAAATCTGTTCAAGACAAAGCAGCACTGAAAATACTTGTTCCTCAACTTGAGGCTTTAATGCGTGAACGCAAAGCACTCAAGGGAATATCTTCGGCACCAAAACCAATGAAAGTTGCAAAAGCCGTTGAACCAGAGGAAGAGGAAGAAAAGGAACAAGAAGTCGAATCAGAGATGGATGATTCAGATGTATTGTTCACTCAATTCTTTGGAATAGTCAATGATCTTCTTGGTGACGAGTTGCCGGAAGAGGCAATTGAAACTTTCATGGCATCTGATGGATTTGATTTATTCAAAGAAGTCGGGGCTGATCCATCTTCAATTGGCGATGAACGTCGCGGTGAGTTCTTCAAGATAATCGATGAACAACTTGGCAATATGCCTGATGAATCGATATCAGCATTCGTTGAATCTGGAGATTTTGCACTGTACAAGCAGATCTCTGAAATGTACGCATAAGTGAAGTGATAAAATGGGATTACTCGATAAGGTTGAAACTAAAGAAGAAGTTGTCAAAAAGGCCAAACCAGCCGCAAAGGCAGCGAAGGCAGTTGCAAAGAAAGCAACTCCAGCGCCTAAGAAAGAAGCAAAGGCCAAGAAAGTAAAGGCAAAAAAAGCACGTCCAGAAGGTCTATCCTCTGAATTTGAGATTGCATCGAGCCTGAATCGTGTCATCGCCTGGTGGGTCAACTTCACAGTGAATTTCGCTCTCCTTATCGGAGCATTGGTCATGTCCGTAACCACGGGCGGTGCTAGTGGTGGATTTGCTACAACTCTCCTCTTTTTAGGAGCAGGTTTGATCTTTATCTTCAACGGAGTTGTTTTACCTACTTGGACTGGACGAAATCTTGGCCAATACACATCTTCCACTCGATATATTCGTGGAGATGGTTCAAAACCACTCTTCCTCCATGGATTGTTTGTCAATAATATTGGAGTTTCATCGCTTATTGGATTCATTATGGTGTTCACACAAGCAGGTAAATTATCTGATGGTGGGGCGCCTATTGCGTTCACTTCCATCGGGGCAATTTTGATGATTCTCTGGATTGTTAACTGGCAATTTTCACGCAACAGCGACTTGCGCCAGGGTCTCTTTGATTTGATGTTTGGAGCATACCTCGTACGATATGTATCAGAAGAGGGTGAGGCATCAGGATTCAGAGCACGTCTCGAAAGTATGAGTCAATTCGGAGAGAAATATGCTCAACGTGTTGAAGATAAAAAGAAGGCAAAGGAAGTCGCTTCTAAAGAAAAGAAAGAAGAAAAATCTGATTCCGAATCAGATGATTGAAATCGTTGACCAGATCACTGATTGGATATGCTGATTAAGCGGTTTCAACCATTTCTGGTTCACATATTCCTTTGGATTTGCGTGGTTCTAATCGCATTGATGTTACCAATCGATCACACTTTGATTATCCTTATCAGTATTCCAATCGCTATTATCGATTTGTGGCTTAGTTTTACCTTAGGTTTGATGTTACAGTTACCCAAACAACGACAAGCTAACGAAGTACCTGATGGCTGGATTTCTGAAGAGCATGTGATCGATGGATATCCTGTCCGCTGGTTGAGAACTTTGATCGATGATAGGAAGCCATTAGCGATATTGATTCATGGTTGGAATTCACGTCCAATCAATATGGAAGGACGTTCTAAGATGTTCCTCGATTCAGGATATAACGTTCTTCTCTTTGAAATGAGAGCGCATGGGGGGAATATTCCTGTTGACCACTGGGCGGCCATGCATGTTTGCCATGATTTTGAAGAGGTACTGAAATTATATTCAAACAATGGATGGCTCGATAACGGATTTATCGTTCACGGGCATAGCATGGGGGGCTTTATAGCTCAACGCGGACTAAGGCCAGAACTAGAAACCTCAAAGAATTTGAAAGGACTCATACTTGAATCTCCTGTTACATCTTATTCTTTGATCAATAATGCGACATGTAAGGTATTGAGAATTCCAACATCGATTCATCCCTGGATGATGAAGAGGCTTTTACGGCACTACAACTCGATGAATAAGGATCAGTATAGAGTGAATGACGTGGAATTCTTAGAATCGCCTCAATGGGGTCTACCTGATGCACCAACACTCCTTGTTCAGGCTAAACATGACGCTACATTGGGCCAAGGTCATTGGAAGCACCTTGTTGATGTCCATTCAAGACATGAATCTCTTTTTGAATATCATATTGTTGAAAAACTCAAGCACAGCCAAGAACGTACTAATGAAGGCCGAGATATGTTAATCAGTAACTGGATGAAAAAGGAATCACTCTTCTTCTGAGGTGTGGTTTGCTTGAACTCGAGCAAGTTCTCTCATGTCATCGACCTCATCCAACTCATCTACAATTTCTTCACCGAGCAATGTTTCCAATACATCTTCCATTGTTAGGATGCCAGATGTACCTCCAAATTCATCTTGTACAACTGCAAATTGTTGTCTCTGTCCAAGGAACATTTCCAGGGCTGAATCCACACTTTGGTCCATTGAAATGAATTGCACCGGTTTCAAGAACTCTTCAACACATCTTTCCCATTCGTCACGGCTAGCTGCGACAAGTAATTCTGATCGTATCACAAGTCCTTGTATGTCGTCGATTGATTCATCATAGACAGGGATTCTTGAGAACCGAAGAACTGGATTCTCATCAAGTACTTCCCTGATCGACTTACCTTTGTGAAGAGCAGAAACGACAACACGCGGAGTCATAACTTCAGTAATTGGAATCTCTCGGAGTCTCAACAAATTGAGAATAACTGTCTCCTCATCTTCCATTAAGGCTCCTTCTTCTTCGCCGAGATCTGCTAATGCGGCCAAATCATCTCTGGTAACCAATTGTCCATCGGCACTTGGGAGGATTTTCTTCATCCATTGAATAGGTGCTACAATGAATATGAGCAAGGATGTTATGATTGTTAGTAGCCTACCTGTAAGAAGAGATAGTTGACGCCAATATGCTGTACCAAGGGTCTTAGGAATAATTTCAGAAAGAAAGAGAACGGCAAGTGTGAGTATAATCGATGCAATTGTGAGATACTCGTTCCCATATACTTCTTGAACCTGTGAACCAACACCTGCTGCTCCCATTGTATGTGCAATGGTATTCAGCGTAAGAATCGCCGTGAGAGGTTTAACTGCATCATCTTCTTTGAGTTTGGACCAAATCAAACCGCGTTTATCAGTTTCTTTTTGCCAGACAGCAACCTGTGTGTTAGGGACAGATAAGACGACTGCTTCAAGTATAGAGCATAGAAATGAGACTCCGATAGCCAAAATTGTATAGAATATTAGTAATTCAAGGCCCATGATGAACGAGTACTCCTGTCCGTTGGATATCACCCCTAGAAGGACAAAGTTATTCAAAATGACGTACATTTATGCTCATTATGGGTCGAGTTGAAATCGGTTGGTAGGTTCGCCGTGTTATGAGCGATGGAGACCACGTGCTAATTTGCGTGGCATGGCCTTATGCAAACGGTCCACTGCATCTCGGACATGTCGCAGGATGTTACCTGCCACCAGACATCCACGCTCGATTTGAAAGGGCTCAAGGCAACCGTGTGTTGATGGTATCGGGTTCTGATGAACATGGTACGCCAATTACTGTAACGGCAGAACAAGAGGGGATCGAACCACAAGATGTTGTGGACCGGTTCCATGAAATTAATTCGAAGGCATTACTCGATCTTGGTTGCACATGGATGCCAACGATTGATCCAAGAGGTGTCGAATATGGAGGTTCACTATTCAATAGAACAACTGACTCTGAACATAAGATACGGGTCCAATCAAATTTCAAAGCACTTTTTGATGCTGGCTTTTTTGAAATGAGGACGATGGAGCAATATTTCGAATTGAATCCTTCAGGTGGAGGGAGATTCCTACCAGATCGATACATTGAGGGTACTTGCCCAAGTTGTGCAGCCGATGGCGCCAGAGGAGATCAATGCGATAGTTGCGGCGCAACATACGAGTCTTCTGAATTGAAAAATCCAATCTCAAAAATGAATCCTGATTATGAAGTTGAAATACGGGATACAGAACACCTCTTTTACCGACTTGATCTCTTCCAAGATGCGCTTCAAAAACATGCTGAGCAACGCCAATCGGTATGGAAGCCGAATGTCCGAGCCATGACAAAACAATGGCTCGATATGGGATTGCGCCCGAGAGCCGTTACACGTGATTTAACATGGGGTATCGATGTACCAATAGATGGTGAAGATTGGATTGGAAAATGCATATATGTCTGGTTTGAAGCTGTACAAGGATATCTTACTTGTTCTCAAATTTGGTCTGAGAACCATGCTCAAAATCCCATTGCATGGGAATCTTGGTGGACAAATAGTGAAGGATCAAATCCACGTCATTACTACTTCCTAGGCAAGGACAACGTTCCATTCCATACTGTTATTTGGCCTGCTATCATTATGGGGCTCAACCATGTACGCAACGGTAAGAATGCAAATGATCCTGTAGATCTTCCATCCATTGGAGATTTACATTTGGAAGACAATGTTCCTGCAATGGAATATCTCATGCTTGCTGGTGGTCAATTTTCTAAATCTCGAAAACATGCTATATGGCTCCCTTCCTTCCTAGAGAGATTTGATCCAGACACGTTAAGGTACTATCTCAGCATAAATATGCCAGAAGGCCATGATACGGATTTCACATGGAATGAATTTGTTGATCGAATTAACAATGAACTCATTGCAACGTATGGGAACTTCGTTAATCGAGTAATGTCTCTAACTGCACGACTTCCACATGACGGTAATTCCCCTCTGATTCAGTTCGATGATAATGGATTGCGTACTGAAGATATGCAATTTTTAGAAACGCTTCATTCGAAAATTACCGACTCATTAAAGCGTCATCGTTACAAAGAAGCACTTCGATATGCTATGAATGCTGCACAACATGGGAACCAACTTTTACAAAACGCAGCACCATGGAAGCATTTGAAATCAGATGTAGGTGCTGAGGGACGCCATGAATCGCTTTCTTCACTTGCATTCGGGTGGAGATTATGCCGATACTTGGCTATCGTGACCCAGCCCTTCCTACCGTTTAGTTCTCAGAAACTCTGGTCTATGTTGGGTCTTCAAAACGACGTATCCAGTCAACCATGGGATTCGGCAATGGATTGGAATCAAGAGATTCAAACTACCGATGAGAATTATGAACCCCTATTCAAACGCTTAGACCTACAAGAGATTGTCGAACAAGAACAATCCCTCGTAGAAGAATCGGAACCATCGGCCATAGGCCATGGCGTAAAGGGTGGAAAAAAGGAGACTAAAAAAATGAAAGAAGAACAACCAGAAGGAATAACATATCTTGAATTTGAGACATTCATGGAAGTCGAATTACGAGTTGGGAAAATTGTAAGTGTCGAAGACCACCCGAATGCAGATCGTTTGTATGTTGTAACTATTGACGATGGTACCGATACACAACGAACCATTTGTGCAGGCATTAAGGAGTACTATTCTATCGAGGATTTGGAAAATATGACTGTTGTATTCGTTGCAAATCTCAAACCAAGGCCTCTACGTGGCGTCGTAAGTGAAGGCATGATGCTAGCTGCTGATGATGGTAATGGAGCAGTTAAACTCGTGACAATAGACGGAGAGATTTCGACAGGGTCACTCGTTCGATAATCGATTACGAACAGCAACCATGCATAGCCGAGAGTATACTTTACCTTCGCTGGATAATTCTGGTAGATGTTCTCTCATCTCAATCCCATAATTATCTGGTAAAGAATTTAGATTGATTTCAATATTAAAAATGGCTCCTTTCAGTGCTGCTGATGCTAAAAGACCCGCAACTCCGACATCTGATACAGCGTTTTCATTTCCGAGTGTTGCTAAATCAGGTAACATTGTCAACAGCTTAAGTGCATGGCATGCTGTGTCGAATGGCACCTTGGCAGCACCTAACATAGAATTCCGAATTTGATCCCGTCGTGTCGCTTTCTCATCATCATTAGATTTCGGCATTTTAAAACCGGCAACAACAGCATCAAACGCTTCACTGTCCTTTTGTGCTAGGTTCAAACCTTCTTCTAGAAGAGGATCTGCTATAGCAATAATAGACTCAGATATCCCCCATCCATCCTTGTATTTATCGCTGCTAAGTGTGAGGTTAGCCACCATTTTGGCTAAGGCTGCGGCTTGACCCAATGCAACACCTGCAGCAGACCCACCGCCTGGAGTCGGTTCACTACTGGCGAGAGCAGATTGAAATTCTCTTAATGTTACATCTGCCCAATTCATATTTCATCACCTTCCAATGACCATTCAATAATTCGTTCTCGTGGATTGAAATGGTGTATGCTGTTTAGTCCAAGTTTCTCTATTGCTATAGCAACATATTCTTCATCTGATAATTCCTTGTCATCTGCATACCAAATACCAGCCTCAACCATTGAATCGAGTGGGACCAATCCGACTATTTCTGAACCGATTGCTTCCCCTCTCATGTCCTTTGCAAGGGATTCAATCACATCGTATGCATGATGAAGATTCGTCTCCTGGTACTTCTGTAAATTCATGGATACTTGACTTATTCCGTGAGACTCTAAAGGAACGCCCATACCTTGGACATAGGTGAGCAATCCATTTGTTCTAAATCGCTTAGATGCATCAATTGATTTCATTAATCTCCCACTAGATCGTACTATTGATCCAATTTGTTTAGAGATAGCAGCATCTTTTTCATCTATGTTTACATTGTATGCGATGAGGATATCTCTCGAACCAATGGTAATCGCTCCACTCTTTTGAGCTGATTCAATCCATTCAGATGTACCGTAGTCAGGCATGCGCGTCACATCATCATGGATTGTAGATTCACCTGAAAATCGATCCATTAAACCCTCATATTCTCCCTTTCGTAGTTTAGATAGGGACTTGCGGGCAGGATCAGAGGCAGCGCCCCCATACATGAATACGGGGACGGATAAGTCCGCTACTTTTATTGAAACACGCTGAGCAATCTCTGAACATTGTTCTATCGAAACACCAGTAATTGGAACAAATGGACATACATCAACGCAGCCCATTCGAGGGTGTTCGCCTGAATGTTGTTGCATATCAATCTCAGAGATCGCTTTTTCAATAAGCAAGAATGCAGCCTGTTCAACTTCAGCCGGTGGTCCTGCGAATGTAATTACAGTTCGATTGTAATCAGCATCTGGTTCAACCCCAAGTATCTTGACACCAGATATACGAGCTGCATCGACAATTCTGTTGATTTTCTCGATATCTCTACCTTCTGATATGTTCGGAACACACTCGATGATGGACTTGCCCATGGTCATTGGTTTTGAATAAGGACTTTGAACATTGACCTGTTCAACCATACAAACCGTCTGGAGATGATGTCATTCCACCTCTAGATTTCTTCTTTTGAAGACGTAGAATTGCCTCCATGACATCCGAATGTTTGACAACACTTCGATTTTGGCGGATAGCAATCATTCCTGATTCAACACAAACTGCTTTCAGTTCAGCTCCGCTGAAACCTTCTGTTGCTTGAGAAATTGCCTTAATTCGAACACCTTTCGTATTCATGGAGTCGAGATGTAATTGTAGAATCTCGGTACGAGATGTATCGCTAGGAATCGGGATTTCAATGACTCTATCAAATCTACCAGGTCTTAACAATGCGTCATCAAGTATGTCTGGCCTATTTGTTGCAGCAATAATTTTGACATTTTCTAGTTGATCAAAACCATCGAGTTCAGCCAAGAGTTGCATCAGAGTTCTTTGGACTTCACGATCGCCGCTTGTCGAACCATCCAACCGTTTTGCGCCAATAGCATCAATTTCATCTAGGAAGATGATTGTTGGAGATTTTTCCTTTGCCAATGAGAACAACTCTCG
>Ga0206682_10003491_pt1 | contig 13395 bp, 7 predicted proteins | sample M240m12015metaG_FD_155444 | JGI IMG/M metagenome (GOLD analysis project Ga0206682, IMG submission 155444) | Ammonia-oxidizing marine archaeal communities from Monterey Bay, California, United States - M2 40m 12015 | ecosystem: Environmental > Aquatic > Marine > Intertidal zone | place: USA... | reverse complement strand
TAGAAGAAATAGAAATCGCTCCCCCCTGCGAGGTTTGATGAATTGGACAGGATGAAGAACCTGTATTTTGTTTAGATAAATTTTGTGTTGTAGAAGTAAAATCTATTGCTTTTGACCAAGTTGTATCAGTCAATCCCACTGTATAAGGTATTATAATTTTTTTTACTACAGTCCAATCTACATCATCTGTATTAAAAGCAGTTGTTGAACCTATTCCTAAAATAACAATATCAATCGAATTTATAACATATGATTGAGTTCCAATTTCACCTTTATGACCTGTAGTCCAGTCACTATAAGTTGTTGTTATAACATCTGAACTACCTGTTACACCTGGTTCAGTAAACCCAACCTTAATATTATTACCCATTGAAGGAATTTCTATAAAGGCATCTATAGTTTCTAATCCATTTTCACTAGTAGATATATTAGTCATTGTAGCACCGGCACCAATAGTAATAAATATATTAGTTGAATTTGTTTTAGATAGAACAATCCTAGCCTCGTCTTTTAATGCAGTAACAGTTGCTATTGTATTTGACCATGCGTCATCTTTTAAACCAATTACAATAGTACTAAAATCTGGCATAGCTAATGCTAAATCTTTAAGAAATTCTCCCGGTAAAATTAATCTCTGTCCGGCACTTAATAATTCATTAAAACATAACCAACCATATATTGATGAACCATTACCCGCATCATACAGATTATTACTAGTTTGATTTGCGACAGGTCCTTTTAAAGTAATACCTGTCATACTCTCAATAAATACAGAACCATTTATTGTTAAAGGTTTAGTAATTACTTCACCTGACCCACTCGTCCATTTTATACTAACCGGAGGAACATCTTCTGGTATAATAAATTGCATAAACGAACCAGTCGTACTTATTGTTTCTGTAGAATAAGTTACACCTGGTAAATAGGTAGAGCCATCAGAATTTAATACAATTTCAATAGCATCATTTGCTTCTATACTATCGTCATCAATATAAAATTTATATGTTGACTCTACGTTAAATACTACTGCATTAACTTCTAATTCGGTATTTCCACCATCTTGTGTAAATTTTATATTATTTATTACACCACTATCTTCCTTTTCTATAACTTGAAATTCATTTCCTAATAAATTAGGAAGAATATTAATAGTAATAGTTCCCTGGACGGAAGTAAAATTATTAAATTTAGTAACATTTAAAACATGAGTTATTATTGAACCATAACCATTTGTAATATCTTCAGCCAAACCTGTTATATTTGTTCCTGTATTTGTATATCCAACCGGTATATTTGTTATTGTATATGTATTTGTATCACCTGAAGTTTTATATGGAATATTTATAGAATCACCTTCTTGAACTGGATAAGTTATATTGGTAAATGTTGGGGCATAATTAGAATCATCTGTGGTTGCCTGTTCATTCCATATAACGTGAGTTGAATTTCCAAAAATTCCATCTGTTGGTGAGGTTGTACCATTATCTACAAAATTAGTTACAGGTTTATACCAGATTGTTCCGGTTACTATATCATCAATATAAGTTATTGTTGTATTTTGACCAGTCCCACCTTCTATTCTATCAACTGTATTAGCTTCTTGTTGAGTTTTAAAGAGTGGATAATGAAAAACTCCATCTGGACTTTCTATGTAATACCATGTTATTCTGTTACTATCAATTTCAGATTCATTTAAGGTAAATTTTTGGATAACTGGAATTCTATCATATGGATGAGCTTCGTTTACACCAAAATATAAATTAAATGGATCACCATCAAGATTTAAATTTTTTGTTGCTATAATGTCATCTGTATCTTCAGAAAATAAAACTAAGGTATTATCACTATAATATCTTAAAGATACAATACCTACATTTAATGAATTCTGTCTTTTCCATTCATTACCAGATAACCAATTTTCAGCATCTATATTTATATTCCAAAATACAGGATCTACTACAATTCTTTCATCAGTTGTATATACAAAAGAATCAGTTATAGTATCTGGTGCATTGTTTACATTTGTAGAAGCACCACTATAATCAAGTCCAAAGGTCTCATTTCTACCAAAATATGATAGGTAGATGTGTATTTTTTCACCAGGATTTATTCCCATATTTGATTTTAGTATAGAATCTTCTTCAATACCATTAGACCATTCATTATTTTCAGAATCATCAAAATCATGGACGAATGACCATATATCAGTACTTTCTTGCATTATTGGAAATATTGCGGCTGGTGTATTTGTAGCAGCAAAATATATTGTTTGACTATCTCCAGTTAATGCTGTATTTGATGCCGCAATAATAGTATTTTTATTATTTGTAACATCAAATAAATATAGATAGTTATCATTTCCATATCTTAAAGATAATATAGTAGAATTATTGATTTCATAATATCCTTGACTATATCTTGAATTAAGATCTATGGCAACAGAACCACCTATATCAGTAGTTACTGGACCGGTTCCAGCTACATGATTAGATAAACTGATTGGATTTTTTTGTTTAAATGAAAAAGCAACATCCCAGTTAGAAATATTTCTAGCTTCAGTAATATTAACAGGAGTTTCTGCACCAACCCACAATCCGATAATATATTCACCTGTTTTATCATGTGTCCAAGTATATTGATGTCCTTTTTCTAATAAATTACCATTATAAAAGGGTTGTTGGTTTTCTAAAACTGTTTCCATTTGTCCAACTAATACCTTTTCATTTATTCTAACTCCATATGATATATACCAATTATCGGTTTGAACTGGCAGAATATTACCAGGATTTAATCCTACTTCCGAAATTAAAAACTCTTTATAGTTTGTTAAATCCATATTAAAAGCCGCATTTAACGAATTATTCATAGATGCTATCGTATTCCCAGCCGAAACTCCATTTATTGATACCTGTCCTACTTCTAGACCTCTTAATTGTATTTTATTACTACCTTTTTGAATAATATCTATATAAGTTGTATGATTAATAGACTGTAGTTCGTTAACCTTGTATACATTTATTACATTACCTCCAATACCTTCTTTAAGAAATATAATATTTTTTATTGTGTCTACACCAACTTCTAATTGTGTGACTTTCATAACATGATTAGAAAATGGCAGTTCAGAATACATACCACCTAAGGTTGTAGTTACTGCATATAATCCAATATTTTGATATGAGTTATCACCTAATGATAATCTTATGTTTGTAATATCTACTTCAAGTAAATTTATGGCATAATACTGCCCTATAAACCCAACATCATCTACTTTAATTATATTTTTATCAGAATCAGGTAGACTTCCAATAGTTGCAGATATATATACACCTATTTTACTAGTATTAGAACCTAGTCCAGTATTATGTATTTGTGTATCTAGAATTTCAACTATAAATTTAGATAAAGTATTAGATTGAAATTGATTTTTTATTAAATCTGACTCTTCATTTAAATGGATAGTTGCTTTAGAATTACTATCAGTACCTATACCTGTAAATAATGAACGATTATTATCATATAATCCACTATCTCTTATAGTTGTATTAACCGCTCCAGATGCATAAAATCCAGCATTCCAATTTCCATTAACTTCATTTTGAGAAAATTTATTATTAATACCACCAATAACAGATAATCCATTACTAGCATTGAATGAACTGGAATTCATTAAAATTGTAATATTTCGACATCCTAGAAGTGTGCTATTTTCCAAAGATATACCAACACCTATATTTTGTGAACAAACGTTTCTTGTAATAAATCCAGTACTTCCTATACCACAATCTATAATTCTAATACTATCATTATTTTTAATAAATTTATTACCTACTATTTGTAATGTATTAATATTTTCCAATAAAACAGCACCACTATTACTTGATATATTGGATGAGGCAAAAAAAGATTCTAAATTTGCCTTATCAGAATCATAACCATAATCACCACTAATAGTAGAAGATACTACTGTATTAAGATTTGCTCCATTCCAACCATTAGTAATAAAACTACAATCTATTACATCTAATCTTGCTGAATTTGTTATATTTAGGGCATATCCTCCGGCATTACTAAATTCTATATTTTTAAATAAAAATTCGAAGGAATTATCAGTTCCTGCTATTTTAAAAATATTCTCATTAGAAACATCAAACGTGTCATATCTAATTTTTGTTCCATCTATACCATAAAAATTTAAACTATGAGGTAATGTAATTTCAGATGTTATTATATTATTACCTTGTATAAAAATAGTTGAATTTAATGATGAATTAGTAACCGCATCAGCTATACTACTATATGGTTTTAGTAAAGTTCCATTTGAATCACTATTAGGATACAGAGGATTTACATAAATATTATAAAACCCTTCTAGGTCTAATATATCTAGATCAGATTCAAAACATATAGATTTATCTACAAATAATCTAGACATTACTACTGTTTGGTATCTTGGAATTGCTACGGTTCCTGCTGGAGAACCTACTGGAACAGCCGGAACATCTCCTTCATAAACCAGAAGATAACCTATATCGACCCCATCACTATTTATTTTATTAATAGTAACGGTGTTAGTTGAACCAGCAACTATATCAATAGGATGATCAAACCACCATTCTAAATCATCTCCAATAGAAAGTCCACCATGAGTATTATTATACTGAATGTATGTCTGAACATTATTAACGGCCAGTTCATATTTTAAAACAATATCAGAAGATACAGATTCAGCTACAATAGTCTTAACACCTACACCTTGAATATTTATGCCAAAAAAATTAGTGCCAGAATAGGGTATAGATGTTCCTGGAACCGGATTTCCACCTAAGGGACGTGGTATATATGATTTATAAACTCTTGCTGAAGGTGCTATTACACCAGATGGAGATTGATTTGCAACAACATTATGGTCTTTTAATCCACCCCATGTTGGATGCCAATTAATATTACTTGAAAGATTTGTAAAGAATATATTTTCACCCCCAGAACTCATCTTATGTTTTTCTCCAAGAAATAACGAATTTAGTGTAGTTTCTAGTGCTCTATTAGTAACAATCATATCCTTAACAGGGTCATAATAAATATGTTCAAAAGTTTTCATAGATGTCTCATCAAGCGAAGTAGTGTTATTAACAAATGTAATACTTTCAAATTTAGCATCAGTTTCACAACTTTTTTCAATAACCATATTAATATAGAAATAGAATTTAATTAAAGTTTAAACAACTGAATAATAATATATATTAATAATAATGGCAAAAGATTTTTTATCAAATAATAAAAAATTTAATCTATATAATCCAGACCCTGTTATTTTTGATTATTTTGAAAAAAAGAAAACAGTAAAGGAGTTTAATAATGGAAATGAAGCTGATTTTGGAAGAACATTTGGTCCAATTCATATAGATGAAAATTTTGATGGATGGATTACTGATATGGTTCTACGAGTAGAACTTCCGGCACTTTTAACAGCAGATGAAAATACTGCGATGTTAGCAGCAATAAATGCCGGCGACATAAATGGTCAAGGTGCCCCGCAGGAAAATTATTTAAATTGGGTTGATAATATAGGACATGCTTTAATTGAAAGTATAACATTAAGTGCCTTTGGAAAGGAGATTATAACAAAGAAAACAGACTATGGGTTATGGTTAGATATTTATAATGAATTACACGACCAAAATAGTGAAGAATGGAATACTTTAGGAAAGGTATCCGCTACTCCAACACTACAAATCACTAAAATACACCCGTCCGTTATTTATGTACCACTACATTTTTGGTTTTCAAAAAATAACGAAAGTGCTTTCCCACATTTTCTTGTAAATAAGAGTAATAATATCCGCGAAATGTGTCTATCTATTTCTATTAAAACAAGACCTCTTAAGAATTTAATTGTAACGTCTGGTGCGGTTTCCTATTCTACATATAAAGATAGAAAAATTAAATCTATACAGATTATCTATGATAGTATAAGGGCAAATAATAATAATGGTGATTCGCAATTAAAAAATACAATTGATAGTTTGTATGATTCTTATAAAAATATAAATACACCTTACAGAGTTTATTTTGATAATTTTGCTATGGAACATAAACCAGTTGAGAATAACGAAATCATTTGTAGGGATGTTTTAACAGATGGCCCTGTAAAATTCATATATTTTGTATTTAGAAAAAATGCTAGAATTGCAGATCCAGATACTACTGAGACTGCCGATACAGCTGTTATAGGTACTATTCCTGGTACAACCGGATTCTTTACAGTAAACACAAATTCTGATGCAGATCTAAATCCAAATGATATATTTAAATATAGTAGTGATGACCCGGGTCTTTGGAATACACATGATGGATTTAATTATTTAACCGTTCATGTAGATAATGACGACAAGCAATGGGTTACATCTAATCCAAAATTAGATGCTATATACTATAGAAGAGTTGTAACTCTTGCTAGTCATGGTCAAGTTCCACAAAAACATATTTATGTTATTGATTTTTCAAATAATAAACATAAAAAAGATTCAGAAACAAAAATTAATGGATATCTAAATAACAATAATAATAAAAAACGTTCTCTTAAATTAGAATTTGATACACCAGATACTGATTCAACTGTAACATTAATTTATGTTATGATAAATTTCTTTAATGTTTTTGTAGATTCAAATAATAAATTAAAGGCAATTAACAACTGGGGAGAAAAATTACCAGATAATATGACACCTACCATTTTTAATGATCTTAAATCATCTAATAGTATGAATGGAACAGATGGTATGTTTGCTTCTAAGATATGGTATAATAATGGTATTAGTACTACTATATTAGGTCTTAACCCACAGTGGAATCAGAATTTTGGTAAATTTGGAACAGGTAAAATCTCTACTACAAAGGATATTTTAACAGAACCTAACATTGCCCTAAAATTAGCGATTTCACTAGAAGGTATTGCAAATCAGAATTTTATCCCAACTAAATTACAAGCTAATAGTGTTTTTGGCGAGTTAGGAGAAAAGGGTAATGATATAATAGATATAAATAAAGGGGATATACTCCCAGTAAAAAATAATAGTATTGTTAGGTTCAATAAAAACAAACAAAATAACAATTTATCTAAAAATATGATTTCAGTTGATTTAGAAGGTTACAACCATAAGAGTTTGTTCGTATTTAATAATAATACTATTATATCCAAAAACTTTTTCCAAATTGATATATTGAATACAGGTCTTAGATTTACTGACTTAGCCTTTGAATGTTTCTTAACTGGTAACAATAACAATCAAATTAGTAAAAAAACTATTGTTAAAAATGTATACAATAAAATAAGATTAATGAATTCAAATAGAAGTGATATAAATATATTACCCGGTTCCTTTATTTATCTAGAACGTATTTCAGATTCTCTTATTGTTAAAATGTTCGTACAATCATCTGGAGAATTGATTACACCTATTATAGGTTAATTAGCTATTATTTTGTTTAAATGTTTCTATTGAATCTGATTTTTTTTTATCATCATTAATAATAAAATTATTATCAAATAATGAATATTTATTTATATGTCCGTATTCGGCTGAATTTATAGTAATATTATTCAAAAAATCAAAGATTCTGGTTCTATCAAGATATAAATAGAACAAATCAAATGGCGCATTTATCGTGTAAAAAAAATCATACACAATAATAATTAATTTATTTTTATTATATTTAAAAAATTCAGAATTTTTTACTTCTAACCATGTATCTGGTATAGAATTAATATTTTGTTTTAGTTCTTTCATCTTTTCATTTGGGTAACAATCTATATTTTTATTAACTGTTGTACGCAAAATTGCAATAAAAGAACCGATTATACCCATAAACCAGAACATTTGTTTGTTTTCAATAACATACAGATTTATTAGCAATTTTTCATTGATTACACTAAATAATATGAATGTTACGAAAATAGAACTTAGAATAAATAACAGAAAATTGCTTATAGTTTCTAATATCTTATTATTAAATAAGTTAGAATATTCATTGCAAATTCTATCTGATTTTAATAACCTTTCTTTAAATTCATGATCCAATTCATTATAATTCCGAAATTTCCATCTTGCTAATCTAGTCCAACTACGATTAAACAAATAACCTGGATTTGTATATAATTTCTCCCCATAATTAAATATATTGTACAACATCATATAATTTATAATAAATGGCATAAACAAAAAATTAACAACTATAACACTAAGTATCTTTTTTTCTATTTCTTTATAAAAAGCATCGTTTTTATTTAGAAACTTTGTGTCTAATTTATTTTTTGAGTAAAGAGAATTTATAAAACAATATTTTATATTCCATTCAAACAACTTACTAATATTTTTAGTCTTAATTATATTTTTATCTATTAAACTAATAAAATAATTGTCTATACTTGTAATTTTATTATTAATATAGTAAATAGTTATTTCATCATCATTATATTTATCTTTAAATTTTTTGATAATCGTATTCCACTTGATAATACCTAGATCATTGTCATCTATTTCTAATTCTTCATTATAGAATTTCTTTATAGATACAAATAATGAGATATCGTTTATAAGATTAACAACTCTAAATATCAGTATAACAACAAATGTTATAACAAATATAGATATAGAGAAATTAAAACTAAAAAAGTTTGTTAGGTCTATTATATCATTCAAATTAGTCGGGGTTTTAATATATACTATTTTATTCCATTTTATACAGTTGTATAAAAAAATTGTGTAAAAAATTAGAAATAATCCAGAAAATATAATATTAAGATGTGTATAGATAATATTATAATATCCTTTATTTAGATAATAAATATATAAATTTTTTAAAAATTGTTTCTTAAGGTATTCTTTCTGTAGATTTTCTAAAGATAGATTGAAAGATTCCATTTATAAATATAATAAAAATTAGGTTTAAGTTATTAATTATATGATAGTTCTTCCGGCATTTTTGCAACCTTAGTCTTAGCCGAAATAATATAAATTGTATTTTCAGTCACTATTAAATATTCAGTATCTACCTTATAAATATTACTTATAGAAGACGTATGTTCGTCCATAGATTTGAAAATGATTTTATCTGTATCATTTGCACAGATTTTAATATTATCATTACATGAATCCTGATAAAAATAAAAACACATAGGCTTAGAAATTGTAATTGATAATCTAGCAGCTTGAGTTAGGGTTTTTGCTCCTGGTACATTTTGTTGAGAATCCATATAATTTTTATAATCTTTTATTTTATAAAATTAACCTTACCTATTAAAAAAATGATGATTTAATAATATTTTACAATCCGGTCTTAGATTTATATTGTAAACAAAAAAACACAATAAAAACTGGTTCATTTCGTCAATATCAATTTCTATATTAGAATTATGAATTAATTTTTCTTTAAAATCTAATACAGAATATCTTGGCTTATTTTTTAATTCATCATTTATAAAAAATATATCATAAAAATCACTCGCACGAATTATCTCTGTATAACTCTGATGTTTAAATGTCTCTAAGATAGTATAAATGTGATTCTTATTTGTTTCTGTCTCTGTATTATATCTTTTTATCTGAAATAAAGGCAATCCTGTTATCATTTCATAAAATAAACATCCTATCGCCCATATCTCTGATTTTTTATTATAATCTATATTAATTATATTTTCTAGAGGTCTATAACATCTAATATATAATTCATTCTGACTTATATGATCTTCTAATTCCGAATTACTAAAATCTATTATCTTTAAAATAAATTTATGTTCTAAAATTCTATCCACATCATAATTCCTTTCCAATTTCTGTATACTACTAAAATCTATTTTTTTAAACAAATAATCTCTAATAAGTTTATAGGTTTTTTGTTTGATTTTTCTTTTTACCATTTTTTTTTTATTCCTATTAAATGAATCAAAATCTTCAGGCATTAACTGCGATTGTATCTGATTATACACCTCCAAAATATTTAATTTAGAAATAAAACTACTCACTATTTTTATATTATTTGGTAAAATATTCAAAAGGATATTATCTGGCTTTATATCTGCATGTATCACACCCTTAGAATGTAGTTCATTCATACCATTCAGTATCTGGTAAAACATATATTTTATATTGGGTGTAAATAAAGTATACTTATTACTATTCATATCATTCATAATATCTAGTAGACTTATACCTAAAAGTTCGGTCACAATTACCATCAATCCCTCCTCCTCAAATATATCAAAACATTCAACAATATTTTTATTGTCTGTATTTATTCTTTCGAAAATCTGTTTTTCATTATTAAATTCATCTGGACTTTTATTATAAATTTTTGCAGATTTTAAATTAAAATCTATAATATCGTAGACAAGCCATACCGAAGAAAAAGAACCATTAGAAAGAAACATCAAACAAATATATCTATTATTTAATATCTGGGCTTCTAAATTTACTGTAGATTCATCATCAGAAATATATTCGTCACTATTATATAATTCGCTATTCATAGAAAATATAATCATAAACTCTTTATATTAAAATAGTTCACTAAAGTTAGCTGGAGTATAATTAATTGATTTTAGGATCTTTCCTGTATCACGATTAAACACAACCCAGTACTTGTTATTATCTGATTTCCTATATTCTGGACTATTATACCTTTTATCATTCAACTTATAATTATTTACCGTATCTTCTGCCTCCTGTTCGTTAATGCATAGTTTAGACATATTCGACTTATGAACAATATCAAAAGAAACATCCAAATCAATACCTAGGAAAATACCAAGCTTATAGGTATCATGAAGAATATCCACCAGATCACCCATAACACCAGTAAAATTCATGCTTTCCTTATTCTCTACTAGATGACTCACCGATTGTTTTAGATTCATATGAAGTTCATTAAACATAATTTGAATATTATCATACTCCTCTGTTTTAATTTTATCACTAAAAATATCATCACTATTAATCGTATCTACTCGTTTTTTTGTAAAAAATGAATCTGTATTTTCTAGAATATTTTTAAGAAGTTTGTAATTAGAAAGGACCAACATATCTTTCTCTACAGAAGGGCATCTTAGAACAGTTTCTTCAAAACTTTCAATATCCAAATCACCCTTTTCTGGGTGCGTTTCTTTCCATAGATTGTTAAATACTTTATAACGGAAAAGTGTATCCAAATTAATACCAAAAGATGAACCAGCACCATAAGCAACATATAGTTCATCTGTAAGTGCATCAATCACTTCTGTAAAATCGCTAGTTGTAATGGCTTCAGTCAATTCTTCTGCCTCTTCCACACACAAATCAACCCGCAATTTGGACAAATTTTTATTTTCTTTTAGAACATCTGGTTCTAGTGTATCAGTATGGGGGAGGCCAAAACTCTGATTAAAAACGCAAACCTTTCTGAAATTAGTCATTATTAATTATTATACTGCTAATTTTAAATATATTTATATATATTATAATGAAGTTTGGAAAATTATTTAGGACAAAAAAGGGTAAATATAATAAATTTAATAGTAATCCTAATAATCGCAATAATAATCGTCGCAATAATAATAGCAATAGCAATAATAATAGCTTTAATAAACAAATTCAAGCTTTAGAAGGAGTAGCACAACAATTAGCTGTACCACCACGCCCACGCCGTCCTGTTCTAAACAACAACAACACTTATGAAGTCCCTGTGACTAACTATGCGGAAGTTTCCAATCTAAAACTAAATTCTGGTGCTATGATAAAAGCTAGAGAAAGTGCTAATACTGCGAATCTTAATAGAAGACTTAAAGCAAAAAATTCAAAAACCAAAAAGGGTAGGTCTAATAATAAAAGATATAATACACCTAATAGTCATAAAAATGTTAATAATAATGGATATTCAAAACCAAATAGTCATAAAATCAACGGTTATGGAAAATCTATATCTGTAAGAAACAATCTAAATAATCGTGCAAGAAAATTAGGCTATGGAACTGTTGTAAAAAATAACAACCGTATTTATGAAACAATTAATGGTAATAATACAAATTATGAATCAATTAATAATAATAATAATAATAATAATAATAATAATAATAATAACAGAAAGAAAAGAAAGAAAAGAACAAAGAAAAGAGCACCCATGCCCCTACCAAGACCACGAAAAACATAACTCACAAGAAACAATACAAATCCCATATAAACAATAAAGTTTTCTATTCTTATTATATGAGAAAAACCTTAAAGGGAAAGAAATTTTGTAGTCCAAAAACAAAAACGAACAAAAAAATCAATACTTGTTATTCAAGAAAACAACTTTTACAGATGACTAAAAAATGGAATAAACATAACAAAAAAAAAATTAAATTAAAATCAAAAAAAAAAAAGGTGGTCTGGCACCAACTTAATAATAAATTAGGAAAAACCTGTAATACAGAATGGTGTTGGAATAAACAATTACTAAATATTCCCGGTATTTTTAGACCAGATATGCCTGCAAAATGGAAAAAGAATCCAAGGGAATGGCTTGATTCTAATAATATTATTAATGTTATGAAACAGTATGAAAATGACAGAGATGATTTTACATTTATAGGACCAGTACCAATCGATTTTGATTTAAAAAACAAAAGTGGTATGTGTATGGTTGATGATTTATGTAGTATAGAGGTAAAAACACTTGATAAAAAAAAAACAAAAATAGGTATTATTTTTAATCTTGATAAACATGATGAACCAGGATCACACTGGACCGCGCTTTTTGTAGACACAGATAGAAAAGGTATATTCTATTTTGATTCTTATGGATATCCACCTGAAAACGAAATTGTTGAATTAATGGATAAACTCCAACACCAATATAAACAATTAGGTATAAATATGAAAAAACACATAAATAATATAAGACATCAGTATAAATTTTCTGAATGTGGTATGTATTGTATAAACTTTATAATTAAAATGCTTACAACCAAAACTACATTCTCCAGATTCTGTAAGAAAATAATAGATGATGATACAATGTTAAGTTATCGTAAAAAATATTTTTTAGTATAGGTTCTTTATTTTCTTTTTTTTTATTTTAATATTTTAAATGAATAGTATAAATTTTTTACTAGAATCTAATATAGATGAATTATATAATTCTATAAAAGAACGTATTTACAGTCAGATTAATTATGATATCGATACTAAAGGTGATAAATACAAAGGAATTGTTAATAAACTTCTTATCAAAATTTCAAAAAAGGATTTGTGCGTAGAAGATTTAAATAATATGGCAATAGAAACAATTAGTCCCTTTCTGGTAAGTAAAATTCAGAACACACCTACACCCAATATATCTGTTCCAACTAACACTCTTGACATGCATCTCCCTGTTATG
>Ga0206682_10003486_pt1 | contig 13405 bp, 12 predicted proteins | sample M240m12015metaG_FD_155444 | JGI IMG/M metagenome (GOLD analysis project Ga0206682, IMG submission 155444) | Ammonia-oxidizing marine archaeal communities from Monterey Bay, California, United States - M2 40m 12015 | ecosystem: Environmental > Aquatic > Marine > Intertidal zone | place: USA... | reverse complement strand
TGTAGTAAACTTGAGCTTGTAGACGGCGGTTTAGGAAGTCTTCCGCTGAAAGAGACAATATGTCGTCAAGGATTGCATCGCTTGCAATCAAACCACGGCGGTTGAGTGACACTAATAGTGCATCTTTCTCACGAGAGTAGTGGCCTTCAGAGGTATCTACTCTACCAATCAACTTCATTGCTTGGCCACGAATACGGCGTAGAGCAGACTTAGCCTTCCAAATCTCAGTCATATTCTTCAGACCGTGATTGTCGCGAATTGCATGCTCTTCTTCTATTCTGTCGGCCTTCCAAGGATGTGGAGGTGTGTCGTATTTCGGGCGAGCGAATTTAGGGTGTCCCATATCTCATTCCTCCTATCACTTCTTGCGCTGTACTCCAAGAGTCAGTCCGAAACGGCCATTGGAGCGACCGCGCTGTCCGCGTACCTTGTGGCCGCCAGCATGGCGGATTCCACGGTAACACTTGATTCCACGAAGACGAGAAATGTCGTCTAAGTGTGTGAGTTTAAGATCCTGTCCGGATAAGTGAAGTTCGTCACCAGACTCTAAGTCACGTTGACGATTTAGCATCCAAAGAGGTACAGTTTGAGCGTAATTCTCAATTGCTAAACGAAGAGTTTCTTGTTGGTCTGCATCAAGGTGCCCTGCTTTCATGCCCGGATTGAATCCTGTTGTTGTGCATATGTTTGCAGCTGTGCGGTCGCCGATACCACGGACTGCAGTCAATGCAGTTCCTAGTGGCTTTAGACCATCTATATCTGTGTCTGCCATACGAAGCATGTAGGAGAAATCTTCTCCCAATTCCTTATCATTTGCCATGGTGGTTCACCTGTAAAACGCGTACAACATGATGTCGAGCGGCTTTGCGACAAACCACCCCTATATCAAGACCGCGATTGTCATTCGCGAGACTGCGCCACGGAAAAGGGGTAATTACTGGCCCCTGTTCGCAGTGCGTAAAGCCATCTAGGACTTGAGGCATAGAAGTAGCATCGAATCATGGGGTTGCTTTGCCACAAAACCGGTGTGGCTGCCGCCATTCGAAATTAACTGCCGGTCGAGGCTACCCTGGAGTCGAGGTTGGGCATCTGGATTCATAGAGACCCGTAGGGTCAATTTGCCAAATCCATAATCCCTCGATGCTTCGACCAATCTAGGTATTGTTTCTTCAGAAAGTTCACAATGAACTAGTTTGACAATTCTTCCCGATGCTTGTATCAAGAGCTCTTGGTTTTTATTTTCAAATTCGAACGGGCCAGAATGATGGATTTGAGGCCTCCGCCCTTGAGTAATGCTCCAAATTATGTCTTGATTTGGCAATACGGAGTTTAAGAATTCAACAGCGAGTCCAGATTCAACCAAAGCCGCATCTAAAATGCTAATGTGTTCACCTTTACGAGGAGGCCTTCGGTGGTCTGAAATTTCATTTCCGTTCCCTTCCACGACAACTGGTTTATCCTTGATATCTGGAGGGATGCGAACGAACCTTCGAGAGATACCAGGGGTTGATAGTTGGCCGAGCCAAAGAGAAAGACGGTCGATACGACCTCTGCCCCGGCTGGTCCAAACCCATGTTTTGCCGATGCCTGGCCAAAATCCTTCAACAATAGTTTCGACTTCTGCGCGCTGTTTTTCGACGAGTCGGGGTGATAGGTCTAGTAGTATTGCAGGACCTCTTTCCCCAGTAGTTAGAACGTTCTTCCAAGCAGAAAATACATCAGGTAATTTTGGAGCCATTTCATCTAAACCATGTGTCCTAGAATTTCTAGGTCTTGCAGGATCAAGATGTAGCATACCAACTTCTAGAATCTCGTCTCCAATAGTGCCGTCACCAATTCGAATATTAGATTCGATTAATGAAGAATTGAACCCATGGTTAGAAACACGCAATAGGTTAGAATTGGCCGCTATTGCAGTAGGTTCGTCCATTTCTATACCCAGCCCCTTTCTTCCCATCATAGCACAATATGCTGCTAATTGGATGCCGCTTCCGCATGCAGGATCAAGTATCAGCCCGTCGGGTAATTGAAACCTCCTAACCATTTTTGCTCTTTCAATCGCTACTTGCCAAGGAGTCGCCAGGGGTTTTGCTTCATCTGCATAATGGAATAGCAGCCCTTCAGGTGCCGTTGAGTCTCTAATTGTCGGGCCGCTAAGGTCTGCATCTTTTGGATTCAGTTGCAAAGTATTCACCCAGAAATGTCAGTTCTAACTAGTAGACTTTCGAAAGGAATCCCTGCATTCGCAAATGCTTCTTTTCCACCTTCCTCGCGATCTAAAATACTGATTACAGCCACTACTTTACAAGAGGTCTCTTCCTCAATCCTTTTGACAGCCTGAATTGCTGATCCTCCCGTGGTTGTAACGTCTTCAAGAATAATTACATTGCCACCGTTAGCGATAGAGGTTCCCTCAATACCTGGGGGATTATTCGTCTTCCTTCCACCGCGGCCTTTTGCTTGTTTTCGAACCATGAAACCTAACCGGTCTGATGTGAAATCTGTGGCGATAACAAGGGCTGCCAAAGGAACAGCTCCTAACTCGAGGCCACCGACGAAATCGGCTCCGATTTCATCGCATCTAATATTCATTAAATCTCCAATCAACCGGCCCGCTTCAGGGTTCATCATTACTGGCTTCATATCAAAGAACCAACGTGAATTTCTGCCGCTTGCTAATGTGAATGCATCATCCGACCCGCCATCTAAGAAGGCGAGGTCTCGAACCATGTCGACAAGTCGGGCCCAACGGGGGTCTTCGCGTAGCGATGCAGGTACTGACATGAACTACGCCATCGGTTTGAGGGGGATGAACCTTCCCTTACCGAACTAGTGTTGAGTGACAGCCCTTATGAGCCACCGACAAGAGCGGTAATGGATAGCCATGTCTCAGGAGGGTGCTAAGGATGTCCACGACCCTCTTCTAGGGTTGGATATCCTGCGCCTAGAAGCAGAGATGGAGTCATATCATGAGTGGTTAGACGAAAGGGCTGAGGAAGCTTATCAAATCGCTGCCAAAGCAAGAGCGAAGGGGTTAGATCACACCTTAGAAGTTGAAATACCTAGAGCATCTGATTTAGCAAGTAGAACTGAGAAATTACTCATCCACCACTTAGAAGGAGCCGAAGTTGCGGACGACATCAGGGAACTATTGGCTGAATTTGATCGAGAAACGACTTCGATTAAAATGGGCACAATTGTTGCCAAGAGATTCAGAGACAATGGGCATGATTTACAGAAAAGTATCGATGTTGGACTCAGAGTCGGATTGGCGATTCTTACAGAGGCTGTATTGGTCGCGCCGTTAGAAGGAATTAGCGAAGTGAGGCTGCTCCCTAATGTCGATGGATCACAATTCCTATCTGTTCATTTTGCAGGGCCGATTCGTGCTGCTGGCGGGACTGCACAAGCTCTGGCTGTCCTAATTGCGGATATGATTCGTAGAGAATTAAATGTTGATGCATACAAACCAACAGACGATGAAGTAGAGAGAGTAAAAGAAGAGTTCGGACTTTACAGGGGTGGGCTGCAATACAGGCCACCTCCTGAAGAAGTCGATACTATCGTTAGGGCTTGTCCCGTCATGATTAACGGGGAGTCAACTGAAGATATCGAATGCGCCGGATATGGTAGAGTTCGAAATATCGATGAAGCTAGAATTCGCGGTGGAGTTTTACTCGTAATTGGCGAAGGTCTTTGTCTAAAGGCTCCGAAAATCCAGAGACACACTGAGCGTCTAAATGTCCCGGGTTGGGATTTTATTTCCACCTTTGCAAATAAGAAGAAAAGCGATGAAGGGGAAGGTAGAACTAATAATTTCAAATCACGGAGAGTTCCTGAGATTTCAAAATTCATGAAAGATATTATCGCAGGCAGGCCTGTTTTCGGAGCCCCTCTAGAGCCCGGTGGTTTTCGTCTAAGGTATGGGCGTGCCAGACCATCTGGCCTTGCAGCAGGTTCCTGCAATGCAGCCAGTATGGCGGCAATGGATGATTTCATTGCAGTTGGAACTCAGATGAAAATTGAACGTCCAGGGAAGGCCTGCGCAATTACTCCGTGTGATATTGCAGAAGGGCCTTGGGCGATTCTTGCTGATGGATCTTTCAAGCGTTACGACACTGAAGAAGCTTTCAGAAAAGATAAGCATCTGGTTAGGTCCATTTGGGATAATGGTGAATTGGTTCTCGGATACGGGGAATTTATGGAAAATAACAAAAATTTGGTACCCGCAGGATATTCACATGATTGGTGGGCTGCGGACTTAATTGATGCATTGGATAGTGACCAAGCAGTTGCTGATTTTTCTAGAATAATGATTCTAGATACCAAGTCCATTCCTGAAGGAGTCCCCGGATCTCCAGTCAGACAGAGTACAGATATGCATGCCCGATTCCATATTCGCAGGAAATGGCGAGACTTCTTAATTCGACAAAACCCTAACTGGGAGGCTTCAAAAGAGATTGCTATTCGTTTTTCCACATCTCTAATCGGGTCGCACAACCCTTGGTGGTTGGATTTACCGATTGAATGGGTGCCTGCGCTTCTAAAGGCTATGGAAACTGCAACGATTCGCGACAATTGTTTACGGTTCATATCTGGAGTAGAAGGCTGGAATGCAGAAAGTATGGAGGCTTTGCGTCCAGAAGTTGAAGGGGAATTGAATTATGATTCAATGCCCGGACTTAGTATTCCTGTTGAAGAGGGGATATTTGCGAACTCGATCCCCCATGGATGGGTATTACGTCTCCACGGATTGGTTAAAGGAACAGCTCTTATGCTGGGATTAACCCATCATCATGAAGGAAATGATTTGGTAATTACTGAAGGATGGCAAGCGTTACTCGATGGTTTAGGTTTCGCCCCTAAAGGCAATGCTCCGATAAGAATAGAAAATGCCGATGCGGTATTTTCTCAGAGAATTAGGGCCTTAAGAGATGCTGAAACTGTTCTAGCAAAGGAAAAGAAAAGGAAGGGGGCATTAGAAAGCGAACGCTCCACCGTTCGCATTGCTGCTGAAACTGGAGCAAGGCAGCGTGGCCTAGGAATCGCTGAAACCGATAAAATTGGGAGAGAAGCCGCTAGCAAATTACCAGACCCTGGGCCTGATAACCCGGAACTATATTTACAGGCGCAAATATTGGAAGACGACCACGCAGTAGATGGAATACTTACACAGGTCAGACAACTATCACGGATACGATGGGAGCATTCTGCACCGGTTAGAGTAGGATGCCGAATGGGTCGTCCAGAAAAGAGTGCTCCACGTGAGAAACCCACAGTTCATTCCCTCTTCCCTCTAGCACTATCGGGTGGGAATCAGCGCCTTATGGCAAATGCGGCAGAACAACAGGAATTGAGAGTTCAAATGGGTGTAAGATTTTGCACAGTCTGTGATAAAAAATCCCCAATGGTTTCGTGTCACCACCGTAAATTAGACCAATATGGAGAAGGTAAGCCAGGAGAAATATGTGGCGGTAGAACAGAATTAAGAGTCTCTAGCGATAAAGAAAATGCTCGGAGAAAAGGAGAGTTACAGACGGTCCGGCTCGACAACTTGCTGGAAGATGCTAGAATTTCACTCGGCATAGACCGTGTTCCTAAGAAAATTAAAGGCCTCAAGAAATTGATGAGTAAAAATCAGACTCCAGAGCCTGTTGCCAAGGGCATTCTAAGGGCTAGGCACGGCCTTCCTGTGTTCAGAGACGGCACTATAAGGTTCGATATGAGTGATGTCCCAGTAACACATTTCACACCAGAAGAAGTTGAAGTTGAATGGTCGCAATTGAAACACCTAGGATATACTCATGATTGCTTTGGGGAAGAACTTGTTAGCAATACCCAAATGCTGGAGATATTTCCTCAAGATTTTATTCTTGCAAAGAACGGGGCTGAATATTTCATTAGGGCTGCAAAATATATTGATGACTTATTGGTCAAATTTTACGGCATGGAGCCATTCTATCATGTTGACAAACCAAGTGATTTGGTCGGACATTTGATTTGTGCTTTAGCCCCTCACACGTCCGGAGGAGTTCTGTCTCGGTTAATCGGTTTCGCAGACTGTTCGGGAGGTTACGCCCATCCACTTTTCCATGCTGCAAAAAGAAGAAATTGTGACGGCGATGAAGATGCTATTATGTTGCTAATGGATGGGTTGCTTAATTTCAGTAGAGAAATCTTGCCTTCTAATAGGGGTGGTCAAATGGATGCCCCATTGGTTCTAACTACTCGCCTGAACCCTACCGAGGTTGACAAAGAAGCCCTGAATGTAGATTCGGCATGGCATTATGAGAGATGGTTCTATGAAGCAACATTGGAACAACCTCATCCGAAAACTCTTGCCGATAGAATGGACTTTGTTGAAAGAAGATTAGGTTCTGTAGCAGCGGTTAGAGGTCTTGGATTTACTCATTCTACAAAGAACATGGCTGAAGGGCCACCGCTTTCTGCATACAAGACATTAGAGACAATGATTGACAAGATGAACGGTCAACTATCATTGGGCCATAGATTGAGAGGAGTGAATGTCAGGACTGTTGCTTCTAGTGTTGTCCGCTCACATTTCTTACCAGATTTGCGTGGAAACTTAGTGGCTTTCACTAGACAAAAGGTTAGGTGTCTAAAGTGCGGCCATTCCTATCGTAGAATGCCGCTTGCGGCAAAGTGTATCCAACCGCCCAAGCAGAGTGGAAGAGGAATGAGTGCTTTTGGTGTTCGTAAAGCTGAAGGTGAAATGTGCAATGGAAATCTTGCCTTGACCGTTACCGAAGGGGCAGTTAGAAAATACATCAAAGTAACAAAGCACGTAATGGAAACATATGGTGTAGATCATTACACTAAACAGAACGTTGAATGGTTAGCAGATAGTGTTGAGAGTCTGTTCAACAATGATAAGGCGAAACAGATGAGTTTAGCAGACTTCTTGTAATCACTCAGGCCTTACTGGCTCTTGCCAAATACCAGATGTTACTACAGGAGATTCGCTAGGTTTGACGTCTGATGAATCTATTGGCTTCTTTACCCTGTTCTTTATCACTCCACGAATAACATTTTCAGCAAACGCAACGACAAGTGTCGCGATTGAGAAGATTACAATCCCTGGGAGGAGAGCGCTTTTCATAGGCCATGTGCGAAGATTCGTGGTAACTTCTACCCCATCTTCCGCATAGGTGATAATCACTATCTCTCCTTCATCTGTAGTAGACGAGTGGTTCATACATTCGCCATCAGTAGTTCCATTCCAAGAAAAAAGCGTTTCAGAATCCTGCATTACCTCGATACTTACATTATGAACGGCTCCGTTTATAGAATCGAAGCAGTATTCGAGTTCATACTCCGATTCGTCGCCGATTATGCTTGTTAATTCTGCATCTCTGGACTCGGAGAATTCTGCACCTGGTCGGTTGATTTCTTGACTCGCACTTTGTTGGCTCACGACATACCATCCACTATTGACGACTAGCATTGCTACTATCCAAAGTACGTGGTTAATTCTCATGACTAATCTCCAATGAAAGCAGTTTCAACACTTTATTCATCCACTTCAACTTCATTAGTTTTCGTTTTTTATCAGTCACGCCAGACCAAATTCCTACTTCGTCTATTGAAAATCCTACGAGTTCTATTTCTTTAGCTCCCAATGCTAAAGCCACACAAACGGCTCTGTCTCCATCAGTAAATCCTCCGGGGTTGTGCATTCCTGGAATTGAATATGGCGTCTGGTGCGTTAAAATCACTTCTTGATCGGAGTTAATATCGCCTAGTAGTTTTGCCCAATTTTTCGAATTATCACCATGTGCATGTAGACAAATTGGAATTCCTTTATTCAGGGCTTTTTCAAGATATGGCGTGCCATCTCCATCTGTGACAATCAACACTACTTTCGAAAGATCGTTTATTGCGCCAATTGCTCCATCGGCCACAATTGTTGGGTTTGTTGGAGAGAAACCCGGGGCAACTGCCGCACCCACCACTGTAACTTTGCCGTCTAGAGAGACTATTGCTGTTGGATTATGGCAACTATCTACTAATTGTAAGGCACTTTCATAATCAGATTCTAAGCTCCAATTAAATGATTTACGAATCTCATCTTGAATGAGAATCAAATCATCATCGATAGCCTGCATCGTAACAACCCAAATCGATACCCCACATGAATGAGAGGGTTCAAATGCTTCCCTTCAGTATTACACGATGTGCCCAACCCATACACGATTCCTGACCTCAAAGATGAGGTCACTTTGGCAAGATACCCGTTCTTGCCCCAGGCTAAATCGTGGATTGCAGAGATGGCATCAGCTCATCAAATTGACATCGATGAATTGCTAGATGGCAGTATGATGGAACGTTCTAGGATACGTGCTCGTTCTAGATTAATCGACTCTGTTGATAGTAAGGACGGAGTAGAGGTTGCGTCTATTGGAGACATCCATACCGTCGAAGGTCGCTTGCTCGAAGCATTTTCGTTCTATTATGCGAGATTGGTTGTTGGGGCAAGTGAAGATGAGCGTTTAATCTCTAGATGGGCGCAAGCAGAAGCAGAAAGAGCGCAGCATATTCTGGTAAAAGACAGCGCAATAGATACTATCGCTAACACTTACATTTCTCAAATAGAATGCGATGAAAGAGGTATTTGGAAAATCGGTTTGGCAGATTTTATTGAACTGTGTACCGGCATTACTGGTTCGAGGTGGAGACTTCCTAATTGTGTTGTAAAAGATGGCTGGGTCACCCTCCATGATGAAGGAGACAGATACTCATCGCGGGCAAAGGTTGCTAGATTGCTTCGTGAAAGAATGAAGGAAGAAATTAAACAAGACGCTCTAGAAAAAATGGCAAAAATGGATGAAAGTTTGCTAATTCGTTTATCGGAGCCTGTTGGAATGATTCGCGGCCTAGTTGCTTCTAGAACTGCTGAAACAATTGCATTGATTGGTGCTGGTGAAGAGGACTGGCCTCCGTGTATGCGCAAAGCCGTATCTGAATTGGCAGAAGGTGTGAATGTGAACCACTTCGGCAGAGTATTCCTTGCGTCTATGTCAAGATGTATCGGGCTACCTGTTGAAACAACTGTTGATTTCTTCAGATCCGCGCCTGATTTTAGTGAAGGAACTACAACTTACCAAGTCAACCACCTCTACGAGAGAGAGTATACTCCGTCGGGATGTTCGAAATTGAAAGTTAACCACAACTGCGCTGTCAGAACCGGGGATGATAGATTGTGCGACCAACCTTGGATGGACCATCCTCTAAAATACATCCGCGCTAAACAGCGAAGACGCAAGAAACAAGGTAGTCTGGAAGTAAACGTTGTATCGCCCAAAACGGGCGATGCTTGATGAACAGGAAGCGCGTCAGCATTATCGTAGCCGGGGTTGACATCTATGACTAGGACGCTCGTATTAACTGTAGACCGAGACAATGACCTCGGCATAAAAACAGCGATACGCGGGCCCGTAGTTGGCCGAAAGCCGGTCCTTACTGCCGCCCTTAGACTGGGCATTGCAGACCCTGAAGAGAGTGATACAAATGCCATACTTGGTGCTCTGCACCAACACGATAACCTTGCTGAATCAAATGGCGAAGGTGATGAGGTTGAAGTTGCAATACTGACTGGTGATGAAAAGGTGGGGGTTCGCTCTGATCGAGCAATCGCTGCACAATTGGAAGAAGTTGTAACAGAGTTTCAACCTGATTTGGCAATATTAGTAACCGATGGTGCAGAGGATGAATCTGTTTTACCAATTATTCAAAGCCAGGTCCGTATTGATCATGTTGAGAAAATTATTGTAAAGCAATCTAAAGGAATCGAAGGCACATACTACTACATTGTCAAGGCTTTAGAAGACCCAAAATGGAGAGCAAAAATGCTCGTGCCTTTGGGTGCAATCATGGCTGTTTTCGGATTTGGCGTAATGCTGCCTGATACTTTGGGTGGAATTGTAATAGGAGCGCTTCCGCTAATTTTTGGATTATTTATTCTATCAAAGGGGCTGGGAATAGAAGCAACTGTAGGAAGAATCGCTCAAGAAATGAGAGAAAATGCAGATGCTGCAATGTTCTCATCGCTACTATGGACCAGTACTGTTTTCAGTGCGATATTCGCTGTTGCTACAGGGTATGACCGATATCTCGAATTGAATGCGGCGGCAAACTACTCTGTTGTCTGGATAGGGGTCGTACAGGCGGCTCTTGCTTGGATTGTTATTGCGTTCCTGACTTCGACTGCTGGATTCATGTTGTTACGTTTACAGAAAGGTTCATTCTCTGGAAGACTAATTGTTCTCGCTGTGTTTGGAATGGTTGTTTATTCGTTCCTAGACCAGGGACTGCAAATTGCAATGGATGTTCTAGAGGGTAAGGACTACCAATTCACAGTACAGGGGATTTGGGATGTTATGCTAGAGCCATTGATGTGGATTGCAGTCTTGTGGGTTACAACCACTATTGTTCGTGCTGTTCAGGCAAGGCAAGCCCAGTCAGAGCGCTACTGGGGAATTTAATCACGAATGGAATACTGCTTCATTCATGCACTGTGGACATGTCACTTTGATTGGGCGGACATCTGGAATACCTAGTGGTGATGAGCAAGATGGGCACAATATGGCTTGACGAACCTTTGATTGATTGTTTACCCCTTGTTTAGATGGATTATATCTCATTCGATATTGATCTGGGTTATCGACATATTGCGGCCCAGTGTTCATTCGTTGAGCTGAGTCTAAGTCAACCACTTCTTTGTATGCCGCTGGGGTAAATTGTTCTTCTACCGGCATATGGTTTTGGGCCACTGCGCCAGCCTTGTAAGCCGCTATTTCAGATTCTATATCTGCAAGACCAACTCCATGATTTCGACTTGCAGTATCCATTTCAAGCATCAAGTCATATCCTGAAAGGCTTGCCAACTTGGCTAGGACATCAACTGGGAGTGGCATAGACGACTCCGGGCGCTCATTTCCCATGAACTTTCGTTTTACGCGCCACTAAACGGGATGTCCCGTGGCAATGAGGTAACAAACCCCCGCTAAATTGCTTATTTTTACTAATTATGTTCCATAACACGGGGATTTATTACCGAATAAAAGTCATTTTGTACCTCCAAATACATGATGGGTTGAAATAGGTTAAGCAGAGGGCCGCCGAATGAGGAGGAAGGTAAATGCCACAAAGCAAGCCCCGTAATTCTATAATCGAAAATAAGTCAAGAGCTGCCCGTTCACTTACATGTGGCCAGGTTATGTGCGCCCCAAATGTTCTGAACAGAGATGCTTCTGTAGCAGATGCGCTGGACAGAATAACCAGTAAGGACTGGGACCACTTATTCATAGTCAATTCTGAACGTGTGCCGATCGGAAGGATTCATGCTGTTGACTTACTGAAAATTATCGCAAAAAAAACAGTGAATCGAGATATTGCATGGATGCATACAATTCCTGCTCGTCAACTAATCACTCAAGAAACAATAACTATGCGCAAAGGTACACCGCTACTGAAGGCTGCTGCTTTGATGCTGACTCATGATTTGAATCAGTTGGCTGTTACAAATACAGAAGGCCAAATTGTAGGTTCTGTGTCGCACAGTATTGTGGCAAGACACTTGCCTCGCTTCATTCTGTGAGCAAGTTTCAACTGTAAAATCGATGTGGGCACATTATGTCTTCACCAAGACTTTGGCCTAATCCGCCTAGTAACTCTCCTTTGCCGTTACCGGCAGGGCCCAGTTTCTTCTCAAGAAACGACTTTGTAAGCATTAATCAACCAAAGATTCCTAGTTCTGACTCTATTAGCCTAGATGAATTAAGAGACTATGTTGGGAATCATACATTTGAAGATGGCAGCAAAGTATCAGATGTTATTGATTTGCAGAATAGGAGACCTTTGCTAATTGCTGGAGAGTTGGCAAATCCATATCGATTGAGTGATCTAATGGCCCCAGATATGCCAATAATTCCTGTACGCTTAGAGGACATATGTCGTACTTGGGCAGACAATTTAGACCCAAGAGATGTTCAACCTGGAATACATCATGTTACAATTGTCAGGTCACCGGGATGGTGGGAAAGGAGTTTCATAACACTCCTTGAGTTGCCTGATATGAAGAAATTGGTCAAATGGCTTGATGGTCACAATTCTAACACTTGGGCTCCTAAGCGTTTAGCTGAAGGAAAAATCAGGTTGGAGACGAACATGGAATTAATGTCCCCTGAATTCGATCAAATATCATGGGATGGCATTGAAGAAAGAGTCGAAGTAGAAATGCCTCCTGCCAACGGGCCAACACTAGATTTGTCTACGATTATGGTCCCGATTAACACTCGTTCGGGTTGTTACAATAGCAGAGGAAGAGTCAATCGTTGTGTTCACTATTTACAAACCGATTTCCACGAGAAAATGTTCCGCCGGGGTTCATCTTTCAAATGGTCCGACATGTTAGATTTCTTGTGAAAGTTTTCTTCCAAAGCGGGGGCCCGGGGACATCCCCGTAGGATTCAATATACGATGTAACCGTAATATGAAGCATGAATGGGCGAGGATCTCAGAAAAGCGCTAGACTAGAACGATTGAAAGAAGAAATTATGGAATATATTTCTATAAATCCAGGTTGCTCTGCAGCCGACATAGTAGACTACCTTTCGAACACGCGAAGAATGCGTAACCACGGACTAACCTCAAGGAAGGTTGGTTTCTTTATTCCACGATATCTGAAGAACAGTGTGATGTTCACTCTTGACCGTTCTACTGGCAAGAGAATTTACAGTGTGGCATGAAAAGGTCAAATCGCTGCAGGTATTGGGATGGTGTGATGAGCGTCCCGTCTTCGGAAGATCTTTGGCCGTCTTTGGATGAATCTCTAGGCCGTCAACCTTGTTTTCCAAGCGGACCTGTTTGGTCGGTTCTACCTACTCTGAAAGGGCAAATGGCAGATATGCTAACAGATATGAAAAGCAGGTATAGGCGCAAAAAAGGAACTTACATCGACGACTCAAATGGAATTGTTCACATTGATGAATCTGCAATCATTGAACCAGGCGTCCACATCATTGGCCCAGCATACATTGGACCAAATGCAATTATTCGACATGGCGCTTACATCAGAGAATATTCATGGATTTGTGCTAATGCCCTAGTTGGTCATTCAAGTGAAACAAAGCACAGTGTCTTACTACCTGGAGCAAAAGCTCCACATTTCAACTATGTTGGAGATTCTGTACTTGGTCCAGAAGTCAACCTAGGGGCGGGGGTGAAACTCTCTAATCTTCGAAACGATGGTGGTGAAGTACATGTTAGAATTAAAGGAGAAAGAATCGCTTCAGGATTAAGAAAGTTCGGAGCGATAATTGGAGAAGGTTCGCAATTGGGCTGCAATGCTGTAACCAACCCAGGAGTTGTTCTTGGACCAAGATGT
>Ga0206682_10003484_pt1 | contig 13409 bp, 5 predicted proteins | sample M240m12015metaG_FD_155444 | JGI IMG/M metagenome (GOLD analysis project Ga0206682, IMG submission 155444) | Ammonia-oxidizing marine archaeal communities from Monterey Bay, California, United States - M2 40m 12015 | ecosystem: Environmental > Aquatic > Marine > Intertidal zone | place: USA... | reverse complement strand
GCGCGCGCCCGGGGGTTTGCGCGTGGACGTCTGTTTCGGCGGCGACAGGACGATCCGCTTCACCGCCAGCGGGGTCTTCGCGCGCGGCGGGGACTGGATCCGCTTGAGCGCCAGGGGCGTCGTCGCGGCGTCGTGTTTTTTCGGGTCGGCTTTTTTCGCGCTCGTCTTCGCGGGGGTCGTCCTCCGCCTCTTCGCCGAAGGGCTCGCCGCCGCCGCCTCGGGCGCCTCCTCCTCGTCCTCCTCCGCGCCCGGGGCGGCGGCGAAGAAGCCGAACGCGCTCAGGCCGGACATGACCTGCGCGCTGAGCGACTTGCGGCCGGCGTGCGGCCGGGGCGCGGCGGCGGCGGCCTCGGCGGGAAACGCCTCGGGAGCGTTTTTGCGTTTCCGCGCCGACGACGGCTTCGCCGTCCGCGCCGCGTCGGGCGAAGACGGCGGCGCCTCGCGCTTCTTCTCCGCGGCGTCGCCGCGCGCGACGCCCTCCATGCCGAGCTCGGCGGCGCGCGCGTTGACCCGCTCGGTGAGGGCCTCGAGGCTTTTGCGTTCCGACGCTGAGGCCTCGAGCTCGCGCTTGGCGGCGGCGGCGTCGGCGTCGGCGCGGCGGAGCGCCTCCGCCATGCGCTCCGCCTCGCGCTCGAGCGCGGCGCGGCGCTCGCTCAGGCGCGCCTCCGCCTTCGCCACCGCCTTCTCGCGCCCGGCGATGGCGGCGTCGTACTGCGCGGCCGCCTGCGCGGCGGCTGCGGACGCGCGCTCCACCGCGACGCGGGACTGCTCGCGCAAGTGCGCGTCGTGCGCCTCGGACGCCTCCGCCAGCAGAGCCGCGTGCGCTTCCTGTTCGTTGCGCGCCGCCGCGACGGCTTTCGCCTGCTTGTCAATCTCCGCGTAGGCGCGTTCGATTTCATCTTCGCGCGCGCGCGCATCCGCCTCGCGCGCCTCGAGGCGCGCGGCGGTCGCCTCGTCAACGTCAGCCGAGACCTCGGGTTGGCTCCGTCCGCGCGACCGCCGGCGGTCGGAGGTATCGGGCGAAGACACTTTCGTCATGTCGTCATCCGCGCGTCGCCGCCGCTCGCGCGACGCCGACTCCGCCTTCGACTTCGCGGCGGCCGCCTCGAGCGCGTCAATCGTCTCCTTCGCGCGCGCGAGCTCACCCGCGAGCCGCTCGTTCTCACCCGTGAGCCGCTCGTTGTTCCGGCGGTGCACCGGCGAGCGCGCGCGCGCCTCCGCGGCGGACTGCTCGGCGAGAGGAACCACGCGGCTCTCGAAGTCCGCGACGCGCGCCTCGGCGCGGCGCGCCGCGAGCTTGGCGTCGTCGAGCGCGGCGAACGTCTCGTGCAGCTTGGCGCGGAGGGACTCCGCCTCGTTCGCGCCAGTCTCCAACTCGCGCGCGTCCCGCTCGAGCTTGCGCGTCGCCTCCGCGAGGTCCTGCTCCACGCGCGCGTGCACGGCGCGCTCGTCCTCGATCTGTTTCTTCGCCTTCGCGGTCGCTTCCGCGGCGTCCCGGAGCTTGGCCTCGAACGCCGCGCGCTCGCGGATCGTGTCCTGGTGCGCCTGCTCCACCATCGACTCGACGTACTCGTCGTGGCGAAGGGACTCCTCGCGGTCGGCGAGGAGCTCGGTGACGTTGGCGTGCGCTCGCGCGAGCTGTCACGTGCGTTCGTGTGTTTTCGGTCACGCGTCGGTTGGGCGCGAACGTCCGGGAATCGGGCGAGGTCAGGATGGGCTCCGCCGCCGAAGAGCGTCGACGATTCGCTCTTCTTTCGCGCGAAAGCGTTCGCTTCGGGAAGGCCGATCCTCGGAATTGTCGACGGGACGCGCGCGCAATCGCGGTCCGTCGCGGCGCGCGCGGAAGATCCGCCGGGGTTCGCGGGGAGATCGCGACGCGCACTCCGACGTACCTCATCTTCCAGTTCGGCCACCCTCACCGAGAGCTCCTCGGCTTCGGACCGGGACACCACGTCGACGCTCAGGGCACCGCCTTCGCCGAAATGGGCCCACACGTCCATGTCCTTCTTCGCGCTCATGGCGCTCGGCGAGGCGTTCACGGGCGCAGCCTTCGCGACGGCGCGTATCAGATCCGGTGGGATCTGAGGAGCGCGCGAAGCGGCCGACGACGCTCTCAGCCGCGCGAGTGTGCGCGGCGCTGCGGACTGTGACGGCGCGGCAAACCCTCCCGAAGATCTTCCGCCGACGTTGTTGCCCGAGGAATACCAAAATGTTGGCGCGCTTTTCGGGGCGTGGGGAGACGTTCGTTTACGTGGACGTCGAGCCCACACAAGCAAGCCGGAGCCGTCCAGGTCATCACACCGTTCGTCGCGAACGCCTGTCCGCGTCGACTCGCGGTCGCCGCGACACGACCATGCGCATCTACACGCCCGCGGAGGTACGTCCCGAGCCTCCGCCGACGCACCCGCGCGACGGGTCGCCTCACCCCGACGGGCGCGCGAGACCGGTCGTACCCAAAAGGGGAGATGCCGACCCCGCGCGTCCCGGTGGAGGACGCGGCGCAGTCCACGCGAGACCGATCGAGATCACGCGTCTTTTCCGCGCGCGCGCCTATGACTCCAACCACCACGAGATGCGTCGATGTGCGCCGTCGCGTCGCGACGCGCGCGTCCTCGGCTCCACGCGACGCGCGCTGACCCCTCGTCCCTCCCGACGCGCCCCCCGACATCCGCCGACGCGAAACGCTTCTTCTCCATCCTCCCCGCGACGACCCGTGCAGGTCGCGGCGCACAGCGCACCCGACGACTGCTGGGTGTCGTTCCACGGCGACGTGTACGACATCACGCGCGTGATCGCCGAGAACGAGGGGCCGCTCGTGCAGCCCCTGCTGCGGGTCGCCGGCTCGGACATCTCGCACTGGTTCGAGACGCGCGCGGGCGACGAAGGCGACGACGCCGCGAAAACCGTCGAGCTCAAGACGCACGTCGACCCGGTGACGAACCTCGTTCGGCCGTACTGCCCGAACGGGCGGTTCGTGCACGTGCCCCCGAACGACCCCAGCGTGGAATGGGACGCGCGCCCCACGACGCCCTGGTGGCAGGACAGGACCTCCATAGTGGGCGCGGTGTCGTTGAAGCCGCGCGCGGTGCGCGTGAAGAACGTGCTGACGCGACAGGAGCACCTGCTGGAGGTGCCGGGGGAGGAGACGCTGCGCGAGATCCGCACGCGCTACGCCGAATACAACTGGCACTCCGAGTCGTACGCGTGGCGGGTTCTGCGGCGCGACCCAGACGGGGACCGGGAGCTGAAGTTCGTGGACGTGGACCTGGACAAGACGCTGGAGGAAAACGGGGTGGTGGACGACGCCGAGACGTTCGAGGCGCTGTCCATACCGTCGGACGCCGCCATACCGGTGATCCACCTGTACTTCAAGGATGACCTGACCAGCGCGTAGCGTGGGCCATGATCGTCATCGAGCATCACGCGGAGGGAGGGCGGGGTGATTTGTACGAAACGCGGTGTGCGCAGCCTCAGGCTTCCGGAAAGTCGCGCATAGCGCGAACGCAACCGGTTGTTATGAAAAAGCGTGCCCGGGCCACTCAAACGACGAAGGTTGTCTGGTTTGCAAAAAGCGACGACGACGTGTTGTGTGATTCGGTCCTTCGGAACGCGTCGATTCGCAAGGCTCTGCTCGTGTCAAAAATGCTCGCGTCCGCGCGCCTGTGCGCGATCCCCGGACCGAGAGCGACGATGATGTCCTCGCGCGCGGCTCGCGCGCGCGTCCTGCCCGCGACGCTTCCTCGCGTCGCAGAGGCGGTGGAGGCGCTGCGACGCGAAAAAGTAATCGGCGTCCCCACGGACACGATTTACGGCCTCGCCGCGAGCGCGTGTTCCGAGAAGGGCATCCAGAGGCTGTACGAGGCGAAACAGCGCGCGTATCACGTCCCGCTCGCGGTGTGTGTCGGCGAGGCATCCGACGTGAGCAAGTACGCGGACGTCGCGCACTTAAACCCGGGTTTGCTGGAGGAGTTGCTGCCGGGGCCCATCACGCTCTTGTTACGCAGAAAAACCGACGACACGCCGCTGTCGTCGGCGTTGAATCCCGACGCCGCGCTGCTGGGCGTGCGCGTCCCGGACTCCGAGTTCATCCGCGCGGTAGCTCGCGCGTACGGCCACGCCATCGCGCTGACGTCCGCGAACCCGAGCGGGAAGCCCAGCACGCTGGCGGTGGAGGAGTTCGAGCACCTTTGGTCTGAGTGCGCGTGCGTCTTCGACGGCGGGCGCATTGCCGCCACTCGAGCGGGGTCAACCATCGTCGACCTGTCCGTGCCCGGCGAGTTCTCCGTGCGACGCGCGGGCGAGGCGTGCGAGGCGATCCAGGAAACCTTGAGGAGGCACGGCATCGAACGCACACACGGTCCCGGCGAGGGCGAGTGATCGCGACGGTGACAGTGATGGAGACAACGCGCGAGCTCCGGCACGCGGAGACGCGACGCGTCGGTTGTCTTCATTTACTTTTAGCTAGCTATGTGGTCAACCGCGTCCGAATGTCACCTCGCACGCTCTACACGCCGACTACTGCTTCAACGCCTTGACCGTGTGCCACGCGAGCGCGAGCGCGAGCGTGACGAGGGTGGGCAGGACCACCATGCACCCGTCCTGCGCGAGGTTCCCGAGGGTCAGAGCCCCAGCCAAGGCCGGCGCGGCGGACGCCGCCGACGACAGCGTCGCGCCGTTCGACTCGAGCTCGCGGAGAAAATCGAGAACCATGACGCTCGTGTGGATGGAAACAAACGCGAGCGAGAGCAACGCGCTGCTGAGGAAATACGGCACGCTGGGGCACGATTCCGTATACAGTGTGCCCGGCCCGGCCGCCACGACCGTGTTCGCGGCGAAGAAGAATATCCCGCGCGCGATGCCTTGCCCGAGCCCCCACGCGAGGTGCATGTTCATCGAGTCGACGCTGCTCACTTTTCTGTACCCGAAATGCCGGGCTATCGCGTCCAGCGCGCCGGCCATCCAACGCGTCTGCGACGTCCACATCAGCCGCCGGCACGCCTCGTGACACGCCACATACGCTACGAACGGCATGATGTACGCCTCCTCCGCTCCGAGCGGCAGGAAAAACGCCAGGGGAACCGCCAGGACCGTCGCGCAGAGGATCCACGACGCGCAGCTCGTGAACGTCAACACCACCAGAAAAGGCCGACTCGCGATGCGCGTGGCGAAGATCACGGCCGCGGGGCCGCACCCGATCAGCAGGTACCCGAGCGTCCCGACCGCCCCCATGGTCGCGGAAACCTCGTGTCTTCCAGTCCTCGGCGCCGAACACTGACAGCGAGCCAGGGCGGGCACGCGCTTTGTTGGTTTTCGACGGAGTTTGACGAGACAGGTCCGGCGTCCGGGAAAAACCAAAAACGTCGGGAAATCGTCTAAAAAAAAAACCCACCCCAAAATGCCCGCCGAGCGCCCTCCTCGCTCACTTCCGAGGGCGCCCCAGCCTGGTTCGGGGAAACCAAGGTTCTCCGCTCGAAGCCCCCCGATGGCGAAGGACAAGGCAAAGAAGGCGGCGTCCGACCCCGAGGCCAAAGCGTCCGGCCGTAAGCGGAAGAAGGCGGAAGACCCTCCCGCGAAGGACGAGACCGAGGAGGAAGCCGAGCCCGCGGGCGATCCCGTCGCGGATGCCGACCCCGCGGATGAGCCCGTGGAGGCGAAGCGCCGCAAGGGCTCGGACGCGAAGGAAGCGGCGGAGCCGGCGCGGGATGACCCGAGCGACGTCGCCGAACCCGCGCCTGGTGAGGCCGCGACCCCCGAGAGGGAGAAGAAGAAAAAGGGCAAGCCGGCGAAACCGAAATCGGGGGAGCGCGGCGCCAAAGCGCCGGCGGACGCGCCCGACGCGCCCATTGTCAAGGTGCCCTCTTCCAAGGAGCGCCTCGGCGAGCTGAAGGCTGCGCTGGAGGAGGGCATGAAAGAGCTCGAGGAGGGGCGCGCGCTGGTCGCCGCGGGCGAGGCGGAGCTGGCGGCGCTGGAGGCGAAGATGTTCGAGGCACGGAACCGGATCTCGCAACAGGAGGCGCGCGACAACCGCGCGTCGCGCCGGCTGAAGCAGACGGCCAAGGCGCTGCGGGAGCAAGCCGTGAACACGGACATGCTCAAGGCGACGCTCGTGACACTGGTCGTGCGCAAAGCCGCGAAATCGAAGGAGCCCATGCTGCAGGAGGTGGCGGCGACGTGCGGCGCCATCCTCGCGGACTGGAAAGCCGTCGTGGCGCAGGACCCGGGCGCCGCCGACGCGCCCGCCGGCGCCGCGCCGCCGGCGGAGACGCGTCCGCCGGAGAGCGCCGCCGCCGCGGCGCGCGATCCGGAGACGCGCGATCCGGAGCTCGTCGCGAAAGAGCTCGTCACAAAAGAGACGCCGAAGGAGGAGACGGAAACGGAAAAGGAGAAGGAGAAAGAGCGCGTGTCCGTCCCGGCGATCGTCCCCGGAAAGACGGCGCCGCACGACCCGACGCGCGCGCGCGTCGTCGGGTGGCTGTGCGCGCGGGTCTCGCCCGCCGCGGCGCGCGCGCTGGAGCTGGAGATTTTCCAGGCGGCGGCGACGTGCGGGGACGAGTACAAGCGGTGTTTCAAGGCGGCGGCGGACCTGGTCGCCCGGGGGAATGTCCCGGAGGGCTTCGTGCGCAAAGTCGTCGCCGGCTGGGAGCCGTGACATGTGCGTGACTCTTTTCATAGGCCACGTTCGCGGAACGCGTCGCGCGCGTTTTTCGCGAGCGGTGCCGGCGCGACGTCGGCTTCGGGACCGGAGAGGAGTCGAGGACCTTTGCGCCGCGGCGTCGTTACGCGAATCGAAAGAGTCTACCGTACGAGCTCTTGTTGAAAACGACCGTAGCCTCCTACAGCGACGGCGAACGATCCGGCCGTCACCCACGGGTCTTCACCTGAGCTTGAACCCGAGTTTCTTCATGGGTTTCACCAAAGTCTCGTGCACCAACCTGTCCCCGCGCAGACGCATGCGCTGCGCCGGCGACTTGGAGAACGCCTTATGTCGCTTTCCTTTTTGTTTTCGCTTGAACTTTCCCGAAGCCGTGACCTGGAACCTGCGCTTCCACGAGCTGTAAGGCTTGATCTTGATCTTCATGCCCCTCGTCTGCGCCGCCAACGCCCCTGGCTTCGCCGCCCGCGAAGCCAACACCGCCCAAGAACCCCCCGGAGGGGCGATCAGGCCCCGACCCGCGTCCAGCGCCGCGTCCCTCGCCCCACCGGTCCACAGCCCTCGCGATCCCGGCGACACGCGACCGAGGGGAGTCTGCGCGGCGAGACGCGACCGATCGGAGAGCGTTCCGCGGGACATCGATCCCTTCGCAGGCCCCACGAGCGATGTGCCGCTCGCGTGCATCGCGCGCGCTCTTCTGAGCGCGCCGACGAGCTTCGCGAGCGGCGAGGAGGTCATCGTGCCGTACTCCCTGCACCGTTCGCTCGCGAGCGACGTGCGTCCACCACAACGCCGAAATGACTCAGAGAGGCGAAGCAGGGTCTTGCTCCCGCTGCGGGCCCGGGTGAAGATCGTCATCCGCGAATGCGCGCGCTCGCTCGTATCGTTCGGCTCGCTCCGTTCCCCTCTCGCGCGCGCCTGATGCGCGCCGGACTCTGCGCGATCGCCGCGGAGTCATCCCCGCCCGGTTTCGGCGAAACCCCGCTCCCGATTTCCGGATTTTCAGTTTTTTTCACAAACACCGCTAAAAGACTACTGTGCTCTACAAACGAACCTAAACGAACGTCACCTCGACGGACGCGTCGAACGTGACGTCCCACTCGCGCGCGAGCGCGACGGGCGCCGCGCCGCGCGCGCGCGTCGGTGTCGCGCACTCGTACGTCGCGATATCGTCGTCGTCCGCCGCCGGGTTGGCGCGCACGGAGACGGCGCCGAAGACGCACGTCGTCGGCGCCGAAAAAAAACCCGAACCGTCGCGCGACCGACCTTCGTCGCCGACCGCGGCGGAGACGGCGACGAGCGCGCCTCCGTCGTCCGCCGGCACCGACGACGGGCGCGCCGCGGCGACGCGCGGGGCGACGTGCGCGGCGATCTCCACGCCCGAGGGCAGGGCGCGCGCGGGCGCGAAATCCGCGCCGCGTGCGATGGCGACGCGCGCGGCGCGACGCGGCGACGCGGCGGCGAACGCGTTTTGACCCGACGCTTCCGTCTTGTCTCCGTCCGCTTCGTCGGCGAGGCGTACTCCGAGCGGCGCGAAGAGAGGGGGCATCTCGCACCGCGTGAGCGTCGAGGAGACGCGCGCCGCCTCCACCGGGAAGAGCGCTTCGCCGTACCCGCTTTCGGCGAAGAACGCGCAAAAGAACGCCCCCGCGGCGGCGCCCAGGTCGCCCGGGCTCGCGTCGCCCGGGAAATCGAACCCGGCGACAAACGCCACCGTCCCGCCGCGGTCCGCCACCGAGCGCGGCGCGACGGCGGTGGCGCGGGGCGCCGCGTACGCGAGCAACGCGAACCCGCGGCCCGCGACGAGTGAGTGGCGTGCCCTCGAGGCGTCGCGCACGTCGTCTGTCACCGTGAAGCCCGCGAGATCGACCCGGAGCGTCACGAAGCCGCCGCGCGCGACGCGCGGCGACGCGCACGCGAACGAAACGAAACCCGCGTCGACGGTTGTCCTCGACGCGAGGAACTCGCGCGCCGTCCCGAACGCGCACGACGCGTCCCGAGGCGCCGCGGCGGCGCCCGCGGCGACGCGAACCCCGGCGACGCGAACCTCCGCGCCCCCCGAGCGGGGCACCGCGGAGACCAATGGCGTCCAGAGGTGCGCGGAGGCCATCGAGACAACCTCGGCGGCGTCGTCCGACGCCTCCGGCTCGAACCGCGCGCGTCCGAAGTTGGGGTACGCGACGCCGAAGGAAGACTTCCCGCGGGAAGAAACCGCGAAGCTCCCGAACCCGCCTCCCGGTTTGTTTCCGTCGGCGGCTTTCTCCGGCGCGCGCGCCGGCGACGCGCACACGCCGGCGTTCTCACCAGCGTGGGCGGCGGCTTCCGCGCGCATGGCCACGGGCGCCACCGCGCCGAACGCACACGCGACCCAGTTCGGGTCGCGCGGTGTGTCCCCGAAGCTCCCGACGCCGCGCCACGCGACGCGCACTGCCGCGCCGCCGTCGGCGGGGAGAAACGCGTGGCCCGTCGCCGACGACACAGTCGCGCCGCGCGTCGCGCGCGCGACGACGTTTCCGTTTAAAACGTCTTCGTTTTCGTTTTCGAAGCTCGCGAGCTTTTCGTTCTCGGCGACCGCCGCGCGCAGCCGCACGTCCGCCTCCTGAGGCTCTGAGAAGAGCGCGTCGTCGCGCGAGACGAACACGTCATACGGGACCTCGCACGCGACCAGCGCCGAGGAGACGAACCGCGCGGCGCCGAAGACTTCGGCGTTTGCGTTTTTTTCGTCGAAGGTCGTTTTCCCGTAAAACGTCGTTCCCGTCGCGACGCGCGCGCCCGCGCACGTCACGTCGCCGCCGTTCCCCCAGCCGAACCCGGCGTTCGTCCCGGGCCACGACCCGCCGCTGCCGCGCGGGAGCAGGTGCGCGCCCGCGAGCCAGACGTGCGCGCCCGCGGCCGCGGGGACGTGCGCGCCGCCGAGGACCCCGACGAAGCGCGGCGCCGGCGAGGGAACCAACAGCCCGGCGACGGGTTCGCCGGCGGCGGGCGCGTCGGCGCCGTCCGACGCGAGGGCGAGGGCGACGAAGCCGGACGCGAGTCTCCCTCGCGTCGGCGAACACGACAGGACCACTCGTCGTGAACCATCGCTCGTGGACGACGACAAAGCGTTAACGTTTTCGTTTTCTTTTCCGGAAAAGACGGAAAAAGACCCCGAAGACCGTGAAGCGCGCGTCACCTTCGTGAGCTCGACGAAGTTCGTGAGCTCGGTGGCGGCGGCGACGCCCCCGAGCGCGCACCGCGGTTTCGTATACTTCGCGCGCGAGACGAAAGTCGCCGCGTCGCCATCTCCAGCCGCCATCTCCAGGCGGGCGCCGTATCGCCCGTCCTCGCCGACGAACAGCGACGCCGCGAAGCGCTCGGGGTCGTTCGTGACTGAAACACCGCCCCGTGACGCGGGACGACCACTGGGAGGGAGTCCCGCCCAAAAAAACAAAAACGAATCCTCCTCCTCGACGTACTGAAACGCCGCCAGACGCGCGCCCGGCTCAGCCGAAGACGCGACGAGCGCCACCGTCTTCCTCCCGGCGCCCGCGGGCGCCACGCAGTGGAGCCCCTCGCCGTTTTCGGAGACGCGCCGCGCCGCGACCACCACAGCCCCGAACGAGCACTTCGCCTCGCGCGCCAGAGCGCCGCGGACCGTCCCGAGCCGCGCGTCGACGACGGCGCCGCCGGCGCCGACGCCGAACAGCTCTCGCGCGTTCGTATCCTCTTCTTCCGTCCTCCCCTCCGCGCCGTCCCCGCCGAGCGGGAAGACGGCGTCCGCCAGCGAGACGCGGTACCGGTAGGCGGCGGTGCGCGCGTCGTGCGCGCCGTCGCTCGCCACGCCCACGCGCACCTCGGCGTGGCGCTCCGCGTCCGCGGCGGGCGTCTCGCAGAGTGCCACCGCGCTGGAGACGGCGACGCCGGGCGCGACGCCGCCGAAATCGCCAAAGTCGCCGAAATGGCACGCGACGTCCCGCTTCCCGTCGCCGCCGAGGTGCGCGAACGCCGCGCCGGCGAGCGCCACCAACGCCGCGCCGGTGTCCGGCCCACTGCTCGGAGAGACGCGCGACACGAGAGGCGGCGCGGTGAACAGCACGCGCAAATCCGAAGCGCTGTTCTGGTACGTGCCGGCGTCGTAAAACTCCACCGAAACGAACCCCGCACGTGAAACCGCCGGCGTCGCGCAGAGCGCCGCGTCGCCGAACCCGCGCGGGTCGCGACTGGAAACCCACTCGGCTTTCGTGAAGAGCTCGCCGAACTTGCAGAACACGGAACCCGTCGCGTTGTACACGGGAGGCACGCGGAAGTCCACGCCGTCCAGCGTCAACGGCGCGCCGCCCGTGTGCCGCACGCGCGCGGGCTCCACCGCGCGCGCCGAAGCGCGCGCGGCGACGGAGAGCAGCGAAAAAACGTCGACGCGGACGGTGACTTTCTCGGCGGCGGCGTCGAACACCGCGCCGGGAACGACCCGCCAGTCCGACGCCGTCTCGTCGCTCGCGCGCACCACCACCGTTTCTGCGTTGCCCTTAACAGTGGGGAGCTTCGCGGTGTCGTACGGGAACGTCAACTTCGCCAAAAAACCAAGCTTGCGCCGAAGCGGATTGGCCCGCCACGTCAACGACAGAAAGTCCCACGCGCCGCGAGCGCCGTCGGAAACCAAGTCGGCGCGCGCGTTCGCCTTCGCCGACGCCGAGAGGTTAGCCACCACCAGGCCGGTGATCGTGGCGTCCGCGCCTGTGCCCATGACCATCGCGTCCGAAGCGTCCTCGTTCGCGTCTGTGACGTCGTCCACACCGAGCACGGTGAGAAAAAAAAGCGCGTTTCCCAGCGTGGAATCGAACCCGTGCTCGTCCACGCGCGCGCTTTCGTCGCGCCCGTCCACCGAGAGCAGAACCGAGGACTCGCCCGCGTCGTCCACGCGCGCCACCGTCGCGCGCGCGTCGCCGAAGACGTGTACGGGGAAACGGCCCGGTGCCACGTACACCGTCTGCTGCGCGGTGGCGTTCGCCGCGGTGAACAGCACAGGGGTCAGGACGGCTTGCCCGCCCAGCAGCAGGGGTTGCAGCGCGTTCACGACCCCGAACTCGTACCAGTCGAGAAGATCCGAAGCGTCGGTTCCGTTGGACGACGCCGAGTCCACCCGCAGGAAGGCGCCCGCCGCGCACGTCCCGTCGTCGCTCGTGGCGAACGGCGAGTAGTTGATGAACGCGCTCCGCGTGCACCCCGCGCCCGCGGGGCGGAACACCTCGATCCGGTGCGAGTTGGCGTTGCGCGAGGTGTGGTTCAGGTACGTGAAGTTGGTCGTCTGGCCGGGCGCGTCCGCCACCACGGCGGAGAGCGCGCCGTGCAGCTGTAACGTGTACGCGGCTTGCGGGTACGCGCCAAAGACGAGCTCGTGGACGTCATCCTCTGCCGGCTCGTTCTCGTCGTCCTCAAGTGAAGCACGCGGCGCCAGCTCCTCGGTGTAGTACACGCCCGGGCCCTCGATCTGGTACACGCCGAACGCGCCGAGCGACTTGATGGTGACTCGCACCGAGACGCCGGCGACGCACGTGCCGTCCTCGTGCGTCGCCCAGGCGTCGTGGTTGGGCGCGCGCGGGTCCGTGCACCCCCCGCCCCGCAGCTTCACGGTCTCGGAGCGCTCGTCGTCTCCGTCTTTGCCTTCCCAGGCGACGTACGCGTTGTGCTTCGTGATGTTTCGCGATTCGAACAGAGATTCGTCCGCCACCACCGCACGTAACGCACCTTTGAAGTGGAAGAAGTACTCCGCCCCGGGGTACGCGCACATCGTCGCGTCGTGCGTCTCGCCGCGGTAGGACAAAGTGTCCGCGAGGTGCGTGGTCTCGTTGCCGGGCGGGCCGTTGACGCTGTAGTACGCGTACGCGTCCACCACCTCGTCCCGGCGCGCGTGTTCCGACGCGCCCGGCAAAAACCAGGGCTCTTCGGCCGACCCGTCGAAGCGCGAGGCGTCCGTCGAGGAGACGGAGACGCGCAGCCGCGTCGGGAGCCTCCGCTCCAGCCGCCGAACCGCGTGGTTGCCGGCGTCGCACACGTACGCCGACGCGCCGCTCGCGGCGCCGCCCGCCGCCGGCGGGACCACCGCAACGCCCGCGGGCGCGGCGAACATGGACGCCGGGCCGAGCTCGTCGCGGTGCCCGCTCGCGGCGACGTACGACCCGGCGTACGGGAACGAGGCGACGGAAGCGACACCCTCCGAGCCCGTGACGTTCCCCTCCAGCGCGACGCGGCGCACGCGGTTCGACCCCGACTCCGTCACCAGCAGCGTCCGCCGCCCCTCTCGGCCCGCGTTTCCGGAGACGTCTCCGCCCCCCACGTCGAGCGGCTCGAGGAAGAACGCCACGCCCACCGGCTCGTCGAAGCGCACGCCAGCCTCGCCGCCGGGAAGCACCGGACCGCCGCGCGCGCCGTCCGCGGCGAGCGACGAGCCGCGGCCGGGCGGCGCGCCCGTACGTCCCGCCGCCGTGGTCACCGCGCCCGTCGCGACGTCCATCGCGCGCACGGCGTGGTTGTGCCGGTCCGCGATGTACAGCGTCGATTGAGTATCATCGAACGCTATGAAGCTCGGCGTGTTGAACGCGGCGTTTAGTCCGTCATTCGAGTCCACGAAACCGCTTCGCCCGGCGGCGTTTGCCAACGTAAAAACGCCGGCGCCGTCGCGGTCGCCGTACCCGCGCGCGCCTCTTATTCGCCCGTCGCCGTCGGTGACGTACAAAACGCGCGTTTCGGCGTGGTACGCCAGACCCGTTGGTTGTTTTAT
>Ga0206682_10003482_pt1 | contig 13410 bp, 10 predicted proteins | sample M240m12015metaG_FD_155444 | JGI IMG/M metagenome (GOLD analysis project Ga0206682, IMG submission 155444) | Ammonia-oxidizing marine archaeal communities from Monterey Bay, California, United States - M2 40m 12015 | ecosystem: Environmental > Aquatic > Marine > Intertidal zone | place: USA... | reverse complement strand
ACCTTAACATCGATGTATCGGTGACAAGTGATATCGAAAAGAAACGCGGCTTAATTGTAAACATCGCCGCAACCGACAGCGCAGATAAACCAAAAATAAGGGAGGTATTAAAACCGTTCACCTTTAGTACGAATATCAGTTAATTTCTAAAATCGATGCTTATGCCGTTTGCAGAATCGCGGAGGATGGAAAAGCTATTGTCAATAATTCTCATCTTGTCGGAACTGGGTTCGTATACTTGACTATCCCGCGTCGTTATAGTTTTTGCTAGTAGCATCATTTCGGTTGAAAGCTCATTCTCACCTTTAGCTGCATATACTCTCGACAATGCTTGATAGAAAACTGGTTCAAATTTCATTAGCGATACCGCTTTCAACAGCGACTCCTCGGCTAGCAGAAAATCTTCGTCAATCAACGCGACATTCCCCTGCGAATAGTAGAAATACGGATTTGTTTCGTTAAATTTCTCAATTGCTCGATCGTATTGTTTTGCCCGAGCCAACTGACCATTTCTTCTATAAAACTTGGCTAAATTGCCGATCGCGCTAATGCTATTGTTATCCTTTAAAACTGACATTTTATAGCTAAACTCGGTTAATTCAGGATCTCCAAGGGCGCTATAAATCGCACCTATATTATTCCACGCCACCGGCGAATCAGGATCAAGGAAGAGTGCATTCTTTACAAGATCAAGCGCAAGCTCAGAGTTACCTTCAATCAACTCTTCCACACCAATGTTAGTAAAGTAGAGCGAACGTGCCTGTGCATCTGTCAAAGTGGTAGAGGTGAATTGTTGCAGAGAAATCTCAGGCGTAAAATCTGAAACGTAGCGCCGATGCGGTCCGAATCGCCCCGTTGCATTAATATGCTGACTAAGGACTACTAAATTTCCTCTTCTATCCCAATTGGGTCGTACTTTGACCGTTTGAAAATTTGCATCAATTCCAGCGTAACGCGCCATTGCCACGAAGAGATTCATAACAGACAAGCAATTACCTTGCCGCGCTTCGAATACTTCCAGTGCCGTGTGGGTAACTTCGGGGGAATAACGCAAAGCTAAACCATCGGAGTTATACAATAACGCTAACAATTTCCGCAGACGTAATTCTCTCTCGTCCTCACCTTGAACAGCCCTATCAACTAAAGATTTTATTTCTTGGCTGATGTGAAGGGGGGCTACTTCTGGATAGCGATCGAATTTCTGATCAATGACCTTCACAAGCAAGGCGGTGTCCCCTTCGAAATCTATGTCTAGAAATTGACAACCTTGAAAAAGACAGACAAAAGGAACTAAATACAAAAATTGTTTTAGGAAAATTTTCATCAAAAACTCAAGGGGGAAAATCACAAAAGCACTTAAAAACTCGCAATCAGAAACATTGAAGACTCAGCCCAGGTTACACTTCTGAATCGATTACTGCAGAATCATCAACCTGATCGTTTTAACCCCGATCAGAACACATAGATATTAGCGATTCAAAAAGTCCAAATATTACATTGCCGGATATACCGGACCTCCTCCTCCCTCCGGAACTACCCACTGAATATTTTGGGATGGATCCTTAATGTCGCAAGTTTTACAATGCACACAATTTTGGGCATTGATTTGGAACCGCTTATTGCCGTTCGCATCTTCTAAAACCTCATAGACCCCTGCGGGGCAATATCTCTGAGCCGGCTCATCAAACTTCGGCAAATTAACACTTATAGGAATCTGTGGATCTTTTAACTTTAAATGACACGGCTGATCTTCTGCATGATTTGTGTTCGATAAAAAAACGGACGAGAGCTTGTCAAAGCTTATTTTACCATCTGGCTTCGGATATTTTATTTGTTCTGCACTCTCAGCTGGAAGCAGCTGCGCATGATCTTCCGACCGGTCTCGAATGGTAAATGGCGATTTTCCGAAAAGAATATTTTGCTCAACAAACGCTAGGGCTGCCCCTATCCAAAATCCTAATCGATGAATCCCAGCACTAAAATTTCTCGCTTCATACAATTCCCTGCGTAAACTAGACTGATCAAAAAGCTCGTTAAAATTCTCCAATGTTTTCGCTGGCGAGTCACTATTTAACTCTTCAAAAAGCGCCTCAGCCGCAAGCATCCCCGACTTCATCGCTGTGTGACTTCCCTTAATTTTTGCGGCATTAAGTGTCCCCGCATCACAACCTATCAGCAGCCCCCCTGGAAAATTCATTTTAGGTAACGAATTCAACCCCCCTTTTATGAGCGCCCTTGCACCATAACTAAGCCGTTTCCCACCCGTTATTGTTTTGGCGATAACAGGGTGATGCTTGAATTTTTGGAACTCATCAAAAGGACTAATGTGAGGGTTCTTGTATCCCAAATCAATAATCAAACCCAACGCAACCTTGTTACCCTCTGCGTGATATAAAAATCCCCCACTGGATCCAGCATAACTCGATCCAATCATAGGATATCCTGCTGTATGCTCGACAAGACCCTCCTCATGCTGCTCGCTGGGAACTTCCCAAACTTCTTTCAACCCAATCCCATAATGTTGGGGATCGCTATCTTTATCTAAGTTAAACTTTCTAATAATCTCTTTTCCGAGATGCCCTCTGCAGCCTTCAGCAAAAATCGTGTACTTCGCATGAAACTCAAATCCCGGCTCAAACGACGCTTTTTGCTCTCCATCGGCCCCTAAGCCCTGATCACCAGTCGCCACCCCTTTAACACTGCCGTCAGCATGATATAAAACCTCGGCCGCCGCAAAGCCGGGGAATACCTCAGCTCCCAACTCCATTGCCTGCTCACCTAACCATGAGCACAAGCTACCGAGAGAAATAATGTAATTTCCGTCGTTATGCATCGCCCTTGGCATCAGAGGCCCTGGGAATCGAAAATCACTACTCTTACTGGGTAGATAGTATATTTTATCCTTCACGACCGGCGTTTTAAGCGGCGCGCCTCTCTCTTTCCAGTCCGGGAACAATTCAGACAAGACAGTGGGCTCAAAAACAGCACCTGAGAGAATATGTGCGCCGACCTCGGATCCTTTTTCGAGCACACAAACAGACAGCTCTTTACCAGCCTCATCTGCCAATTGAAGTAAGCGGCAAGCTGTTGATAAACCGGCAGGACCTGCCCCGACAATCACAACATCAACTTCCATCGATTCTCGTTGCATACTCATTTATCTCCACATTCCAGAACCATCACAAACATTATAACAAGTCTTGCAGGGCGTTTTTTATAATATTTGCCCATCGAACAATTAAAACAAGAACTAGTAATCTCTACACAACATGATAAGGTCAATTTCAAATACGACACGGTTAGAAACGATAGATCTCAACAAAGGGAAACGAAATTAGATCGTCATTAACCTCAGATCGTTAATTATGATGTCGGTAGAGAATTCTCGACCAAGCCCTAGCAACAAATTTAAACCTTTGTAAACACCATCATGTGTTGCCAAGGCAAGAAATCAAGAGTCTCCGTCCACTGCAAACCGAAAATCTCCATCTCTTTAATAACTTGTTTTTGAGTCATCTTGTGCAAAGGTCTAATTGGAACTGTCTCATCTTCTCCACGATACTCAAGCAAGAAAATTCTACCACCGGGACGCAAAGCATTATAAATCCCGTTTATCATCTCAAAGGGATGCGAGAACTCATGATAAGCGTCAACCATGATGGCGGCATCAATGCTTTCAATTTCTAAGCGAGGGTTGTCGATTTCACCCAAGATTCCAGTGATATTTTTTACGCCGTCCTCTTCTTTCCTCAGCTCAATTATATCCAACATCTCTTGCTGAATATCTACAGAAAGAACCCTTCCTTGCGGCACAAGTTTTGCAATTCGAAAGGAAAAATAGCCCGAGCCCGCACCAATATCTGCGACAACTTCATTTGGTTTGAGATTCATATTGGCAACCACATCATCAGGCATCTCTTCTTTGATGCGACCTGGTCGATTGAGCCAGCCGGCTGCTTGATGCCCCATCACAAAAGAAATTTCTCGACCCATGTAAAATTTCCCAATCCCCGTTGTTCGACGAACCGGGTCATTTAGATATCCGGGGTTTTCAGCTGCATATATCAGCGTTGATGCGAATAGGATATTACACGCTATGCATAAAACCTTCCCAAACACTTTTCTTATGCCAAAAAAAGATACCAGATTTTGAAACATAGCTTCTCCGCGTTATAGTACAGATTCGTATGTGAATCTACATAACAAGATTGTAATAGAGCACAGACGCATCGACAAGACGGCGCGGTCAAGAATCGCAATACTACCTCGATCAAAAAATTACAGAAAAGACAATAAGGAATAAAGACCCATGACACAAGCTCTCAAAGGAATTCGTGTTCTCGACTTTGGTCGCTACATTGCCGGGCCATTTTGTGGGGCTCTTCTCGCCGATATGGGCGCTGAAGTTATTCGGATTGAGAAAGTTGATGGCAGCGAAGATAGGTACTTAGCGCCAATTTCCGAGGGCGGAGAAGGCGGAGCGTTCATGCAATTAGCACGAAACAAACGCGGCCTTACGCTGAACCCAATGAAACCTGAGGGACGAGAAATAGTAAAAAAACTTGTTGCCAAGACAGACGTCGTGATAGCTAACCTTCCACCAGATACCTTGAAAACTATGGGTCTCGACTATGAAAGCCTTAAAAAGGTAAAACCCGACATCATACTAACCATGATTTCTGCATTTGGAACCGGAGGCCCCTACAGCAACCGTGTTGGGTTTGATGGACTAGGACAAGCAATGTCAGGTGCAATGTACCTTTCAGGAACTCCAGAGCAGCCGGTTAAGTCGTATACTCCCTTCATCGATTTTGGCACCGCAAGCTTGGCTGCTTTTGGAACCATGACGGCACTGTTTGAAAGACAAAAAAGCGGCCTTGGTCAGATTGTTGAGGGCTCTTTATTTAACACCGCGTTAACAATGATGAATGGCACTGCAATCGAGCAAGATGCCCTGAAAGTGAATCGCGTCGCTTCACTAAATCGTGCTCAAACCACGGCTCCCAGTGACACATTTAAAACAAAAAATGGCTGGGTCTTGGTACAGTCTGTAGGAGGACCGCTATTTGAGCGCTGGGCGCGATTGATGGGCGAAGAACATTGGATAACCGACCCAAGGATGAAAGATGACCTCTCTCGTGGGGAACATGGCCAAATAATCAGTGATCGTATGTCAATATGGTGCGCCGAAAGAACATCAGAAGAAGCTCTAGCCGAAATGGAGGAAGCAAGACTTCCAGCCGGTCCAGTGCTCTCCCCGCAACAAGTATTGGATGACCCACACATAAAGGCAAAAAATCTGTTTCAAGCTACAGATTTTCCTGGACTCGATAAACCCGCGCCGTTGATGCGGACTCCTGTGGAGTTGTCAAAAACGCCAGGGGAAATACGACATCGGGCGCCGCAACTCGGGGAACATACAGACGCTATCTTGATGGAAATCGGATACAACGCTTCGGAAATAGCCGAGCTGAGATCAAAACGGATAGTCTGACAGGGCCGTTATTGCAATTTGAATATTTGCCGGCCCTCTTAGTGTTGTTATCGGCTGGCAGCTACTGTTTTGGCAGCGAGTACACAATGATACTCCCCTCGCGAGAAGTTTCGTGACCGGTCTTAAAAGTCATCATTGCATTGCCAGAGCTGACCGCAATATATTGCTTTCCCATCGCAGAGTATGAAACAACACCCCCTCCGAGCGGTGCTCCAGTATCAATTTGTCTTAAAACCTCTCCGGTAGATGCATCTAAAAATAATAAATTTCCAGTTAACTCGCCTGCAACAACAAGCCCTCCCTCGGTCGATGTAACCCCAGAGACCATTGGTGCTGGAGAGTGATATTTCCACCGCAACTCTCCACTTTCCGCACCGACAGCGGTCAACCATCCAGACTGATCCTCCATTGGAGCAACATCGCCGCCCATATACAGGCGGCCCGGTACATGCTCGATAACTCGCGCTGCACTAAATCGCGCACAATAATCAATTGCCGGAGTCACGAGCAAATGCTCACTCGGAACATACGCTGGACCATTCCACAACACTCCGCCAAACACACCGGGACAAGCTATAACTCCCTCTCTTGTAACAGGAACGTCGGCGTTAAGTCGGGTAGTTATTTCGGTCTCGTATATCGTGGACTTGGACTCTAGGTCTATAGCTCTCAAAACACCATCTTTTCCGACCGTGGCTACTAAATCGTTTTTTGTATTATCGAGATTCGACTTCAAAACTGGACTCACCTGAGTGAGGTCCCAATCATGATCATCGTTTGGAACAAGAGACTTATGCCAGATTAGTTTCCCGTCTTCAGGATTAAGCGCAACGATATTATTGGTGTATAAATTGTCACCCGGTCTAAGGTAAGCAGGCAAATCCGGCGCGGGGTTGCTGACCGCTACGTACAACTCTTTCATCTCGTAATCGAGGCTCAAAGGCGTCCAAACGGCGCCTCCACCAAGAGGTATGTTCTCTGGGTTTCCCCAGGTCGGCCCTCCTCCAGCCGCGGCCTCTGGTACTGTCTCGAACTTCCAAACAAGGCTTCCATCAGACAACGAAAATGCACCAACCCACCCCGAGATAGCGTTTTCGCTGCCCGCAGGACCGATTAAAATCAGATCTTCATAAATCATCGGTGGCATGGTGAAAGTCTCACCCAACCATGGATCCGCTACTTGGCGCGCCCACAGAAGTTTACCGTCAAAAGAATCCAATGCGAGTAAATATCCATCATTGGTACCTCGGACGACGTAGCCATCCTTTATTGCAACACCCCGATTATTGCCCCAAACAGTTCGATCTCGTGCTTCCCAATCATAACCCCAAATTCTTTCGCAAGTAGCAGCATCTATCGCCGCGGTGTGAGTCATATTGGTGACATACATGACTCCATTACTAACGATCGGTCCGGTCTGCATTGTGTGCATCGAGCCCATCTGATAGGCACAAACTTGAACAAGGTCGGAAATATTAGAACGATTGATTTGGGACAACGCTGAATATCGAGTTCCTCGGTAATTCTGATTATGGTAAAGCCAATCTACCGAGTTTTTGTCAGCCTCCAATAATTCTGTAAAGCTTGGTCCGCTGCCAGACGGAACCGAGCCATCATCTCCTTCGATAAAGTTTTTTGAAATATCCAGTTTCTGATCGCCGCGCGCTAAAGGAATCGCACTGAGGTAACTTGCTTGGCTTTTTAAAGCCTCCGTACCAGCCAGCACCCCATTACTTCCAAGAACGAACGCTAAAACTGCGAGGTTTTCTGCCTCAGATAAACGGTCAGGTTGCCGAGGCGGCATCGTGTCGCTGATTACATTCAGCAAGGACTCTACATCAGAGTCACGACTCGAGTAACTCCTCCTAAAATTCGGTCCAGTCAAGGCAGCAGCAACGCCACCCTCAGCATTCTGTCCATGACAAGAGGCACACAATTGGGCATAAATAACTGCACCAGCTTCAAATTGGCTATCAGTGAAAGTTCCCGAGGCAAATTGCTCTGCCGCGCCAGCTGTCATTAAAGTGAATACAAATGTAATTGAATTAACGCAAATAAAAACGAAGAGGCGCGTTACTTTTTTAACGAGACATTCCATAACTGAATCCTTACCCACCACCATATCAATTGACTTTGCTAAGTTGCATTCCTTTTACCAAATGGCCTTATTTAATTTTCAAAAAAGGATGTATTCCCCGGTATTATGGGGATTCTAAGGGATTATATTAGCGTCAGTGAGAAAGTCTGACATAGCCTGATTCACTACGTCGGGTGCCTCTTGCTGAACCCAATGCCCCACCTCAGGCACAAGAATAACTCCACGTAAGTCGTTTACCACGCGACTCATTGCGCCTTGCAACCTCGCTTCAGATGCACCGCCGATAACAACATCGCGCTCTCCAGCAATAAATAGAGTTGGTATACCAATATGCGCATTTTTTAAACTTTCTGTAAGCTCCCAATTACGATGAAAATTCCGATAATAATTTACCCCGCCACGGAAACCCGCCCTCTCAAACTCACCAACAAAATAATTTAAGTCAAAGGCACTGAGCCAACTGGGGAGGCTTTTAGGTGCTCCTAGCCTACCGATCCACCCACCCGCTGATGCACGTGGGTCGGTTATTGCTGGAGACTCTCTTGGGCTTCGAGGGGATAGGTACAATCGACTCAACAATTCGCGGGGATTTGAGTCATATTCACGTTCTGCAACACCATTGGGCTCGTTATGGTATAAAATATAATAAAAGTTGTCTCCAAACGTCTCTCTCCACTCGACCATCGGAGAGCGCTCTTGTCTTCCAGCGAAAGGAACGCTCATAGCGATTAGTCCATCGAACCGATTCGGATAAAATTGAACTGTCTGCCAAGCGACGATAGCACCCCAATCATGGCCGACCATGACCGCCCTTTCCTCGCCAAGATGATCCAGAATACCAACCATATCAGCCGCGATGTTCTCAATATTATAGTCATCCACTGCGATTGGGGCATCAGTACCTCCATACCCACGCATATCTGGCGCAACAACTCTATACCCCAATTCCGACAAGTACTTTAACTGGTGCCTCCACGAATACCAGGACTCGGGCCAGCCATGCGCTAAAAGAACAAGAGGACCATCATCACCGGCCTCAGCTATGCGCATTGTTATATCGTTAACCTCGATATACCTTAGCGTTACACCATCAACGGGGGAATTAGTTATTGCGCCATCTGAGTTAGTCATTATTTCCCCCAGCGGGTTTTCGGCTCCAAACGCTAGTCCAGCTAGAGCAAAAGAGGCCACCAACGTCCTCAACAAGATACTGCTAAGCTTCGCACGTCTAAAAGCACTCATGCTTAATACACCTCAAAAAAATCATGTTCGATATTCATATCTCATCAGAAACCCTGTCGCTCCTGATACTCTGCCGAATAACCTATTAATCCATACCTGAATCTGTCTGTCCAACCCCACTTATCTGCCAGCGCGCAAACAAGCGCTTTGCTGCACTAAGATCCTTAGGGGACAGCCTCTCCTCAATGCGACTCAACAACGCGCGGGCCTCTTTATACTCATTGTAGATTGCCTGATTAGCCCAGGCATGAGCCTCAATGAGATCCTCCGGAACTAGATCAGCCTCGAAATTCATCAAAGCTAAGCGATAAGCGGCCTCCGGATGACCGCTTCGCGCTGCTCTTCCATACCACTCAACTGTCGATTGAGAATCCTTTTCAACACCAAAACCATTGTAGTAGAGACTCGCAAGATTAAACATTGCCGCCACATGGCCCTGCGATGCCGCGGCGTAAGACCACTTAAAAGCCTCTTCAGGGTTTTTCTCAACCCCTTGACCGGAATAGTAAAGGATACTTAAGTTATATTGCGCGAGGTCAAGCCCTCTCTCTGCTTCAATCAAGAATTCATCATATGCAGTTTCAAAATCTCCACTAAGAGCAGCGTCCACTCCTTGCTTATAACCCGCAAGTGATTGCCAGGAACTCAGGAGTGAAAAACAAACAAGACCACCTATAACCGCCTGCCTAACCCTTTGCTGCTTATGTCTTAAGAATAAATTAAACAAGATTCTTCAAAACCCCTTAGATTCAGTTATAATGATGATTGCCGCACCCGTAGCTCAGCTGGATAGAGTACCTGGCTACGAACTAGGGGGTCGCACGTTCGAATCGTGCCGGGTGCGCCACATCAAAAAATTACCTGCTGTAATGACAAGTCTTTCAATAAATATATTTAGAATGATCGGACCAAAAATGAATGCCCGAGGTATTTAACAATTACCTCCTCACTTCTTCCAATAATCCGTCGAGCCATCGCGCCCACTCGCCGGGCTCCACAAATGGATGAATTCCTCCGTCTAAACGCGCCTTAAATATTCTTGCCTTCTCAAAAAAATCATCCAACCGTTCCCCATTAGGGATATTCACATCAATGCCCTCTAAGCTCTTTAGTTTTTCAATACTCTTAACATACATACCCAACGCCATTTTATCTGAGGTATCAACCCCAACTCCGCCAAAGATTATTGCCTCATGAGGATAACCATCATCATAAACGGTAAACCCGACGGATAATACTCCGGGAGTATGTCCAGGGGTCTTGAAAAACGAAATTCTGTCTCTTCCAAGGGTCACACTGCCACTCTCAGTCGCGGTTAAATGCCTAACCGGCGGCATATAGCCCTTTTCCTGTCCGACTTGCGTTGCGCTGGCTGCCCAAGCCTCCTCTGTCATAAGCACAACTGCACCAAATTCTCCTTGCATACGTTTAGCGCCACCGACCTGATTGTAATCGCCGTGGGTGACGATTAAATACCTAATATCATTTGGATCAAGCCCAAGCTCTCTAATATTTTCAACCAAGGTCTCTGTCTCGCTACTTGGACCAGAATCAATGACGATAAGCCCTTGATCAGTCTGGAGAACCCAAACGGCCGCGGTATTTGTACCAACAAAAAAAAGGTTATCGAAAAGCTGAAAGGGCCCTGGCCTTTCTGCGTGCCCTGCGATAGATTTATCTTGCCCAAAAGAAAACGGCATCACAAATGAACTCAAAACTACAAGAAGAACCATTAACAAAGCATTACGTATAAACATAAGCGTAACAAACCTCCTGAAAACCCAATTCTAATAAGATCGGGGCATCCCTAGTACATGCTCTGACACAAAATTGAGAATCATCTCCTGAGAAATTGGTGCCAACTTCATCAAGCGAGCCTCACGCCAATATCGCTCCACATGGAATTCTCGTGCATAACCGAAGCCTCCGTGCGTCTGAACAGCCGCATCTGCCGCAAAGAATCCAGCCTCCGCCGCGAGATACTTAGCCATATTAGCCTCGGCAGCGCATGGCTTACCTTCGTCGATTAAATATGCCGCTTTACGAATCATCAGCTCAGCCGCATCGAGTTGAGTTTTTGCAATAGCAAGAGGAAAGGAGACGCCCTGATTCTTTCCGATTGGTCGATCAAAAACAACCCGCTCATTAGCATAAGCTACCCCACGCCTTAATGCTGCGCGACCAATACCTAACGCTTCAGCAGCAATTAAAACTCTCTCCGCATTCAAACCGTCTAACAAATACCTGAAACCCTCTCCCTCTTCACCGACACGATCATCAACGTTCACTTCTAGGTCTTCATACACAACTTCACAAGTTCGCACAGCATTGCGACCCAGCTTTGCAATCGGAGAAATTGACACCTGTGGCTTATTTAATTCGGCTAGAAGCAGGGTCAACCCATCAGTTTTTCTTTTTACGTCAGACCTTGGTGTAGTCCGAACGAGCAAAAGAACACGCTCACTCTCAATAGCTTTTGTTGTCCAGACTTTTCGCCCCCTTACAATATAGTTTTCGCCTCTTCTCTTCGCAAAAGTACTGATCGCTGTTGTATCGCTGCCCGCATCCGGTTCAGTAACACCAAACGCAACTTGCAATTCTCCGCTAGCAACCAAAGGAAGAAATTTTTTCTTCATAGATGCAGAACCGTGCTTAACAACAGGGTGCATCCCAAATATCGACAAGTGAAGCGGCGTCGCTCCGTTCATTGCTGCCCCTGAGGCGGCAACTTCCTCGAGCAATATTGCAGCCTCAGCGATTCCCTTTCCAGAGCCACCGAACTCCTCCGGCATCGCAATGCCAAGCCATCCCGATTCTGCCATTACATCGAAAAAACTCTGAGGGAACTTCCCTTCCGAATCATGGCGCTCCCAATACTCATCAGGGAAATCTACACAAACGCGTCTCACAGACTCCCTGATAAGCGCTTGCTCTTCAGTGTCATTAAAACTCATCTTCAGGCATCTCGTTTCGTTATTGCTTTTGAACGCTCTAAAATATTTTGAGCTCGCTCTAAATGAGGAGCGTCTACCATCTTACCCCTATAAAGAAATGCCATTTTTCCTTCTCTCATATTCTCGGCGAACGCAGCGACTAATTCAGCAGCATTCTTTACTTCGACATCGCTAGGACTAAAAGATTCGTTAACTATACTTATTTGACTGGGGTGCACCGTTAGCTTACCCGTAAAACCCATCTGAGCAGAATACTTACATTCTTCGGCAAGTTTTTTATGATTAGCAATGTCAGAAAAAACGGCGTCAATAGGCTGGACATTAGCGCTAACTGCGGAAATCAAGCATATCGAGCGGACATACTTAAAGACCTCCAAATACTGCCCCTGACTATCTCGTTTAGAACGACTCCCAATCGAAGCAAAAAAATCCTCTACACCCCAAGTCAACCCATCGACCCGGTCGTTATTCGATATTGACGTTAAATTAAAAACGGTCCCAGCTGACTCTGCTCCAATGAGTATTAGTTTAGTGCGACCAACCGAACAAGGGCCTCTCTTCTTTTCATACGCCGATATAATTGAATCAGCCAATTTCACGTCATCTAAACTGGTCACTTTAGGCAACACTATACCGTCAAGATCACACTCAACAATAGATTCTAAATCCTCTCTTCCTGTCCTCATCGTGATCGGGTTAATCCGAACAAATCGTTCTGTTTTATCTCGCTCACTCGCCAACCAAGAGGCCACGTTCTTCCTAGCCTCCTCCTTGTTGCTTGATACTACTGAATCTTCTAGATCCAAAATTACCGCATCTGCCGACAATTCTGGTACCTTGCTCAACATCTTAAGATTCGCGCCAGGCACAAAGTGAATTGATCTTCGCACTCCCATCTAATTTTCGACCTCACTAAAAACTGGTTTCAATATTAACTAAGCTACAATAGCTATCATGCTACTTGGCACACAAATTTACCATTAAATTGTCATAGATCATTTGACCATACTCAAATTATCAGCTAAAAAATGAGATTCTCAACAGCGAGGTGGTACACTTCCCAGACTATCAATTAGAGAGTCACGATGCAGAGCACAATCGAGTCCATTCAGTCTTGGGTAGGTAAAGAGGAAAACGTAACAGATACGATTTCCGGTTCCGTTGCTGAACGCCTCGCTGCGACTCTTAATCGTGAGACAAATAATACCTATCCTGTTCAGACAAATTTACCTCACCTTTGGCATTGGTGTCATTTTATAAAGCCATCTCCGCAATCCTCCCTTGGTGAGGACGGACATTCGGCAAAAGGAAACTTCTTACCACCAATAACTCTCCCCAGAAGAATGTGGGCAAGCAGCTCTTTGCACTTTAGGCACCCACTCCAAATTGGTCTATTTGCAAACCGACAATCTCAAATTACGAATATTCAAGAGAAGCACGGTCGGAGCGGGAAACTGATTTTTGTCACGCTGAAGCATAATTTTTTTCAAGAGAAACAGCTAGTGCTGAGCGAGGAGCAAAATCTAGTCTACCGGAACCATCCTCCCAAGAAATCAGAAGAGCCGTCATTAAAAATGTCTAACGAAAACATTGGCGACTACACCGCAGTTATACAACCAAAC
>Ga0206682_10003481_pt1 | contig 13411 bp, 12 predicted proteins | sample M240m12015metaG_FD_155444 | JGI IMG/M metagenome (GOLD analysis project Ga0206682, IMG submission 155444) | Ammonia-oxidizing marine archaeal communities from Monterey Bay, California, United States - M2 40m 12015 | ecosystem: Environmental > Aquatic > Marine > Intertidal zone | place: USA... | reverse complement strand
GTTGTTTACGAGGTTGGTGATGGTAGGCGCATCAGTTAAAGTAGGGTTTGCTGATGCCGCGGTAATCATAGCCATCCCATACTGGGCATAAGTAGACACACCGGTAAAGTAGGCTTTAGAAGCAGGGATAGTTATATCCGTATCTGTGGTATTTCTCACCGGAATTAACATGGTCATCATGGGGGTATAATTACCATCAGTAAAGACCTGATACGTTGAGCCTTGTTCATAGATGAACAAAGGTGGACTCATGTGGGGTTCGTCGTTCGTATTGTTCGCCCAGACTACAGGGTCCGGCAAAGTTGCATTGGGGGACGTGTTACCCAGCCGCATACGCATAGGACTTAAATCTGAAAGTCCCGCTAGATAACTACTGCCAATGACAGTTTCTCTTTCATAACTCGCACTCATAAAACTGGCGTTTCCTGTAACCGCGTATTCTATGTACTCACTCATAGTGTTCATTTGAGACGTGATTGCACCGCCAGTTTGCGGATCAGAGCGGCGGCGCATCGCTGTATATACAGGAAAGCAACCCTCAAGCGCAGAGACGTTAGCGTCTTGCCCAGAAAACTCTGGGGCTAAAATCCCTGACCTAATCCGTGCGATTTCGTTTATTTCAATAATATCAGATAAATTCATTACACTGCCTTCTTAACGTCTGTAGTTCCATTGAAGACATCTACAATGTTAGTGTAGAGTCCGCTCACTAAGTTGAAGGCAACTTGAGCGTCTGGCTGCAGAGTATACTCATACGATCCATACACATAGTTAGGAGCATTAGAAACACCCCCCATTAGGATGTTAAGCATGCCACCTAAAAAACACGCCGTATCAGCCACGTCCACATCATAGGTAGTGCTGTGTCCATAAGAAAAATTAGCGGCGTTAATAGAAATAATGATAGTTCTATTTGCAGGTACCGTTATCGCCGTATTAATTAATGCGCCATTGTTTATTGCGTTAGTGTTAGAGCGATGTAGTTGCGTTGCTGTATAAGACGTAACAGAGCCTCTCCGATTGTCCGGAGTAATTACACAGCACTGGAACGGCGCGTTTGCTACAGTACCAGAGCCACCCGCAAAAAATGAACCCGCCTCAATCACAACATCAGTATCTGTAGGATTGTGTATAGGCACAGCCATCACGATTCGGTTGCTATGATACCCATTAGCAGCAGACGTGGAATAGAAGGAGTCCGCGTGTAAGATCCCTTCTCCAGAATGGGTGTTCTTACACTCGTTCTCTGCTTTTAAAGAGATTAGGCGGTTAGGCTGTGACATACGCATCCATGAGCGATAGGGCGAAGTGTTGTTTTGGAATGCAGGGCTGTCTTCTGTAAGACCAAACAAAGTGGCAAGCATGCCCTCCGGTGAACTATCAGACTGACTGTCGGAGGGTTTTTGGTGTTGTTGCCCCCCTTCCACGAACCCCAGTGCAGCGGGGATAGCGGCTGGATGAAATCTAGGAAGCCGTTCATCTACAGTCTGTGAACGGAACTCGCTTAGTTTTTGTAGAAAGAACGGATCAAGCATATTAGGTCACAATCCCGATTGATGTAATTTCACCAGATGCGTTGGTGTTAACGACATATGATTTTTGGGTGGACAAACCGCCAATACTGACTGTTTCGTTGAACCCGTCTAAGAAACCATTTGCATCATAGGAAATATTCCAGATGTACTTGCCGCCCACATTATACGACGTAAGCCGGCCTTCTGCATCGTATGAGACATACGCGCTAGACACTGACCCAGTGAACAATTGGTCATCAATGTCCGCCTTGGAGTACGCAGTCTCGTCGCCCACATAGTTTGCAAGATTGGTTTGCAACTCTTCGAACTTTGAGTCGAAGCCGCCTTCATATGTGACCTGCTCTTTAGCAACATCACCTGCAAATTTTGCAGCATCAGTACGCATGTCTTCGATGGCTTGGTTCAGGTCTGCAACTACCGTTGTATTGAGGTATTCTTCGAGGTTATCGATAAATGTATTTACATCGGCCACAACGACATCTGCAAAATTGTCATTAATATGCAGTTTAAAATCTTCTGAAATAGCATTCAGTTTTGCAGGGATGTCTTTTGCCAATGTGTTGGTGAAGATAGACACGTTAGTGCTAAAGTCATTTACTACAACATCATCGACAGCGGCCTTATCTGCGATGGTATCAATGGATACGCCAGAGACGAGGATACCGGAACCCATGCTACCTGCGTTTGTGCTATAGTAGTGCAGGCTTTCAGGGGCATCCATCGGCACTACAATAGTTACAGCAGATCCGGTCTGACCAATTGTCCCAGTTACTGTCACACCTGAAGTGTACTCTGTTCCGCCTGCCGCATCTGTAGCCGTAGCAAACTTAATTTCTTTTCCGGCGTTAGTAGTGTCCGAAACGTCAAAAACGTATGTATTACCGCGCACCATAAAAATGTTGGGTGCTTTTGCGCCGTCAATTTTAAAGCGGTCACCTTCCGTGTACGCACCGACGGTAACCGTGTGGTTAATCGTAGCCATTATGCTTGTTCTCCGTAAAATGTTTCAAGGGCTATTTCGCCAAAGGATTCGAGGGTTCTCAGGCCCACCTCAACGTCGCCATTTATGTTGATGTTTTCTGAGTCTTTGTGGCGCAACTTCCACCATTGTTCGGAACCGAAAGGTATGTCGCCGTAAGAAATGGCACGGACGATGTACATCATGTCATCATCAGCAAGGTCCGTAGACATCACTTCCGTGGCCTTTTGCACTAATTTAATTAGCAGTGCGTCGTAGCCTGACACCCTTGCTTCATCGTCCATTATCTCAAGGGATTTAACCGTTATGATAATGTCTCGGACAGAAGGGTTTTCCAGCATGTCAGACAGTTTTTGTATTGCTGTTTCTGCAGCAATTTTTTTAGAATTATAGAATGATAGCGCGGGCATTATACAAGGCTCCCAATTAAGCGGACGTTATATTGCGCGGTGTCATAGAGGGTCGAAACAATCGCCGCCTTGTCTGTCGCAATAGATGAGTAGTTTGCGGCTTGGTCTCGAAAGCCCTCTGCCTCGTCGCGGAAACCTTCGGCAGCGTTCCGGTATACTAAAGAAGAGTCCCGATAGTCTTCGGCAAAATCACGGGCAGACTGTGCTGCTACCAAAGACGCGCTGATACCGTCTTCAGACTCGCCTAAGATGCGCTCAAAGTATCCTCTAGATACCGCATCCGAGGACTCTGTAGGCTCCGCAAGATTACTTAGGCGGTTACCATCCGCATTCACAGGACCAACATGCTCTCCCGTAGTACGGCCTGTCAGGTTGCCTACTACAGAACCAGTAAATACGGCTTGCTCTCCGTCGGCCCCATTTTCAATAATCTTAGAGGTCCCGTTGGCGGCATAGATGTCACCCTGTACATCACCAAAGTGGGTTCCGTATACATCCCCTGTGAAGGTAGCATCAGTGCCGTCTGTACCACTGTTAAGTACAACGTCACCATTGTCAGCCTTAACAGAGCCTCTTACGTCCCCTGTTACGTCACCAACTACATTACCTAATATATCACCTGTTACTGACCCAGTAAAGTGCGCTAATGTATAATCTGAACCATTTTCTAGTACGACTGTACCGTCTTCGGATTTAACTTGCCCTGTTATAGAACCGTCAAATCCGTCATTAGCAGTGATCGTAGTACCGGTGATTGGGTTGGGTGTTACAGAGCCAACAGTACCGTCAATACGAGCGGATGTGATGTCTCCGGTGATGAAGATATCGCGGAAGGCTAAGGCCGAAGACCCAATGTCTGTAGTACCCGTAGTCTGTGGCAACCAATTGCTCAGAGCAGATATAGCGGCAAACTCATGCCAAATGGCGTAGCCCGTATCCGCACTAACGCAAAAGAACATACGGTTGGATGTAGAGTTAAGCCATAGGGAGCCGCGGGCATACCCTTCACTAAAGTCATCCAGAGCGCTAGGGTTGGTTACTGCGTCTACGTTGTGTTTGCCACCGACACCACCGTGAATAGACGGAAGGTAACCGCTAATTGATGTCGTAAGATCAATCTTAGGTGCGCTACCAATACTACCATCGTGTGTGTGGCCAGTGCCGGAGTTAAAAGCAGCCTGAATTTGGTTTAGTTCAGCGTTAATCGGTGGCGCAGTAATATTCTCGCCGTTTACAATGTCGGCAACCGACTGCCTTACATACCCTGCCATTTATCGTCTCCCTGCTACAGAGAATTCAAAAACCATTCCCTGAATACTGTGTGGAAAATTTTCCCCAAGCGTCACATAAGTGACCTTGACCGCGTACCCAGACCCCTGAATATCTGTGGTCATAATTGGTTTCTCATTACCGCCCCAAAGGACGTTTGTTCCGCCGTAGACAATGTTACGGCCGTTATAAATAACAGGCGCACCATCGGAGGATTGTTCGTATGCGGGTGGCTTTGCTGTATCCGTATCATTCCAATCGTACTGGACTGACACGTTCATGTTCAGAGGCCCCTCTGCGCGAATATAAGTATTTAACTTACGAGCAATTTTTCTAACCTCAGTGTCCCCGAAATCATAATAGGGGGTTGAGTAGATGCCCAAAATACCTTCGCCGTCAAAGGTGTTACCCTGTTCTTGGCGGTACACCCCACCATCGTAATCCCCATGAAGGACATACTCAGTTCTGCCTATGTACCCAGACGTAGCGCAGGACGCCCTAATCCCGATCAGTTCACCAAACTCCCAGCCCAGTTTTTGGTCTGAGGTACGAAGCCCGCCAATAATACCTACGCTATCTGATGGTAGCCTAGTACCGTCCCCCACGAAGTAACGTAACTGGGACTTGGTCCTAATGACGACCCCCGTAAGGAGCCGATCTAGGTCGTACTCTACAGGTAAATCTACAAGGATTGATTGAATAGACTTAGATATTGTCTCAAGTTCAACGTCACCAATCCGAGAAGTACCCGCAACTGGCCTAATACCATCAGGGGCTAGGAACACTAGGTCCCCACCAATCTCTAGGACAGAATTAGCAGCAATGCAGCCAACGTTAGTAGTGACCTGATCCAAAATAAAACCGTCAGATAATTCTGCGGTCACTTTCTTGATGGAGTTCTCCCCGAAAATAAAAAGATTATCTCGGAAAGGCTTAAATTGTACTACGTCAAAACCTACTGGTATCTGGCCACCGCCTGCAGAGAAAGAAAATGTGTAGGGATCTTCTGGAGCCGAGTGACAGATCACTGCTCGGTACGCCTCATCTCCGCCGAAATATAAATGGTTCTCAAATACATCTACGAGAGACGGGTATTGTACAAGTTGATCCCCGCCTGCGGCTTCCTGCCCCCCAGCATTCGTCTGGATTAACTCTACCCAATTAGTGCCGTCAAATATAAGTGGTGGATTTACGCCGTCTGCAAAAGCAATTTTATTGCCGTCGCCAAAGTTAAAGGTCGTGCTTCGAATGGTCTTAACTGAGCGGAACGTACTACTCATATAGCGAGTGGGTGTTGTGTACCTTTGCCAACCAATCAATTCCGTGTAGCGGTAAAAACTGTAGGTGTTGGCACCCACGTCCTTGCGCATTGCAATAATGATGGCTTGGTCATAAAAATCATCTTTGTAGATACAGAGACCTAAGACTTCCCCTTCAGCGTCGTCGCCCCCCACAACTGGGTAAGACTCATCTAACTTAGAGAAGCCGTTTATCCGGCGATACCCACCAAACAGAGATACCTCGTAATTTACGAGGCGTGTTGCAGCACCAGGAAAGTTCTCTGCAAGGTCTAGGTGGTTTTCATTAGAGTTTAGCCCGCCTTGCGCGATGACCTTATATGACTCAATGCGATCTGCCATTAACGGGACACTCGCGTGTCAGAAATGTACTCGTAATTGTTGATGTATAAAGTCTGGAGGTTCTTTAGACCCTCCTCAAAAATCATCTTTGCTACCTGCGCAGCCTCTACGTTGTCTTTGAACATGTACATGTGCATCAAAGCACCATCCACAATCACACTAGAAAAGGAGGTCGGTACGCGGGTTTCGTCGTCGTATAGGGTAAGTTGTGCGTAGTTGAGAAAATAATTGTATTTAATAATATATGGCTCACTGGGAGCGGGGGTTATAATGTACCCGTTACCGTGAGAGGCACAGACATACTCCGGCTTACCCCGACCTTTAGGAAAGGCGTTATCGTCTAGATCACGGTATAATTTAAAGTAAGTGTCTCGGTCGATGTACTTCAGGTGTCTGTAGGACAGTGTGCCGTCACCAGCGTCCTCGACAACTTGGAATGAATTAAAATCTACAACTTTAAAAAAGTCTGGCCAAGAGTAAACAGTCCGACCAACTACTAGAGGTTCTGTTTGTTGTGCGGCGTTAAAAGGCCACTCAAATTCGCTTTGACCGATAGAGGCAATAGCAGCCTGTACCGAGTCTTTGACCAAGGCCTGAACGCCCCGCGCACTTTCAAAATCAGCAGACCGGAGTTCTACCTCATTCAGACGGCGCAACACTTTATTGCATAATTCTATGTATGTGGCGGGCATATTAACAGTACCTTAAAAGCAGCGAGTGGGGCCTTTCGACCCCACTGCTTTGGTTTAGGCTACGTTGTACTTTGCAACCAGCAACGCTTCTGGGCGCAGAATCTTGCGACCAAAAAGGTTCAAGCCACGGACAACGTCAGCGAAAGTCTCTGGCGAACGGAAGGATTCCGTTTTGGAGATTTGCTGTGCAGAAGCAACCGCAGATTGGTGACCAGCGATAACTGTACCGAAGTTCGTTGTAGAACCAGCGGATGCTGTTGCTGCTGGGCCGTTGTTCTTGAACGGCAGGTTGTTGGACTTGTAGACTTTGAAGCCACGGATCAAGCCAGAAACAACACGGCCGTTACGCAGGATATCTACGTCGCCGGATGCGAAGTCATTGTTGATCAGTTTGCTGTTTTCATCCTGCAGCATCTCGTAAAATACTGGGTCTGCGATGAAATAACGATCTTCTGTAGCAACATTTGCCTCGTCCATTTTACGAGCCATGCGGTTAAGCACTGCCAATGGAGAAGTAATAGCGCCAGTACCACCGCCTGCTGCGAGTGGGATAGCGTTACCTGATGTACCACCAAACGCAGATGCGTCCAGTTTGTTAGCGGCAAGAAGTTCGTCTGCGCCAGCGGCTGCATCGGCTTTGTCGCCGGCCGCAGTTGTACGGGCAGCCCATGCTGTGCCTGTCCAATCATAACCCATCATGTAACCCAAGATGTTTTTATCAAACGCATCTTTCAGATTATATGCTGCATTATCAGTGGCTAAGTCGATGAAGTTAACGTGAGAGTGTTTTGACTCGATGTCATCGACTTGGAACTGAAACGCATTGGCTTGGTCTACGATCAGAGAAAAGTCGTCATCTGAAATGTCCTGAGACGACATTGTAGTGCCGCGCTTATAGTCCACGATTTCTACCGTAGGCTCTTTAATAATACGGACGCTGTCGCCCATGTTATTGATTTCACCCATATAATCGGTGTTAGTCACTGCTTCAACAATGGACTCTTTTCTCAGAGCAAGTTGTACTTTTTTGCTATAAATTACGGCAGAAAAGTTGCCGTTTGGCAGGTTGGAATAACCTGTTGCTTTGGGGAATGCCATGATAAGTTCTCCTTCGATGGCGTTTACAAAAGCCACTAAGTAGTGGCGTTGCTAAAACCAGAAGGCGACGAATTAAGGGCAGCAATCGGTAAGGGTGCGTTTACTGTGCAGCGTATAAAGATCAAATATACACCGCACCGCAAATGGGCCTAGCGACTCTGGTAGACTTACTGTCAAATCTTCTGTGGGGTGATAAGAAGTGAGGGTGGGCTAATGCGGCCTCATACTTCCGTAGGTCCTAGGGACCGTAGAAACCATTAATTCTACTTCTATGACTGTAATTATAGCATGCAGTTAATGGTATCATCAAGGGGCTTTATCGCGCTCCGCCAGAAAGGTCATAAGAAAACTGACCACTCCGCATAGCACTCATAATTGCCTCTTCATTTTTCTCATAGTCGGCATCTGACATATTAGCCACCATGCTCTCTGAGAATTTCGCTCGGCCGGAACCTGTTGGCGCTGAACTGCCGGTACGGCCTACATTCTGTGCTGCAGACTTCGGGTTTGCCTTGGTCTTTTTAATTCCAGCATCTGCTTTGAAAAGATCAATAGCGCGGGCGGCTGCATGGGCGTCGGTACTGTTCTTATACAGTGCGTCCTGCACCCAAGAAGGCTGTACTGCGACCCAATCGTGAAACGCCTTTGATGCGCGAATACGGTCAAAGTCTGGGTGAAGCGCCTTTAACTCGTTCTCGGCGCGCTCACGCTTGATCTGGCCTTCCATCTTTTCAAGACTTTTAATCTTCTTTTCGCCAATCTCTAGTGCCTCGTTTGCACGTTTGCGGGCGATGGTGTCGATTATCTTAGAGACCTCTGGGTAGCGACGGCTCCACTCTTCAATTTCAGCGTCGGTCTTTGGAAACCTAATTTGCTGCTTTGTAGCAGATTCTAGTTGTTCTTTTAGCCGGTCAATCTCGTCATCTTTTTGGGATTGGACAGATTGAACGTGTCGGCGCAAATCACCGTACCGCTTTTTAAAGGAAGCCTCTTCGGGGTCAGCCGACGGAGTAGCCACGTCAAGTGGGGAATCCGAGAGTTCTTTTTCGAGGTCTTGCGTTTGGTTGCCTTGATATTTAGCCATAAAATAGTCTCATTGTGTTTTCGGGGGCCGCGCAGGGTGGCCCAAAAACTCCCTACTTAGGGGTTTGGAAGATCAGTAAAACCTGTTCATCCCCGACTGATAAGTGACCGCTCTCTTCAGTAGGGTATGCCTCAACACCTTCTGAATCCTCTTCCTCAAGAGGATATTCTTCTTCGACTACTTCGACTTCGGGGTAATCAATTCCATCGTCGTCTGCAGATTCTTCGTCCACAGTTTTGTCATCGTCTCGTTCGTTTCCTTCATCATCTCCAGAAACGCTGCTGTATCCATCTTGAACATAATCTTCTTCTCCAATGCCTCTGATCTGCCCAATGCTGGACATTGCCATGAGGCCTGTTTTTGCTTCTGTGTACATATCCATGATATGCTTCAATCCATGCCAACGGACTACATCCGCGGGCATCACATACTCTCCAGTAGACAGCGCTGCGGGTATGTCATCTCGAACATTTTCTGCGCTGGAACCGAGTGGTATAGGGTTTCCGGAAACTGGGTCGTAGCCAACGACTGCTTGGGGAGCCATCATACCGCCACATAGACCGCATCCGGAACCACCGCAGGAGCATTCTTCTCCTGCAACGTCCCCACCATGGTACAAACTCATGGTAGGCTTATCGACAATACCATCACCGTTTTCAGGTTTAGTATCCGAAGGATTACGCTCAATCATGGACGGGAGTTTTCGCGTCTCTGGCTCTACGTCCGTTTTCATTGCCGGCTTCTTAGGGTCAGGCGCACTATCTCGGCGCTCTAACTCTTCCGGAGTATTGATTAATTGGTCTGTCTCAGAAAATAGTGTGTTCCTTGCACCGCCCTTTTTAGCGGCATCGGCAGCACTTTCTACAGAACCCTCAATGGCCCTTTTTTCTTCTACTGACATCGGCTGTGCTGTAGCCGCCTCAATGTCGATAGAAACGTCTTCGTCCCGTCTGGCGTCACGGCGTTTGCGGAACGCATCCCGAAGGTTGCTATACTTGTCGTCCTCTTCACCGCGTCCCTTATTGAACCCGCCTCGTGCGTACTTTGCCACCTCGTAAGACTCCCCTGTATCATCCGTGCTGTAATCGACGCGCACGTTATGTGAAAAATTTGTATCTAAAACCGGCTCTTGGTTGCCATACCCACGGTAGAATGTATGCTTACCAATGACCTTTGGGTCAGGGCCGTTAAATTCTGTGCCACGCTTTTTTGTAATCTTTGCATTCTGGAAAAATGTGCGGCCTTCTGTAGGGTCGTTTCCTAACTGCGCATAGTCAGCGAACTCGTTCAGGCCTCTCTGGAGATCATCTTCAGGCACAGGGATACTGCTGATTCCTTTATACTTCCGCACAGGCTCAAACTGCTCTGCGGTTAGGACCTCCTCAACAGTGTTACCAAAGCGGTCTGAAGCAAGCCGGTTTAAGATTACACCGCGTATAGCGTCTCGACCCTCTACACCCTCGGTGTTTGCCTCTCCCCATACAACTCGCTCAATTCTCTCAAGGTCTGCAGCGGATAGAACTGTCTGTGGTCGTTTTTTGGGTCTGGGTGAGGAATCCATATCAGGCCTTTTTCCAAGTGTGGATTGGGGGTAGTCCAATCTCGAAACTGTCGGCGTCTCGCAGTACACACAGCAAGTCGCTTGCGATAGAATACCGAGGCTCGTCAGTGCTACTAACGCCCGTGCGATGGGCAGTTTTGGACGGGAAAATGAGTAGGTCGTCATCTGAAACGTTAAGCGGTATTTCTGCCATAGTGTGCAGCGCCCCCGTTTTCACGACTCCGCTCTCGTAGTACTCAGTACGGAACATCCCATCCACTATTTCGTTCTGGTGGTTGTCTGTAGCGACATGAAACTTTCCAGATTGCTCTGGGACTTTTGGGTAATACACTACACTGAAATGGGACTGCTCATGGCGGTGATAGTCTATGTACTTCCCACGCACTTGGCGTGATGCCCAGGATCTTGTGTAATAATAATCAAATATCTCAGTATTGATGTTTAACTGGTCAATGTACCTACGGACATGCTCCCCAATAATACCAAACAATCTCGTATAGGCAGGGTGGTTATGCAATTCGTGATGTCCGTGTACATCACCCGTCCAAGTGCTAGTCTCATTAGTATTGTCAGAAGAAGCAACGGATTCATCAATCTGAGAAACGATACTATCCCGATCTTCTTTTGATAGACCCGCCTTTGCGGAGTACACAGAAACGGGCATTAGGTGTATCAGATTATTCTGGGCCATTCTCAGACCCCTCAATAACCTCGTTACGAAGGTGCTGGAGCCGGCGCAGTTCGGCTATAGAACCCTGTATTTCTAGAACCCTAGCGGCGTCCCTAGTCTTTTCTAGATTGTTTCTGTGTTCTTCAATTTTATGAGAGATGACATTTTGTAGGCAGTCATACATGTCTTTACTGTTAACTAGCAGTAGACACTGCCGAGCCAGTTTTCGATTCATAGGTTATCCCTGCGGTGGCTGTGGTTGAGGTGCGGGTGCTTGCCCGCCGTTGTCCCCTCCACCGCCACCAGAGAAACCTTCTGTGTTCGGCTCTGGTGCTGTCCCTGCGGTAATATTTCCCCCTGCCCCTGTGGGGTCTTGTGGGGCCGCTCCCTGTGGAGCGCCTTGCTGTGCCTCTTGGGGCATTGCCGCCTGCATCGCAGCCATCATCTTGGCCTGTAACGCAGCCTCACGCGGATCGTTTAGGATTTTCTCTTCATCCAGATCCATGGATACGGCAATCTCGCGTAGGATGTAATCAAACTTAACGAAAGGTGCCATTACAGGGTTAGCAGCCATTTGCATAAACTGCAGTAGGCGCTGTGATCTGACCTCATTGCGCATGAGGCTTTCTGTACCCTTAGAAATGACTTCTAGGTCACCAGAAATCTCAGGGTCAAAGTTGAACTGCATGTTGAAGGCAAACATAGCGCGGCCCAATGGACCCAAGAGATAGTCGTCAATGTTTTTAACAACTGCCTTGATGTTTTGTGTTGCAGCGCCCATCAACATACTCATACCGGACGCCGTCCGTCCCGTTGACATGATACCGGTCTGGCCGTGGGAATACGAAGGCATGCCTGTACTCTCGTCTGCCAGTTGACGAGCCTTGTCAAACATCATAAGAAGTTCTTGGCTAACGTTCTGAAACTTAGTCGAAAAGATGGCCTGTCCTGGGGCACCTGCCTGACGCCGGAACACTTTTCCTGGGTACACATCCATGGATTGACCTGGGACTAGGTTAGTCTCATCAATTTCAATAAGCAGGTTACCGGACAGGGCAGCATTATCAACGGCCATACGCATGAAGCCATTCATCAGCAACTGCGTATCGTTCATATTCTCTGCAATGCCTACGCCAAAGAACGAGTACGGGTTAGTCTCATACGGCGCTGCGTGGAATGGAATACGGGCAGGGACAAATGGGTTTAGAACAAGACGCAGTGTCTGGCCATTACATACCCAAGCGTTAACTTGTATCTGGTCCTTGTCAGAGTACTCGCTTGGAATTTCTATTCCCGCTTCTTCCGCAACTTCAGTATCTACAAAGCCCCAGAATTCATACACTTCAAAACGTTCACTATCACCGCGGGATGCTGTGTCTTCTAAGACATCCTCCCAGTACTCTGGTGTGTAGTTAGGCCCCAATTCGATGGCCAATTCTAGGCTCTCTTCGCGGAACATTGGGCGACGTTTAAGTGCGCGTAATTGGCTGCGGCTCATGCGATGGCGTTGTATTACATACTCAGCCTCAGACATAGACCGTGCCTCTGGGTCAGGATAGAAATCCCAAACGCTACAGTTCTCCACCTTAGAGATAGTCTCGTAGATGGGGTCATACTCGCCTTCCTCATTCCAGCGAGGGTACTCTTTGTCGTGAGCAAACGGACCTTTAATGATACCCGTACCAAAAAGCGCCATTTCAAAAGCCACAGAGCGTAAGTGCTTTGATGCCTCACACTCTTCTAGTTGGTCTTGGATTTTCTTTTCCATCGCCCTAGCGGCTTTTTTAGCGGGTTGCCACGTCAAGTCTCCTTGACCACTGCCTGCACCTTCCTCTAGGTCGTCAGCATTCTCCCCAAGCGTATCTTTAAAAGGTCCCGCAAGGTCGTAGATGTCTTTGCGAGAAATAGCAGAGGAAGTCTTTGGCTTATCTTTTTGCGGTGCGTTTTTTATGTGAACAGCGTCAGCAGCCCCAACGGGCAACGGAGTAGGTTCTACACCAATGGGAAATTTACCGCCTGCAAACAAGATATCGCTGATCTGGGCATACGCAGCCAATACTTTAGTCTTAGTGATCTTGATGAACGCTTTAGACTTTTCTTTTTCCGTAAACTGCACATCAGGCCCATAAATACCCCTGTAGTTACGGTAATTAGTAAGCCAACGGTCTTCGTCTTCGTAGCGCGCCTGCTTGGAGCGTGTAAACCGGCTCTCTATCCATGAGACCATCTCTGATAGTTCGAGATTTTCACTTTCTACGTCTGCGCCCTCTTCGGCATGAAGTACGGGCGCATCTGAGATGTCTAGGTTAATATCTTCTGGTCGTGGTACTAGAGCCATGTATTAATATCCGAAAACTGAGTCTGAGGGTTGCCAACCTGTGTGGGTTGTTCCAAGTTCCTCAAAGATTGATTTAGAGCGCGGTCTAGACATGACGGCGTAGCGTACCGAATCGTATGCGTGATCACTTTTGTA
>Ga0206682_10003480_pt1 | contig 13412 bp, 15 predicted proteins | sample M240m12015metaG_FD_155444 | JGI IMG/M metagenome (GOLD analysis project Ga0206682, IMG submission 155444) | Ammonia-oxidizing marine archaeal communities from Monterey Bay, California, United States - M2 40m 12015 | ecosystem: Environmental > Aquatic > Marine > Intertidal zone | place: USA... | reverse complement strand
ATAAGCAATGCAGAGACTATTAGGCACAGCTTTGATAACATCAAATGGTTTACATTTTTAAATACATTTACACTATTAAATCTAAATAATTACAGCGATACAGTAAAATGGTTCCGTGATAACAATTTAGAAACATTTAGTAATTGGGGAGAAGGAGCATTAAGTGTAGAACATGCTCCAGATTGGTATGAGGCATGGATACTTGAAACCAATGATAGTCCAGAAGTTAGAGAGTATTTTCAAGGTCGCACACAACGAAAGTATAACCCCGAGCGTTGGGCAGCGTTTATTGATTTAATAAAAGCCACAGATAAGTTGTATGGAACTAGGCTAAAAGATTATAATCCTGAATTAGCGGCACAACTCGATAAACATAGTATATAAATAGTAGTATGATAAATGTAATAATTCCCATGTGTGGTGTTAGCAAACGTTTTACGGATGCAGACTACACAGTTCCCAAATATGTATTAGACGTTGATGGCGTGCCTATGTATGCAGCGGCTGTCAAATGTTTAGAATTAACAGTAGAACATCAATTGATCTTTGTTGTTAATAGTTTAATTAGTGCTGAATATAATTTAAAGAATAATATTCGACTACACTTTCCAGACGCACAAATAATAGAATTAGTTAATCCTACACAAGGAATGGCTGAAACTGTAATGAAAACTAGACAGCATTTAGACTATCAAGATAGGGGTAGTTTGGTATTGTGTTGTGATCAATTGATTGAATATGATAGTGCGGCTTACAATCAAATGCTAGAAAATCCACATATCGCAGGCAGTTTGCTAACATTCCATGATGAAAGTCGTGATCCTAAATGGACTTATGCACGTATTGATTTAATAAATCAAATAACAAATGTAGCATGTAAACTTCCAATAAGTGATACTCCTATAGTGGGAATATATCATTGGGCATCAAGCGAATGGATGTATAGAGATATAGTTAGAACAATTAAACAGGATATACGCACAAATGGAGAGTTTTATTTGTGTAACAGTGCTGCCGTAAGTATAGAAAATGCCAATAAACCTTGGAAGGCTTTTGAAGTAGATCGTATGATACCGTTGGGAACACCCGAGGACTACGAAGCATACAACAATGAGTAAAATAGCAGTTGTATTTCCACTGAGCTTTGAACCCAGAAGTTTAGGAACTTATCGTGCATTACACAGTGCTATAGAACATTGCAGTCATTGGATTAAGGCCAATATATTACAGCAGCTCGGCGAGCAAAACTCTGTAGATGTATTTGTTGTAGCCAACTACGAAGATTGGCATGCACATTTAACTACAAAAAACATAATTGAACGCACATACAACATAAAAGAATTCTTTATTGAACCATATGAATCAATAGTAGAGGAACTGGGTGCAGATCAAAACATCAAGTATTATAAACAATTAATACAGCCTCGTAACTTTGTTCGTGGAATAGAATTGATTAATGCCAAGCACGGCGAATATGATTATTATTTAAAAGGTAGACTGGATGTGTTTCCACCGTTGGGATTTGATTGGGATAGCATGCTGGCTTGTGTGAGCAACAGTGGTAGAGTATTTGATTATCCAATAGATTCACACTATGCTATAGTAGGAGAAACAACTGCCACAGGCAATATGCATACGCCAATGTATATGTTAGACACTTGGATATTCATAGACCGGAGTGCAAGTCAAACGATCTTAACAAGTTATCCACAATGGGTTGAGCATACAATTTATCTGCTACAGCATCAGTTGGGATACATGATGCCAGAAACTAATTATGCTAATTTATTTTATTTAAATAAAATCTTTTTATATCAATATCATAAATTAAATGGACCATTATATAGATTATATACATATCAACGCAGTGAACATTTAGAACCATACTTTACAGACATTTGCAAAGACAGTTATCTAGCACTAACAGAAGCATTTGAAAATGATTACATTGATGGTGAACGCAGTATAGAAAGACAAGGTGGAGATTCAAATACAGGGTTTGCAGACAAACATGTTTAACTACTTGACAAAATTATTGCAGTATATTATAATATATACAGCACAGAACTATCCGGAGAGCACATAAATGGATCATTTAAATGATATTCATTTAATTCAGATTGACCCAACTAGCCATTGTAATGCTGGTTGTGGAACCTGTGTCCGTTTTGTTCCTGAAACATTAGAATTACAACCATATTTAAAACTAGAACATTTTCCTATGGATGTATACACTAGATTAATTGAAGAAGATATAAAAGAAACAAACATAACTGGAATAGAATTTAATGGTAATTGGGGTGATGCATGCATGAATCCCAACCTAATTGAAATGTGTCGTATTGCTCGGCGAGCAAACTTAACCATACACATATCAACAAACGGTGGAGTAAGAACACCCGATTGGTGGAGTGAACTAGCACAAGTAATAGGAGATTCAGGAGAAGTTGTATTTTGCATTGATGGAATAGATCGAGAATCACATGCATTATATAGAGCTAGAACTGACTATGATAAGATTATTGAAAATATGCAAGCATTTAATCGTGCAGGTGGAGAAAGCATATGGATTATAACAATATTTGATTATAATAACGATCAAATAGATCGTGCAGAACAGTTGGCAAAACAATATGGATGCAGTGGATTTAATGCAAGAAAGAATTACAGCAATAGAAAAGAAATTGTATATCCAACACATACCGTTACATTGCACAACGTAGACAACAGTCAAGCAAGAATGGTTTTATGGAACAGCAATACTAAACGCAGGCGAAACGATGCATACTATAAAAGCAGAAGCCCACTACAACAAAAAAGTCAATGCCCTTGGTATACATCTGGGGAGATACAGATTGATCCTTATGCTACAGTATGGCCTTGTTGTGTAAGCAGTCAAACTTCATATGGAGTAGAACCAACAGGACACAAATATGATCCTATTACTGGGTTTACAAACTTAGCCCAGTCACCTAAATACAGCCTAAAAGAACATACATTAAAAGAAATATTAACAGACAAATGGTATACAGATATATTAAATAAGAAAGTCGAAGGTGCACAATTTAGCGTATGTGTCGACGATTGCGGAGTAGAAAATAGATTATGAATAAAAGATTTAATAAACAAGCATACATTGATAGAGTATATAACTATGCTCCAAATAGAAGAGAAAATGCCCGCAATTCAGAACGTGGGTTTTCTATGTTCATTGCAGAAGTCTTAGACCGAATTGACGACCTTACATCAACAAAACTAAGTGTATTAGAAATAGGTATCAGTGGCGGTGGAGGTCATGTTTGTTTTATAAATGCTTTACGCAACAGTGTGGTTTATGGTATTGAATGGTTTGACGAAAATGGCAGAGAATTCTATAATTCAACCGGCGTGCATAATTATATTAAAGATAACTTTGATGAAATGTGCGTAGATATGCAACGCGGTAAAGAAAATTTGCATAAACAGATAATATTACAAAATAATATAAATGAATTAAAGTTGTGGTATGCATTGGATGGATATACACAAGAAGCAGTTGACAAAGTTTATGACTTTAATAATGGTGCTATTGATTTTATAGTAGATGATGGTAATCCTGCTGGACCTGAAACATTAATGAGAGAATGGAAAGACAAAGTTAGTGACAATGGAATGATATTCTCGGGCAACATGTTTGGACAAGGAACTAAAGTAGCATACGATAACCATCAAAATCCTAGTTGGGTAGAAGATAATTTAAAACTTATATCTGCAGAAGGATGGATAGCTTTTGATATGAAAGAACATGAAGTATTAGCAGAACCTACACTAACAGAATATAGATTAAATTACATGTATATATACGCAAAAAACTATAATCAATTTGAAGAGATTTTAACAAAGTATGAACATAACATTATAGCCGGTAAGGATAATTGGAAAAATGATTAGATGGGGAATAACAGCAAACGCACATGATGCCGCATTAGCAGTGTTTAAAGATGACGAACTGAAGTTTGCCGCTCATGCTGAACGTAGCAGTGGAATAAAGAATGACAAGCATTTAAATCAATTGTTGATTAATCAAGCGTTGTTGTTTGGTCCACCAAAGCATGTGCATTGGTATGAAACACAATGGCTCAAACGTTTACGTCAACTACGTGCAGGACAATATCGCACAGCAATAACAAAGCCAAGTCCAGTTACAACATTACAAGAGTTTGGAATTCGTCCACATACCTTAGCAGACATTGGTGATGAGATTCCTGTAGACTTTGAACACACTCCAGTGTGGCACAACACTAGACATCATCATTCACATGCAGCCGCAGGTTATTACACAAGTCCATACAGAGAAGCCGCAGTATTGGTAGTAGATAGCATAGGTGAGTTTGAAACACTCACAGTATGGGAAGGACGTGACACTAAACTAAATCGCAAGTTCAGTCAAAAGTATCCACACAGCGTAGGCTTATGGTATAGTGCAATGACACAGCGTATTGGACTAAAGCCAAACGAAGATGAATATATTCTAATGGGTTGGGCTGCAATAGGCGACCCAGACAAGCATAAGAAACGTATATTTGAAGATTTCTTTTATCCATTAGATCAAAACAGTCCTAAGATTAGATTCAAAGATAATTTACACAGAGGATGCAGACATTGGGCACCAGAACTAAACAGTGTGCAAGACTATGCCGATATAGCTGCAGGCACACAAGCAGTTTACGAATATGTGTTTGAACATTTAGTTAAACAAACAAAGAAACTTGTAGACACAGATAACTTGGTTATTATGGGAGGTTGTGCATTAAATTGTGTAGCAAATAGTATTGCATACAAATACTTCAATAACGTATGGATAATGCCTAACCCAGGTGATGCAGGTAGCAGTGTGGGTTGTGTATTAGCTCACACCAACAAGTTTATTGAATTTGACAGTCCTTATCTTGGATATAGTATCAGAGGCAATTATCCTGTTAACAGTGCATTAAAAGTCATACAAGAAAGTGGAATGGTTGGAGTTGCTAATGGTTGTGCAGAGTTTGGTCCACGTGCATTGGGTAATAGAAGCCTTTTAGCTGATCCTCGAGGTCAAAATATGCAAGATCAAGTAAATACAGTAAAGCAAAGACAAGCATTTAGGCCGTTTGCTCCAGTTATTAAAGAAGAATGTTTACATGATTACTTTGATATGCCAGAAGGAGTAAACAGCAGTCCATTTATGCAGTTTGTTGGTAAAACCAAAGACCCAGAGTCGTTTCCAGCAATAACGCATGTAGATGGAACAGCAAGAGTGCAAACTGTTACACGATCGCAACACGCAGGTTTGTATAAATTGTTGGACAAATGGCACGAAGCTACAGGATGTCCAATGTTGTTAAATACTAGTCTAAACATAAAAGGTGAGCCAATGGTGGACACTGAAGAAGACGCAAAGCGTTGGACAGAAAAATATAACGTAGAAGTAGTTACTAGCGAACAGTCTAGTATAGGAGAATGATATGATAGTGTATATTGTGCAAATGGAACGCAAAGTCACTAAGCCAATTAAAGAAGAAATACCACACAGATATGTGGTTGGAGTATACACGTCATCTGATGAAGCTCACCGAGCAGGTGAACTTGAAGAAACTTGGCGCAAAGACAAATATAAATATTTCCTACACGATTTTGTGTTAGACAAAGTAAGTGATCAAAAAATAGAGTGGGCCATTAAAGAACTAATGACTGAAAATTTATTAATACCACGAAACTCAGATGGCACACGGTTTGGCTAGACTATTAGTATTAGGATGCAGTTACACCAGAGGTAGCTATAGTTTCCATGCAAACGGAGACGAAGAACTCACAAGCAAACAAACATGGTTAGATAGCATACCCGCAGAGATAACTCTTTATTGTGGATTTGGAGTAGGATACATACAATGGGTAGATGTATTAGAAAGCATAGAACTAAATGAGTTTGATGCAGTTATACTACAAGAAAGTGTTGAGCCTAAGTTTCAATTAAACAAAGATGCAAAATGGACTACAACTACACATGCTACAGAATTTAGACCACCATTAACAAGACACGAATTACACGAGTCTAGTATTATATACAGCAAAGGTATAAAACATAGACCACAGTTACAAGAAGCATTGGGATTAGAAGGCTCCGATGCATTAGACTATATACATAATATTGGCAAGAACGACAGTGTATTAAACATAACCAAAGCATGTGCCAGTCATATAAACAATAAACTAAAAGCACATAACATTCCTGGTTACATAATTAGAACACATGAATATGTTGATTATAAAAACGAACATACACATTGCAAATATTTAGATTTAGATCCGTTGTTCACAATTGTAGGAACTGATCCTGCATTAGTAAATACGTTAGACAATAGAGACCAAGGACATTTTACAATTGCAGGCAATAACTTGTTAGCAAGTATGGTATCCAAGGCATGGGAAAGAAGAACTTAATATGGAAATATACACTCATCAACAACTCAAAGATATGCAACTGAATGGAATACAGCCAACATATGAATGGGATTTGTTAAAAACAAAATACAAAGACAGATGGGAAAGGTCAGCTGAGATTATGAATTTATTAACCAATGACCCAAATAGATTCATACAAGATCATATTCTTAATCATAGAACATTCCATCCAACCAAGCCCCATCATAATCAACAAGAAGCAAAAATAACACACGACAGATATCATAATACAAATACATTCACAGACTATCAAGGAGAGATCTATGGATATAGTGTAGATTATTATTTCAAACACCCATATGAAGATAAAAGCATTAACATTTGGGAAGATTATGCACAAAGGAAAAAACTATTAATAAATCATGGTTCGAGAGCTTCATATGATAATGCTGAATTAGATATTCCAGAATTTGAGTATTGGTTAGACTTCTATGATGATATGCATAAAATAATAACACAGATGGCAGCACAAGCCTTTCGGACAACCAATTTTATAATTAGATTAAGTATTATTGAATATGCTTATCCTACAGCTACAAAAGAAAATTACATAGAGCAACGTAAATTTTGCACTGAATCATTTGGAGATCCACACGCAGACGAAACATTAGGTGGTTGGCACCTTGGAGAAAATCAAAATGAATTCTGGATGGAAAATACAAAAACACATGAATTAGAATCAGTGTCAAATTTAGAACACGGTAATACATTATGGATGTTTGGAGAACAAGCAGAAGACTGGATACCTACAGTTCATGGTATGAAACACAACCCTGATCCAAGTCATGGAGTTCGTTATAGTTTGATAGCAAACGTTCAAAAATATAATGCTTCAGAGTGGGGCAGAGAATAGGAGAATAATATGAATTTAATAGTATCACTATACCTATCAGTAATAGTAATTGCAACCGGAGAAGAACTGGAAGTTTTATCACAAATGAAATTTGACACAATTGAACAATGTGAATCGTTTGTGTTAAATCGAAGCAAAGGATATGATTATTTTCGTAATAATGAAGGCGCATTAGTGTTGACTGTTCCAGATACTGGCAATATAATCACCGCTAAATGTTTTAGAGAAGGAGAATAATATGAAGTTTCAATGGAACCCGTATAAATTAGTTAAAGAACTAATTGCACAATATAAACATAAAAAACGATTAGAAAAGAAGTTAGAAGAACTACGTAAAAAAGATCCTTATATTTACGATTAATAATGCATGTTGGCGCTAACGATTTGCATACCATGTAAATACATACATGTCACATAAAGAAGCATACAGATTATTTTGGATGGTAAAAGGACATTTCAACACAACTGAATCAACAGTGTTGTCGTGCGCCGACGGATACTTTAAACGTGTATGGCGAGCAGGATGTGATGGAGCACCATTATCAGAATGGGAAGATGGCTTTGAAGAAGCATACAAAAAAGTTCTTGACAACCCACCAAAACAATAGTATAATACATAGATAACTTAGGGTATAAGAATGAATATAAAAATTTACAACAGAGTAATGGAGATGATTAAAAATGCTCCAAGTCTAATGACTAACCCACAAACACTAAAAGTAGCAATCAAATCTGAGTTTGATGTCGAAGTAGAGATGACTGCACCTAGTGTAGAGCATTTAGTAGATGCAATTGACGAGCAAGTTCTTGCAAATTACTTTGGTAGAGTATGGCAACCTAAAACAAAGAAATACAAATACAGTGGACTAGATATCATTGACGAAGTTAATGCATTAGAGCCAACATCTGTTTTAGATTTAGGATGCGGCTATAATGAATTCAAAGGAAAGATAAACAACGTAACAGGTGTTGATCCATTTAATGATAGAGCAGATCATAAATGTTCTATACTAGAATATCGTCCTGATGAAAAGTATGATGTAACAATTGTAATGGGTAGTATTAACTTTGGTAGTGCAGATAAAATTATTAGAGAAATGGCTCATGCAGTTGATTTAACAGCACCAGAAGGTTTGTTGTTCTTCCGTGCTAACCCAGGTAAGCAACATGAAGCACCAGAAGCCAAATGGATAGACTTTTTCAATTGGACACCAGAATTTATTATTAATTTAGCAAGAGAACTTGATTTAATAGTAGTAACAATTAAACAAGATGCAAATAGATTATATTTTGTTTTGAAGCGGAGATAAATAGATATAGCAATAAAATTATATAGAGCTATATAATTTTCACAAGAACACAATTACCATATGCGAATGCAAAGGTTCATTAGTGTCAAACCTCAGTTACAATTTAAATTACAAAACTCAATGATGAGCATTAGTTTGACGTGACTGAACCTATTCGGAGAAGATAAAAATGGAAATATTCTTAGCCATTATGGCAGGAACATTATACGGACTTATAGTTGGAATTGTTCCAAGTGCAGGAGCAACCACAGGACTTGTAGCCTTATTTGGATTTATAGGCTGGTTTACAGCGTTTGATCCATACTTAGGCGTAATATTTGTTATGTCAGTGGTAGCCGCAAGCACAACAGGAGATAGCTTTAGTGGAGTGCTACTAGGTATCCCAGGTGCAAATTCAGCCGCAGCAACAATGGTGGACGGATTTCCACTAGCACTTCAAGGTAGAGCCACAGAGGCATTAACAGCCGCTATCGTATGTAGCACATTTAATGGATTACTTTGGGGAACACTAACCTTTGCACTACTGCCTTGGTATAGTAATTTGATTATGATATTTGGTATTCCAGAACTATGGGCATTTGTGATGTTAGCACTTGCTACAGTTGGCTTTGTCAGTAGTAAGTTTTGGGTGCGAAGTATGATTGCAATTGTTATAGGTTGTTATATTGGACTTATTGGTATGGACCCAGAAACTGCCTCTGATAGATTTACATTTGGTTGGGGTTACTTAGCAGACAGTGTTCAAATTATGCCGTTTGTTGCAGGACTATTTGCAGTGCCTGAAATTCTTAAAGGGTTGTTTGGTGATAAAACAGTTGCCAAAATACAAACAACACAAAAAGGACAAACATGGAAAGGCATAAAAGCAGTATGGGAACATAAATGGGACGGCCTACGTGGCGGTTTCATAGGAGCATTTATTGGCTTCCTTCCAGGATTGGGAGGAGCAATGAGCGATTGGATGGCGTATGGGGCAACCACTGCCGCTAATCCAAACGAAAAGATTCCTTTTGGAAAAGGGAATATTAAAGGCGTTATTGGTCCAGAAGGATCAAATAATGCTCAAAAGGCAACAAGTATGATACCAACAGTATTGTTTGGTATTCCAGGTGCCAGCTTTGCCGCAATTGTTATGGCATTGTTTATGTATCTGGACTTTGAACTTGGCACACCAGACTTGGTGTATGATACTAAGTTCTTTGACAGCTTGTTTATAGGATTTATGGGAGCAACAATCGCCGTGTGTGTTATCTGTCTGGTATTCACACGTTGGATTGCACTGATCACATATGTTCCATATTGGATATATGGACCACTGTTACTTGTATTTGTAACTTGGGCTTGTGTTCAATATACCGGAGGTTGGGAAGACTATGCCATCTTTGCACTATGCAGTATCCTAGGACTGACAGCAAAGCATTTCAATTTTAGTCGACCAGCTATGTTAATGGGATTCATTCTAGCAGATAGAATTGAATCGTTATCATTACAAATGTTTATTCTGTATGATATTCCAAAACTATTAGACAGACCGATCTTTTTAGGTCTTTGTGTAGCAGTTATAGGAATGTTTATATACGGAGTATTTTTTAATAAAACCAGACTAGACTATAGTTAAAAACAAAGGAGAAACTAAACATGTTTAAGAAACTCTTAGCAACGGCTGTGATTACAGCAACAATGGCAACATCAGCTCTAGCAGATGTAGTCTTAGTAGTTCCACAAAAACCAGGATCAGGCACAACTGTCTGGACGGAAATTGTGGCAAAAGAACTTGAGCCTTTCTTAGGTGAAAAGATCACAATCAAATTAATTCCAGGAGCACGTGATATTCCTGGCTTTAACAAGTGGCATAACGAGCTACGTCAATTAGACGATCACTTTATGGTATCACATGGTGGTAACGGTGTATCATTCTTACAAGAAGATGTAGATTATGACTACTCACAGTATGAGTCAATTGGACTTATGAACCTAAACATCATTGCGGCGATCCGTGCTGATGCAGACAAAAACAAACCATCATTCAGCTCAGGCTCAGGTATGGTTCCAGAAGCATTTGCAATGACATTGCTTATTTGTGGACCAGACAAGTCAGTTGACGAGTATGTTGCGTGTTTTAAAGAAAACGTAACATGGGTTGCAGGTATGAAAGGTTCAGAAAGACGTTTGGCATTCAAACGTGGAGAACTAGCAGGAACACGTGAAAATCCAGCAGCATTTAAAAAGCATGCACAACCAGTTATTGATGCCGGTGATGCAGTTATGTGGTTCCATCATGGTATCCTAGATGCAGCAAACGCCCGTCATAATGACGATCCAAACTACCCAGGTTGGCAGTTAGAGATCTTGTTTGAAGAAAAATGGGGTGTAGCACCAAGCGGTGAGTTTTATAACTCATATGTATTGGTTAAATCATTCCGTGATGGATTGCAAAAAGCAATTTGGGCAAACAAAGGTAACCCTAACTCAGCTAAACTACAAGCGGCACTGACAGCAATGTCACAAGACGCTGACGCAATGGCTGCCATTGAAAAGAAAGTTGGCAACTATCAGTGGCTAATTGGTGCAGACGGTGATCAACAACGTGATACACTAATGACGTTTGTTACTGAAGATGCACTTAAAAACTTAGTTAAGTTTAACGTGGAAGCACTAAAACTAAACTCAGTTTACAAAGAAGATTTAGTTAAGTAACTAAAACAGTCCTAACTACCTTAGGAACGTAACGAAAGTTACATTAAAGGGCCTCTTCGGGGGCCCTTTTCTATGAACATATGCAAGAATCAATAAACATAGTGTTAATAAAATTAACAATAGTTATAAATACTACACAACATAAATAAGATCCACTATGGATTTCGAACTTACTTAAGAAGGAAATGCAGATGAGAAATATTAAGATAATTACAATAGTCATGCTGGTAATATTTGGAATGACTTCGGCACTTGCTGCAGATCCTATTGTAACAGAATCAACAAGTAACAGCACAGTCACAACAAAAGGTGACAACAAAACAACAGTTAAAAGTCCACCACCAAGTGCAATATCACCAAGCATCAATAGTAGCAACAGTGACTTATGCACAGTGGGTATATCAGGAGCAGTTCAAACACAGATACTTGGTATCAGTGGAGGTAAAACTGTTCGTGATCTAAATTGTGAAAGGCTCAAGCTAGCCAAAACAATTTATGACATGGGCATGAAAGTCGCTGCCGTCAGTATTATGTGTCAAGATGAACGTGTATTTAATGCAATGGAAATGGCAGGAACTCCTTGTCCGTATTTTGGTAAAATTGGTGAAGAAGCCCAAGCAAGTTGGGAAGCCGCTCCAGAAAAAAGACCAGAAAACATAATTGAGGAGAAACGTCAGAATGATACTCAAAAGACTGTTGAAAAGACTATCGGTTTTAGTATTCTTTTGTATTTGTTACTTCTTTAGTAACACAGCATTAGCAACAGACACCGCTGTTCCAACTAACCCAACCACTACGAGTCCAGATACATTAGATTTAAGTGACGGAACCATTACGAATCCATCCTATGGATGTCCTAGTGGAACAACAGCCGCAACAATTAATAATAATCATTGGGGTACCCAAACAGTTCGCTTTGGCGAATGTGTCAACACGTTTGCTATAACATATGCAATCAATCAAGCACTACAAGGCACAGGCGTTAGCATAGACAAAGTCCATTACAGTTGGCGTTATGTTATGTGCTTTAACAAACCTGGCGAATCTGGTTGTAATAGTAACCTAAGCAACAGAGTTAACACTACCACAGGTGAAGTTACAGACGATACATACTTTGATGAACTACAAGTTGTTATTGAAGTAACAGATAGCAATGGAAATGTAGTTGAAACTAAAACATGGAACATGGACACTTGGTATCAATGGAATGCCGACAACAGTCACAGTGACAATGAAATAAATGTAAACGGAGTTCGCTGGCAAATTGAAGAAGGCAACATAGATGTATACAACCACGTAGATAAAACAGGAACCATACGCACACCAAACAGTGTGGGTGATGTAAGGTTTAGAATTACTGGATACGACAAAGGCAATTGGGATGGATACTATGGACCAGTTGTAAACAGATTACAAACTTGGTTTACTTATAGAGCTAACCCTTGTAACGATACAGCACTTTATGATCCAAGTTGCCCAGGTTATGCAACAGCCTATGCGGCATGGGAATACGATCAAAATTGTAGTGCAAATGCACTTTACGATCCAGGTTGTCCTGGTTATTCTACTGCATATTATAATCAACAGTGTAGTGCAGATCCATTATACGACAGTGGGTGTGATGGCTATGCAACAGCATATTACAACCAACAGTGTAGTGCAAATGCACTTTATGATAGTGGATGTGATGGATACGATGCGGCATATCTTTCTCAACAATGTAATTTAGACCAACATTATAGCAATCAATGTCCATTTTATAATTGGGCTATTATTACTATCGTAAGTGGCTGGCCAGAAAATAAAGCAGGACAGGGCAGTGACTATATTGAAATAGTTAAACCCTCTAGCACTTATAACTGGTGGACATTATGGTATAACGAAGCAGAATTAAACGCAGGCGATTGGGTTGCTAAATGTAAGACTTACGATGATGGATGTGAAGATGCAGTTATTACTAGTGTTACTTTTAATTATAATGGTAGTCAGCATTATGCATTTCTATACACAAAAGACAAAGATGGTAATACCTTTATCCCTAACAATGGTGACAAATATAAATTTATGACAGA
>Ga0206682_10003478_pt1 | contig 13418 bp, 9 predicted proteins | sample M240m12015metaG_FD_155444 | JGI IMG/M metagenome (GOLD analysis project Ga0206682, IMG submission 155444) | Ammonia-oxidizing marine archaeal communities from Monterey Bay, California, United States - M2 40m 12015 | ecosystem: Environmental > Aquatic > Marine > Intertidal zone | place: USA... | reverse complement strand
GCGAGGTGATAAGCGCCTGCTCGCCCTCGTACCAAGGGAGCGTGGAGCGCGTCGAGCGCGCGTTTTTTTCGTTTTTTTCGTCGGCGTCGGAGGCTCGCTCCGCGCCCTCGGACGTTCCCGCGCGCGCCACGCGCTCCGCGCGTAACAACAGGTGGTGCCTTGTGCCCTCCTCGGAGGCGTGCGCGGCGGCGTGGAACACGCGCGTCGCGGGAGGATCGCCCGGACGCGCGGCCGCCTCGGACGTGCACGCCGCGGCGACGAGCTCGCGGCGACCCTCGCGCGCGCGCGGGGCGCGTCCCGCGGCACCCGAGGCGTCGTCTTCGCCCGCGAAGGCGCCGGAGGGGGGGTCGCTGGAGGCACGCGCGGAGCCCCCCGCGGCGGGGGAGCTCGTGGACGAGCTCCGTCGGACCTCGCCGCCGGGATCTTTGCTTCGCGAGCGCACCGCCAGGACCTTCTCCACCGCGAACAGGGGGATGTCCAGGGGCGGGCGCAGCTCCTCATCCTCGTCGTCGTCGGTCTCGGAGTCGGCATTGCGATGCATCGATCCGCGCCCGACGGTATCCTCCGCGGCGCCCAGCGCGGAGGACTCGACTCCGAAGAGCCCCGGCACGACGCCGTCGCTCGGCGTCGCCATCGTCCCCGTCGCGCGCGAGACGCGCGTCGGGGAATGCTCGACGCGCCGGTCGTCGCTGAGTTTGACACGCAGCAGCAAATTCGTCACCGAGACCCTCCCGTGGCCGAGAACCTGGCGAGTTTCCACGTCAGAAAAGTGTAAGCTTACACTTTTGCCGACACACCCCACACAACTGCAGGACACCTCCCCCATGGTTCGCTTCGATCATGTGCGTCTTCCCGCGCTCATTTCCATGCCCACACCGGCGGTGTCGAGACTTCCGTGACCCGGCGCCGTCCCGCGCATCTCAACGAGTCAAATCGGCTCGCCGCGCGACGCCGCCCTCATTTTCCCGTTCGGCATCCGACTCACCACCGCTCGCGCTGACCCTGCCCCCGACCCCCCCCTCTTGCGTGCTTCTCGCCGCAGGCCGCAATAGCCTCCTCAGCCGAGTTTGAGCTCGCCAACGTGGTGCGTCCGCGCTCGAGCCGAAGCGCCCTCCTCTCCGGGCCGGGGTCTCGAGACGCGTCCCCCGCCCGCGCGGATCGAAAAGGACACAGCACCCTTTTTTCAACTGTCGCGTTTTAGACTGTCGCCATCCGCGCCGACGCGTCGACGGTCGCGCGATCGCGCGCGCCTCGCCCCTGACCTCTCGCGCCCGCCCCTCGCCTGACCCCGCTCAGATGCGCGTCGACGCGGAGGAGCGCGGCGTCGTCGCGCAGTTCTTCGCGATGCTCAAGGACGACGCGTGGAGCCACGCGTCGAGCGCCGACGGCACGGACGTGTTCAAGCTCCCCGGCGAGCGCATCCACCGCATTATGGGCGTGACGCGCACGGACGCGACGCCCGAGCAGGTGCTGACGTTCTTCTCCGACCCGCTCAACTTCGACGAGCACTTCAAGGTCCTGGACGCCATGTTCAAGGCCGGGTCGGTGGTCAAGATCGGCGGCGCGGGGCTGGCGGCGCCGGAGACGGTCGACGACGCCGCGGGCGTGTCCGGGTCCGACGGAGCCTCCGCCGGCGGAGCATCCGCCGGCGGAGTGAGAAAGGGACGCGCGAACTTCCCTTTCGGGAACTTCGCCGCGCTGTCCGTCGGCGGCGACGACCGCCGCGCCGCCGCGGACCCCGGCTATGTGAAGGCCTCGGGCTCGGGCCTGCTCGCCGGGCTTCGCGCGAGCGGCCCAGGCGCGAAGATCGAGGAGGCTTTCCTCCGCGTGACCGGCGAGCGAAAACGGCCGGACGCCGACGCGGCGTCCGTCGCGTCGCGGCTGGCGAATTTGCCCTCCGCGCAGACGGAGGCGACGCGCGACGCGCTGGCGCGGTCGAACGAAGCGCCTTCGCGGACGGACGGGGACGGAGACGTGTCGGACTTGATAGCCTCCGCGGAGACGCGCGACCCGAAGTTCGTGGACCGACCGGGGCACGCGTTACTGCACGGCACGTTCCGGCTTCCCTCCGTCGTGCCCGACCGCGACTTCGTCTGGGACCAGGTGGCGCTGCGCCTGCCCACCGGGAGCGTTTTGATCGCGGGAAAGTCCGTGGAAGTCTTCGGCGAGGACGAGGTGGTGCCCGTGAGCAAGGGGCACGTGCGCGGCGCCGTGCTGACGAGCGGCTACTACGTCGCGCCAGAGTCGGCGGCGGAGGGCGGCGGGTCCAAGATCGCGTTCGTCGTGCAGGCGGACCCGAAGGGAAGCCTGCCCGCGTGGGTCGTAAACTTCGTCGCGCCAAAACAGGCGCACAACGTGACGCGGCTCAGGAAGTTCCTCGACGGACGATGACGGGCGCGAGCGAACGGATCGCTTCGTTTCGTTTTCGCGTACGAAAGGAGTCACGTAGCAATAGAAAAGAGTATTGAAGGGCGCCGTCTCCGCGGCGGTATCGACGGTTAGGGTCTATCATCGCGCTCGAAACGTCGTATCGATACCGCGGGCCGCGCGCGGTCGCCGCGTCGTCGTCGTCGTCGTCGTCGTGTACTCTTGCTATGCGCTTGTGCTCATACGCTCAGACGCGTTCTAAAATCTAAAACGCCGCGCCGCGCCGTCAGACGCGAGTCGTCCGTCGACTCCCGACACTAACAGGCGCGCGGCGTCGTCAGAGCCCTTCGCCAACTTCGCACCCGTGCGCGAGGCGCGCCATGCGCGCCACCACGAGCTCGAGGATCGCCGGCTCGACGCTCACGAGCCGGGCGAAGCCCTCACCCCACAGTGCGGGCGTGCGCGTGGACCCGGATGCGAAACTCTCGCCGCGCGCATTGGGCGCCGCCGCGACGTCCACGTCGCTCCCGGGATCGGCGGCGGCGCCCGTTCCCGACCAGTCCGCCCTCGTTTCGCCGCCTTTTTTTTTGCCCGGACCGCTTTCGGGCCGGCGCGCGGTCGCCGCGTGGGCGCTCAGCGCCAGCGCGCGCGCCGCCGCCTTGAACGCGCGCGGGAACCGCGCGTGCGTCGCGCGGGTCCACGTCGCGGGCGCGCCCACGCTCAGCTGGTGCACGCACGCGCCGTCCGTGGTGGCGACGTACAGGAACTCGCCATCCGCGGCGCGCGCGACGCACGCCGGCAACAGCCGGTGGTGGCCGCTCGTGCCCGGCCCCGAGGCGTGCGCGTGCACCTCCGCGACGCGCGCGCCGTTGCTCGCGCCGAGCACCCAGACCGTCCCGTCCCTGTGCGCGAGGAACAGGAGCGTCCCGCCCCCGCCCGAGGTGAGCGACGCGCAGTCGACGAAGCGGACGCGGCCCGTCGCGCCCTCCACCGGGAACCGGCGCACCTCGCGCCCGTCCTCGGCGTCAACCAGAACCACCCGCAGCGGCGTGTTGGGCTCGGCGAACGTCGTGCCCTGCATCATCGACGCCGCGCACGTCGCCAGGAGCAAAGGCGCGGGCGAATGCGCCTGAGCACCAGTGATGGCGTCCTTCGACCCGCGCCGAGAAGGAGGGCGAGGCAGCGCGGCGAGGCCGGCGAGGTACACGTCGCGCACCGCGAGCTTCGGCGACTGCCACGCGCGGCGTCCAGAAACCTCCCCGCCCGTCCCCGTGGGACCTGCGGCGTCGTCCCCGCGCCGCAGGTCCCACGCGCGCAGCGCCTTTGCGTCCACCGTGGTGGAGTACATGCGCGAGCCGTCGGGGTGCATGGCGACGTGGCAGACGCCGTCCTCGTCGAACGCGGGGTCGTCGCGGAACGAGCCCGGGACGCCGGCGTCCCAGCCGGGCGCCTCGCCGGTGGCGCCGTCCCACACCGGGAACACGCCGTGCGCGCCCACCGCGCCGACCAGAAACGTACCCGGGGACGCGGCTGGGGACCATGGACCGTCGCCGTCGCGAGGCACGACTCGAAACGACAGAAGCCGCCGTATGGGCCTCGGTTCCGGGGCGCCCGCCGCGCGCTCCGCGGCGAACGCCGACGCGAACGGGTTTCGACGCGGCCTCCGCCGGCGCGGCAACCGCGCGAGCGCGGGATGCGTCCCCGAATCCTCGCGACTCTCGGCGGCTCGGCGGCTCGCCCCGAACCGAAGCGCACCCGTCGCGACGTCCCAGCCCCAGAGCGTGCCGTCCGCCATCCCCGCGAACACGGACGAGCCCGCCGCGTCCAGCGCGACCGAGAGCGCGCCCACGGCGTTCTCCGCCCTGAGCCACGCGACGATCGCGCTGCGGTTCCGCCGGGACGGCGGTGCCGCCTCGCCCGCGTCGAAGCTCGTGGAGGCCTCGAGCCTCGCGTCGCGCGCGTGCTCTACGCCAGCCTTCGCGTCCCTGAGGAGGCGCCACACGCGGACGTGCGCGGTCCCCGGCTCGTTCGGGGACGCCCCACCGGCGGCGACGGTGGTGCCGTCGCGAGACACCGCCAGCGCAAACACCTCGAACGCATCGGGGCTGTGCTCGTGGCCCCACTCCAGCCTCAGGCCGGTGGGGCGGAAGTCGCCGGGTTCGAGGCCGTGCGCGGCGCGACCCTTCTCGCCCCCATCGCCTCCGCCGCCAGACATCGGCGGCGCCCCACGCGCCCGTCGCTGTGAGCGGGGGCACTCCAGCCACGAAATTTGCGCGCCGCGCAGGACTCATCCCAGATTCGACCGCCGACGTGGAGCGGCGTGTTTCGTGCGCGTTGCCGCCGCCGCGCGGGCCCACACCGGTGGCGCGCCCGCGTGTGGCACCGCGCTGCACGACCCCGAGAGCTCGCGTCGCGCGCTCTTTCGAACCCGTCCCTCCGCGACCTCACCGCGTCGCCGACCCGAGGCCCCGAGGCGCCCGACCCCCCGCCGCCTCGCCCGTTCTCACGCGCGACGACGACACGCGCGATGAGCGTCGATGCGCTCCGCGCGGAGCTGATGGACCAGAGCCTGGACATGCCCCGTCGTTTCCGCGCGCTCTTCGCGCTCCGGAGCGTCGGCGGCGACGCGTCCGTGTCCGCGCTGCTGGCCAGCCTGCGGGACCCCAGCGCGCTGTTCAAGCACGAGGTGGCGTTCGCGCTGGGGCAGATGCAGGCCACGGGCGCCGTCGAGACGCTCAAGGCGATGCTGCGCGATGAGAGCGAGCACAGCATGGTGCGTCACGAGGCTGCGGAGGCGCTGGGCGCCATCGCGAGCGACGCGTGCCTAGAGGCGCTGGAGACGGCATCCGAAGACGCGTCGCAGGTGGTGCGGGAGACCGCCACGCTTGCGCTGCAGCGCCTCAGGTACGCGCAGGCGAAGCGGCGGGACGCCCAGGCGAAGGCGCCGGCGGCGGCGGCGGCGGCGGCGGCGGCGGCGCGACCCGACGTGCTGGGCTCGGCAAAGGAGCAGCTCTCCACCGGCGCGCACGGCACGCATTCGCGCGTGGACGAGCCCGACTCGCCGTACATTTCCGTCGACCCCGTGCCTGCGGCGCCGAGCGACGTCCCGACGCGCGCGCTGCGGATGACGCTGGCGGACGAGTCGGCGAGCTTGTGGGATCGGTACGGCGCCATGTTCGCGCTTCGCAACCGCGATGACCCGAGCGAGGTCGCGAAGGCCCTGGGGTCCGTGTTGGCCACCTCCGACAGCGCGCTGCTGAAGCACGAGGTGTGCTACGTGCTGGGCCAGATCCAGGAGAAGGGCAACGACGCGCGCGCGGCGTTGCGGGCGACGCTGGAAAACGCGCGCGAGCACCCGATGGTGCGGCACGAAGCCGCCGAGGCCATCGGCTCCATCGCCGCCGAGGACACGGAGGCGCTGCTTCTGAAGTTCCGGGACGACCAGGACCGCATCGTCGCGGAAAGCTGCGAGGTGGCGCTGGACATCATGCAGAGCGAGATCAACGGCGAGTTCGTGCCGCTGGTCGTCGAGCCGACGCTCGCCGCGGCGTGAATGAGAATCTCTTCGAACTCGTTTCGGGTGTCGAGCCGGGAGACCTTCCGACGACTCGCGAGTTTAGCGAGGTTCGCTGATTTGATTATTCGAGCGATCGTTCGAATCGCACGCTTCCGTTCCCTCTCGCCCGCGTGTCCTCTCACAACGCCGCGCGCCGTTCCCGGCGCCGGACGTGTCTTCCCGAGGCCGGAATCAGCAGAGGGCTGGCGACCGCGTTCTGGTGCGGACGGCGCTCGCGTGGCTCGGAAAGCTGCGTCTCGAGTCGCGCGCTTTCGTGTTAGGGTAACTTGGCCGATTGAGTGCGACGCGACTAGGCGCGGGAGGGTTCGGGCGCCATGTCCGCGGCGATGGAGGCTGCCGGCGCCAAGAGCCGAAACGCGCGTCTCCCTCCCGAGGTGAACCGCATCCTGTACGTCCGGAACCTCCCGTTCAACATCACCGCGGACGAGATGTACGACATCTTCGGGAAGTACGGCGCGATTCGGCAGATCCGGCTCGGCGACCGCAAGGACACCAGGGGCACGGCGTACGTGGTGTACGAGGACATCTACGACGCGAAAAACGCGGTGGATCACCTCTCAGGGTTCAACGTGGCGAACAGGTACCTCATCGTGCTGTACTACAACGCCGCGCGGGGTGCGAAGCGCACGGACCAGGCCAAGAAAGCCGCGGAAATAGCCAAGCTCCAGGAGAAACACGGCGTCGACGGCGCTTCGGACGCGTTGTAGCGAGCCGAGTCGATCGCCCGACGACAGGCGAGAGAATGCACGACGATGTAGTTAATGTCAATGCGATGTACGTAGCGTATTAATACGACTCACCGCAACCCTTGAAAGTACGGGTGTTCTAAGCACGCCGCGCCCGTGCGCCTCTGTCGCGGGTTGAGCTCGAGCAAGCCGCGCACGAAATCGAGCGCGACGTCGTCGAAGACGCCGCCGTATCGCGCCGGCAACGACTCCTCAAACACGCCCAGTTCGTCTTCGGGAAACGTCACGCCGGCGTTGTGCGGGTTCACGCTGAACGCCATCATCTGACCCGGCGTGAGCCGACCCAAACACCTCTGCACCAAACGCAGCTGGTCCACGTCGTTCTCGCCCGGGAACATCGGCTCGCCGTCGCGCAGCTCGCCGGCCAAACACCCAACCGCCCACATGTCAACCGGCTGCCCGTATCCGGCGCGCGTCACGCCCCCCACGCCGTCCGCCGCGCGGTAGGGCTGCCCCAGTAGGAGCTCGGGCGCGCGGTACCACCGCGTGGCGACGTAGTCCGTGAGAGGCGCGCCGTCGCCGGTGTCCTCCGCCCCCGGGAGCTCGCGCGCGAACCCGAAGTCACACAGCTTGAGCACGCCGTCGTCGCCGACGAGCAGATTCTCGGGCTTCACGTCGCGGTACACGTACCCGCGCGCGTGCAGGTACGCCAGCGCCAGGCACAGCTGGAACACGTACCGCCGGACCTCCTCCGCGGGCAGACCGCCCGCCGGGGGGGGTGGTTCGTTCGCCGTCTGTTCGGCGTCGCGCATCTCGACGGAGACTTGATCGTCGCCGAGAACGTCGGGAGTTTTCGCGTCATCGCGCGCGTCAAAAAAGTCGGCGTCGCGCTCGGCGGCTTGCAGAATCTGCAGCAGCGTACGCGGCACGAACTCCATGGCGACGTAGAGCTTGTCGTTCTGGTAGAAGTCGCCGAGGTGCTTGACGATGTTGGGGTGGTCCAGGCTGCGCAGCGCGCGTACCTCGCGCTCGCTCGTGCGCCGCACCTCCTCCACGTCCGGGTCGCTCGCGTGGATCTTGAACTCCTTCACCGCGCAGAAGCGCGATTCGGTCGCCGCGTCCGCGCACCGCATCACGCGCCCGTACGCGCCCTCGCCCACCAGCTCCACCACGCGCAGGGCCGCGAGTGTGCCGGCGGCACCCAGCAGGGACCCGCGGCCGACCACCTCGTTCGTTCGTTCCGCTTCCGCTTCGTTCGAAACGCCACCGGAGTCGGACCGCTCTTCCGCGCCGACGGAGCCGTCGACGGAGCCGTCCCCCTCCGCGCGGCGCGCGACGAGACGAGCGCCCGAGCGGCGGGCGCTCGTCTCGTCGCGCGCGCGCGCCTCGCGCGCCGCGCGGTTCAGGCACGCGCGCATCGCGAGTACCGCGGGGTCGTCCTCCGCGAGCCCGCCCTTCTCGCGCGCCTCCGCCAGCGCGAACGAAGAGGGCTGATTGCGCGTCACCGCCGCGTCGAGCGCGCGACGCGCGGCTTCCCGACCCCGCGCCGCCGCCAGGAGCGCCTCCGCGTCGGCGATCGCGTCGCGGAACGGACGCGTAAACGCGTGTTCGTTCCGCGATCCCTCCGGAAGCGCCGCCGCGTAAGCATAGAGCGCGGCGTGGAGCGCCTCCATCGCGAGCCGGTCGGCCTTCGCGTCGCGGCGGGAGGCCCGCGCCGCCGCCGCCGCCGACGCCACCGCGCGCGCGGCGAGGCGCGCGCGCGCGTCAGGCTGACCCGCCGCGAGGCGCGCGGGCCGCGGCGCGGCGCGGCCTCGAGCCCGGGACCTGCCGGAGAGCAGGCTCGCGGGCACCCGTTTTTTTTCGGGCGGCGCGTCCGGCGTGATCGGCTTGGGCCAGGGCGCGTCCGCGGCGACGGCACTCGCCGAGGTCGGGAAGTGGTCCGCCGGCGGCGCCGCGGCTTCAGTCGCGGCGGCGCCTTCATTCGCGGGCGTCGGCGCGCCGGAAAGCGCGGGTTCACGGTTCCAGGCGCGGGAGACGCGCGGCTTGTGCTTGCCACGCGCCCCCGAGGCTGGCCGCGCGCGAAAGCGTCCGCCGCGCGCGGGCGCGCCGCGCGACCGAATGAACGCGTCGCCGCCGGGGAACGCGATGGTGGTGGTCCCCCGCGCGGCGCGGAAACCGGGAGGGTCCGCGGCGGCTCTCTCCCGCGCCGACGCCCCCGGCGCGGCGTCTCGCGGCGCGCCGTACACAGCTTTCCTGAACCTGAACGCGCGCGCGCCTCCCCCGCTCCCCCCCGCACCCAGCTTGACGTCCGGCTTCGTCAGGCCCGGCGCGCCGCTCGCCGCGTCCGCCGAGGCGGCCCAGTCGGCGCTCTGTTTTTCGCGCCCGACGCGAGATTCGACGTCATCCGCGAACGTCGCGAGCTTCACCGCGGTGAGCTGCGGCAAGCCCAGGGCGGGCTCCAGCGTCTGTCGCGCGCGAACGTCGCCGTCGAGGATGTACTGCGCGCCGGGTGCGCCGGCGGCGGTCATTTTCCGCGACGGCGCGCGAGCGACGCGCCTGTCCCCGAGCGTCGAGTGAATGTCACCCGCTCGCGCGCCCAGCTCGCGTCGAAGTTGGTCCTGAAACGCGCGTTTCAGCTCCACCGGGTCCCCCACGGCCGCGCCGGGCGGGAGGGTGTTGATGCCCCGCGGCACCCCCATCGGCGCAGATGCGCTTCGCGCTTCCGACCGGCGGACGCGCCTGGGAGAGTGCCTCGCGCCGCGGACGCTCCGACGATTTTCGAAAGCTTTTGGATTGCGGGTTCCAAAAGCGGACGCCTTTTGTCGAAACGCGTGCCGAGAAAAAACGCCAACGCCAGAACGCGGCGCGGGCGATGGAGGAGGCGGCGCTCCCCCGAACGGGCGGCGAGCGGCGCGCGGCGCTCGATGCGACCGAGCAGCGCGAAGAGACCGCGATGCGCGTCGAGCACGCCGCGCAGGTGGAGCGCCTTCAGAGGCGCCTGGTGATGGAAGCGCTGGGCGTTCGCGGAGGCTCGTCCGATGAAGTGCGTCCAAAGTGGTACCCCCAACCAAAAAGCTCCGATTTCTCCACGCGAGCCGACCGAGCCGACCGGTCGCGTGACCTCGGTCCAACTTTCGCACCTCCACGTTCCACCCGCGGAGTCTCAGACGCGCGCAAACACCAAGCACTAACGCGCTCCCTCCTTCCCGCCGCAGGTGTCCGCCAAGGTGCACGCGCTGCGCCACCTCGCGGTGGTCAAGGCGCAGCAGAAGGAGTTCGCGCTGGCGATGGACGTGCGCGACGCCGCCGACAGGCTGTGCGAGGACCAGCGGCTGAGCGCGGAGCGCGCGGTTTTGGACGACGCGCGGTCCGTCAGCGACATAGCCACGCTCCTGGCGAAGCAGGGACGGGAACTGGGCGAGCTCAGGGCGAGGCACAGGGCGACGCGAGCGAGATTGGACCGCGAGTTGGCGTCCTGGGGGGAAACCGGCGAGAGAGGCGTTTTTTTCCCGGGTCCCGAGAGTAGCGACGAAAGACAAGCGGACCCGGCGCCGCGTCCGGCGGCGTCGTCGCCCGCGCCGCGCGCGCTCGCCGCGCCCGCGGCGGTGGTGACCCCCTCCTGGGGCGCGTTCCGTACGCCCGCGGGGGAGACGCGGAGACACGCGGGGACGGCGACGAAGGCGTTCCTGGAAGCCGGAGGTCATCGGTTCGAGGCTGGTGGCGTCTCGAGTCGGTTTCCCGAAGCCGAAAACGTTTCCCTCGCGATTCGCGCGTTGGACTTTGACGTCTCATCAGACGCCGGGGACGAAACCGCTCTCCGCGGTGGTTCTACGCAGACGACACCCCAAAAGACACCGCGGGGCTACGACAAACCTCCCGATACCCGCGACGCGCGCCCACGACCCGCGTCGGCCTGGTCGCGGTTCGGCCGGCGCAGGAGCTGGTCGCCGTCGTGATGCCCAACACCTCAACGGGGGTGGCGCTCCATGTGGTGGTTCCATCCCCGAGCGCGCCGTTGCCGTTGTTGCCCCAGCACTTCATCGTGCCGTCCGCCAGCACGGCACACGAGTGGGAGGCGCCCAGAGCGATGCTCGTGGCCGTCGTGATGCCCGCCACCTCAACGGGGGTGATGCGGTCGGTGGTGGTCCCGTCCCCGAGCTGGCCGTATCTGTTCCTGCCCCAGCACATCACCGAGCTGTTCGTCAGCACGGCACACGAGTGCTGTAGGCCCAGCGCGATGCTCGTCGCCGTCGTGATGCCTGACACCTCCACGGGGGTGGTGCGGTCGGTGGTGGTTCCATCCCCGAGCTGGCCGTAGGTGTTGTAGCCCCAGCACTTCATCGTGCCATCCCCCAGTAGGGCACACGAGTGGCTGCCACCCAAAGCGATGCTTGCCCCCTCCACACTGAGCACGAGGAGGGTCACGAGCAGGGCACCGAGTAAGGTTTGCCCAGGCATCGTGCGCGCGGGATTGTGTAGAACGTGGGGGTGTCTGCGGAAATATCTGGGAAAACGGGGGGGGATACCCCATCCATCCATCTTGGACACAAAGACACAAAGACACCATTTTCATAAACTCTCTTACAAAGTAAAAACTGAACTACTGAAATAGTGATATAGTTCAGTAGTTCAGTTATGGTATTTGTGGGAAAACTTTAAAACACGTGTCTTTCGTGTCCTTCGTGTCCAGGAAATCAACCCGTCGTTTCGGTCAGGTTTTTCCATCAGTTTCGCGAGAGTTTGCTGAAAGCAGTGTTTTCGCGACTTTATGGGGGTCATTTCAGACCTGAAAAAACTGAACTTCCATCAGTTTCGCGAGAGTTTGCTGAAAGCGGTGTTTTCGCGACTTTATGGGGGTCATTTCAAACCTGAAAAAGTGAGCTTCACCAAGGTTCGCCGAGCTTCTATACCAAGTCGCGGATGTCCGAGAAGTCCGCCGAGGTCCGCCGAGGTCCGTGAGCTTCTATACCAAGTCGCGAAAGTCTGAGAAGTCCGAGAAGTTCCAGGAGGTTATGGTCCGCCGACCCTCGTCGTTTTCGTCTGAAAGTTCCATCACAACCAACCCCCTCACACACGCGGGTGAAAACCCCCTCTCCTATCAAGCCCCCCCTTGACAGGCGATTGAAGGCGAACTTCTCTGATTTTGGCGTGAGATTGGGTCAGTTGCGTTGATTTCAGGGTGAAATTGACCGAAAGGTCAACCTCTCTGGTTTCACGCCACTTCACGCCATCTCACGCCAAAATCAGAGAAGGACAGTTTAATCTTTCTGACTGTTTGGTCAGAAAGACGCGCGGAAGACGTCCTTCAAGGCGCAGCTCGTGCTCGCAGATCCCCAGGCGCGTCCCCACGCGTCGCTTGGAAGCATGTTCGCCGTCGCGGTCAGCACCCCAGCGTTCGTACGGACGCGCATCTCGCGCGCGACCCGCGCCCCCGCGAGGCGAACCTCGCGAGTGGTCGTCCGCGCGGCCGGGTCCGACGGAAACGCGGAGGACGAGGATGACCTCCCGCCACCCATCAAGCTCACCGCGGATCAGGCTCGCATCGCCGCCCTGGCCTTCGAGGTGCTGTACGAGAAGGACCCGAGGGAGGACATGGAAGAGATGCTGAAGGATAAAGAACGCCCGGGGCTCAGGGCGAAGCTGCAGCAGGCCATCAAAGGTGCGTTCGCGTCTCCTTTCGCGCCCGTCCGACACAACCCGCATCTTTTTTTACTAGGGTCCTCCTCCTCTGCGAACGCCGACTCGCGATGCGACTCACTCGACCGTGCCGCCGGACACTGACACGACCGCACTCATACCCGCGTGCTTTTTAAACGCAGCCGCGAACGAGGCGTGCAAGGACGGTGCTACTGTGGAGTGCGCCGCCGCCTGGGAGGAGGTGGACGGCCTGGAGGATGCCGCCATGCGCGCCGGGATGACGCAGAATGCGCCCCCGGGGAGCCCCACCGCCGTCGCGCCCGCGTCGCCCGCGGCGGCAGAGAAGCCGGCGAAGAAGTCGGCCGACGCGCCCGAGAAGGCGAAGAAGGAGGACAAGCGAATGTCAAATCCTGCGACGATGGCGGGTGTCGATCCCCTGGCTGGTGTCATGCCCTGCGCCGGGGACAGCTGCGAGGCTCCTTCTGGGACGTTCGAGGCCCGTCTGGAACTGGAGCGCGCCTTGCAGGAGGGCGGGAACGCCGCGGACGAGCCCACGTTGACGAAAGCCATTCGCGACGCGGTGGACGTCGCCATCACGATGTGCGAAAACGGGGAGGACGCGTCGCAGTGCGCGGTCGCGTGGGAGGTGGTCGAGGAGCTCTCGTCCAGCGCGAGTAGGAGGCGGGTCGACGACGTGGACGCGGATGCGAAATAAATAAACCGATTCTTTTTTACTCTTGTACGTACGTATTCGATAATTTCGGCTCGCCGCGAGAGAGGAGGGGGACCCGTTCCGGTTCCTATCACGACATCACCTTGGCGTTTTCTTCGAGCAGCTTGTGAAGCTTTTCAGCTTCGGACACGCGGATGAGCGTGATTGTCTTCTCGTTTTCCTCGGCGGCGTTGAAGAAGTTGACGATGACGCCGTTCTGCTTCGTCGAGCCGTCAGGCAACTTTTTCTCCGTCGCCTGCACCCGCATGCTCGCGTAAACCCCCGCGTTCATCACCGCCTTGCCGATGCTGTTGCGAATCAGAACGCGGCACTTGTGCACGCCGCCGACCGCCTCCTTGGCCTTCAGGAACTCGAGGTTGTTCACTCCGCGGTCCCCCCACGCGTCCGCCGCTTCCTTCTTGGTGAAGAACTTCACCTT
>Ga0206682_10003475_pt1 | contig 13429 bp, 4 predicted proteins | sample M240m12015metaG_FD_155444 | JGI IMG/M metagenome (GOLD analysis project Ga0206682, IMG submission 155444) | Ammonia-oxidizing marine archaeal communities from Monterey Bay, California, United States - M2 40m 12015 | ecosystem: Environmental > Aquatic > Marine > Intertidal zone | place: USA... | reverse complement strand
CAACTCTCAGATAAAGACGCTGATACTTCTACACTTAGAGTCAGAGTCCAAGAGAATGAACAATCAACTTCTTATCAAGTATATACTAAGTTCGAAACACTTTTAACTGTAGATTCAGCTTCTCAAGTTTATTATCTCCAAGAAAATCCAAATGGTTTTTATGAAGTTTACTTCGGCGATGGAGTAACTGGTAAAAAACCCGTGAATGATAATATCGTTACTGTCGATTATGTTTATACTCATGGAGAAGAGGCGAATGGTGCAAGTACTTTTACTTTCGCAGATACGATAGTAGGTTTAACCGATAGTGTCGCGACTACTACTACAGTTACTAATGCAGCTGGTGGTACTGAACCAGAAAGTCTTGACTCGATACGTTTTAATGCTCCTTTAACTTTTACTTCCCAAGGTAGGGCTGTAACATCCGAGGACTATAAATCTATTATACTTAAATCATTTTCTAATATATCCTCTATCTCAACATGGGGTGGAGAAGATAATGATCCTGTGGATTTTGGAAGTGTATATGTCGCGATTAAACCTTTAACAGCTGAGACTCTAACTCCTAATGAAAAGTTATCTATTAAAGATACTATTTTAAAAGGGAAGAATGTGGTATCTATTACCCCTGAGATAGTAGACCCTAACTTTACATTTTTAGAATTAGATGTGTTCTTTAAATATAATCCAAACCTTACAGATAGAACTGCCGCAGAATTAGAATCACTTATTAAAGATGTTATCGCAGATTATAATTTTAATAACTTAAATAAGTTTGATGGTGTTTTAAGACACTCGCAGTTACTTAAATTTATTGATCAGTCTGATCCTTCTATTTTAAATAGTACTGTAAGACCTTATATGTTCCAGAATATAGTTGCTGGACAAAGTAAATCATTAAATAACTTTAATTTAAGTTTTGCCGCTCCTTTCTATGAGAGTGGTAATTCGACAGACTTCATTTTAAATTCATCAGCGTTTAAATTAGAGACAGCTGGAGTTGATCATTACTTTGGAGATATACCAATAGCCAATTCCGCCAATAGACAAATTATTATATACAAGATAGTCGATGGCCAAAATATTACAGTTGAGAATAATGTTGGTACAATTATTCCTTCCAGTGGAAAGATTACTTTATTTGGGTTTGGTTTACCTGCTGATAACACTACTATTAAACTTACACTAACTCCTAACTCTTTAGATATTGCTCCGAAGAGGGATCAGTTATTGGACATAGATAATAATGCAGTATCAGTCAATGCACAAGTAGATACTATTTCAACCGCAGGTTCAAGTGGTTCAATTGATTATTCTGTTAACTCAAGGTTAAGATAAGATGTCTGAAGATACTTTTTCACCTGGATATGTAGAGAGCGTAAGTTCTACTAAAAGAAAATCTAAAGAAGATTTAAGAATTAATGAGCTCATTCCTGGAGAAATTCAAAACTATATTGGCGAAGGTGGAATCAAAACACTTTTAACCAAGTACTACGAGTTCATGAATATGGACGAGTTTACTTATCAGACGACAGAAACTTTTAATGATATTATATTATTAAATAAGGCTGTGTTTAGATATCCTGATCCAGATGATAATGGCAATTCTTTCTTTACAGATGACGATGGTTCTAATTCAACACTAGTACTTTCTAAAGCTGGAGAAGCTGATGTTACTATTAATTTAATATCATCTAATGTTGCGATTAGTAATGGTAATGATCTTCCTGGTTCTTTGGCAAAATCTACATCAGCAATAGGTAAAACTATAACTATAAAAGGTCTTGGTTCTTATAATGGATGGAACGCAAGACTAACAACACTCATTAGAAATTGGGTCGGCCCTGGTCCTTCTTATATTTTAAATGCGTTAGAAGACGCAATGGATATTGATAAGAACTTAGACCAAGATGGCCAGTTATCACAAGACTATTTAGAAATGATGCAAAAAGAAATTGCCGCATCTATTCCTGCAGACTTACAAGCAAACAAGTCAGTACTCTATAAGAGAATTATTGATTTTTATAAAGTAAGAGGTAGTGATGATTCTATTGAAACTTTCTTTAGATTATTTTTTAACGAAGAAGTAGAGGTAGAAAAACCTTACGATAATACACTTATTCCATCTGCAGGTGATTGGGATCCATCTATTAACCAGTTTACTTCTACCAAGGGTTTTATATCTGAAAAAGATATTAGAATTCATGACTCATATCGTTACCAGAAATATTCATATTTAATTAAGTCAGGTAGAAATGTCGATGATTGGAAAGACACATTTAATAAGTTAGTCCATCCGGCAGGGTTTATATTCTTTGGAGAAATTTTAATTTTATTAAAACTTACTAGAGATACATTTGGTGATAATGTAAAACCTATCACAATACAAACAAAAAATCCAGAAACTGGTTTACTAGTTAATCAGACACTTAATGTGTATGGTAATCAAAGAGGTCCAGGTTTTAATAATAGAGTAACACTTTCATCTATGCCAGGTCAACAACCAGGAGTTATAGGAGCAGAGGACTTACCATTACTCATAGAAATGTTTATTAGTATGTTCACTCCTAATCCAGAAGCTCTGGCCAATAGAAGGGCAGTTCTTTCTCCAGTTATATCCAATGGTGCGATTAGTTCTATTACTGTAGTACAAGGTGGTTCTGGATATATTTCACAGTCCGCTCCTGTTATTACTATTACAGGAGATGGAAATGGTGCAAGTGCAACTGCGAATCTTAATTCCGATGGAGTGATTGAATCATTAAATGTAACAGGTGGCAGTGGATATACTACTGCTGATATTTCTGTTTCTGAACCAAAGGATGCTTCTAATAATATAACAACTACAAAGATTGGTAAAATAAACATCTTTAATAGAATTAAAAGAAGTTATAGACAACCTCCTATTATTAGTATAGGAACTCCTACAGCAGTTGACTCAGATGGTAATTTACTTTCTAGTAATGTTCAGGCAATTGCAAACTTTGTAATGGACTCTACATCTTTAGATTTTATAAAGGTAACAAATGGTGGTAGTGGATATACATCTATTCCTACTGTAACTGTATCAGGTAATGCAACTGCTCGTGCCATAGTACAAAATACAAAGGTAACTGGTATCGAAATTACTGCTGGTGGTAGTGGATATACTGCTTTACCAACAATTACTATTTCTGGTGGAGGTGGTAGTAATGCTACTGCTGAAGGATACTTAACACCAACTACAATTAATAGTATAAATATAAGTAACGCTGGTAATGGTTATATGCTTAATCCAGCAATATCTATACTCTCAAGAAGTATTGATGAGCATAGAGCAAAAGATACTCAGATGATTTTAAAAATAATGTTAAACCATTTGAGTGCAACAACAAACAATTATTTTAATAATAAGGGTGATCGATTTGGTGATACACAATATACCTGGAGTAGTAATTTTACTATTGAACAAATAGGTACACAAATCATTCAAAACAATTATAAAAATAGTATAAATAGTTATAATACAAATAGTTTTGTAACATTAGATTAATAGGATAAAAAAATGGCAGCAATAATTACAACCCCTTTTAGAGTTCTCAATGGAGAGAACTTCAAAGAAGATGTCGCCGATTCAAACAACAGCATATATGTTGCTATAGGTAAGTCAGATGCATGGTCAAATAGCATTTCTACTTTGACGGATTCTACACCTACAGTACCATCAGATCATACCGATGCAGTTAATGAGGCGTATCAACAAATTATAGGTATGAAAAGAATTCAATCTACTGATGTTTCACATGTAGTAACTAGACATGACTACGCCGATGGCGATGGGTCTGTTAAGGCATGGGATTCAAATGATTCCAATATATACAACGAAAAGTTTTATGTTGTAACGTCAGAGTTTAAGGTATATAAATGTCTTAAAAAAGGACCAGGAAATACATCAGTTCAACCAGTTCATACTGGAGTTAATCCTGTAACCGATAATACAGATGGTTACACTTGGAAGTATATGTATACAATTACTACTGCGGATTCAGAAAAGTTTTTAACTAAAGAATTTATGCCGGTTAAAACATTACCAATGACAGTTTCAAGTGGTACTGCTGCTACTACACTTGCTACTACTAATGTAGATTACCCTCAACAAAATTCTCAAGTATTATCCTACAATTCTACTTCTGCTGCAGGTATCGAAAGAATCGAAGTTACTGCTGGTGGTAGTGGATATACATCTGCACCTACTGTTGTAATTACAGGAGATGGAACTACAAATGCAGTGGCTACTGCTACTGTTGCTGGTGGTGCAGTTACAGCAATTAATGTTACTACAAAAGGTAAAGGATTTACTATTGCTAATATTTCATTTACTGGCGGTGGTGGTTCAGATGCAGCTGCAAGAGCAGTTATTGCTACACCCGCAGGTCATGGTACTGATCCAGTAAAAGAATTAGGAGCATTCTTTATAGCACTTAACTCGCAATTAGATTCTGCTGAGAATGGTGACTTAACTGTTGGTAATGACTTTAGACAAATTTCAATTATTAAGAATCCTTTTAAGAGAGCAGATAACACAGACAGTGGTCATACCAATGAGACTAATGGAGCAGTTACAAATATTGTTGCAACGGCCCCTACACTAAAAGGTCTTAAATATTTACAAATGGCTTCAGGTGCATCGTTTACTGGATTTGCAGTTGACCAAGTTATTAATGGTGGAACATCTAATGCAAAGGCTTACTTAGCTGAAATAGATACTACCAATGAAAGATTATACTATTATCAAAATAATAAAACAGGATTTAAGGCCTTTACTGATAGTGGAGAAACTATTACAGGTTCTAATCCATCAGGAGGTTCTGCAAGTAGTAAATCATCAAACGCAGTTCAAAATTCTGAATTTGTTGAAGGTAGTGGACAAATGATTTTCTTAGAAAATAGAGCTCCTATTTCAAGAACATCATCACAGATTGAAGATATTAAATGTATCATAGAATTCTAATTGAATTCATTATATAAAAGAGAGAAATTAAATGGCAGACAGAGACACTATATCAAACGTAAAGTATTATAATAGCACTCCCTATTGGGACGATTTCGACGAAACTAAGAATTATCATAGAATTCTTTTTCGTCCAGGTTTCGCTGTTCAGGCTAGAGAATTAACACAGTTACAAACTTCATTACAAAATCAGATTGATAAATTAGGACAGGCCTTTTATAAAGATGGAGATAGAGTACTTGGTGGTAAAGGTACTTTATTGGCCGGTGAACAATATGCTTATATCAAATTAGAAAGTACTCATAATAGTGGTTCTATTTCAGGATATGTTGCAGAGTTTCTTAATACTAATATTACTGGTGCAACATCAGGTGTAGTTGCTGAGGTATTAAATGTAGTTGCTGCTAGTAGTGGTGATCCAGATACTCTCTATGTAAAATATAAAAATTCAGGTACTAATAAAACAACTAAAACTTTTGCCCTTGGTGAAGTAATTTCATCTGACGCGACAACTGTAAGAAGTGCAACTATTGGTGAAGGTTCTGGTTCAGGTATTGCTAATGCCATTGGTAAAGGTTCAGCATTTAATATTGAAGAGGGTATATATTTTATTTCAGGTTCCTTTGTTCATATTCCAAGTGAAACTATTGTACTAGATAAATACACAAACACTCCAACATACATTATTGGTCTACAAGTAACAGAATCTGTTAAATCATCAACTGATACAGGTCATTCTGCATTAGTAGATAACGCACAAGGTAGTCCTAACCATACAGCGCCTGGTGCCAATAGATATGTTATTGATACAGCACTTATAAAAGAATCTGATATTGATTTAGCTACTAGAACAGTTAATGAATATATTCATTTAATGACTGTTGAGAAAGGCGAAGTATTAAACAAAGATGAAAATCAAATTGATACAGAATTTTTAGATAGAATAGAAACTAGAACAAAAGAAACACATGGTGACTATATACTGTCTCCTTTTATTCTTGATATTAAAGAACATCTAAATCAAAACAACAACAAGGGATATCTTAGCTCATCACAAGGTGGTAGTGCAAATAAAATTGCGATTGGTATTGAACCTGCAATTGCATACATTGATGGTCGTAGAATAGAAAAAACAAAAACAGAACACGTTGTACTTGATAATATTAGAGCAAACGCAACTACTCAAAGAGTTGATAATGTAAGAAGGTCCACAGGGTTTGGTAACTATATAAAGTTAGATCCAAGCACAATAGAAGGTACCCCGGACATTAATGGATTCACAACACTTAATCTAACAGACAATGGTGGTACAGTTCAGGCTACTGCAAGAGCTAGAGGTCTTGAATATTTTTCAGATGCAGCTGCAGATACACCTGCTCCATATTTTGAGTTATACATTTTTGATGTAACAATTGCATCTGGTAAATCTTTCTCGGCTGTAACTAAAGTTGCACAAGGTACTTCATTCGCTGCAGACTTATTGGCCGCGGCAGATGGAACTAGGTTTGAAACAGGTGATAATCTATTAGTTTATAAACTACCATTTGAGGCAGTTGAAACTTTACAAAGTCAAGGTGGTAATAATACCATAGACTTTAATGTCAGAAAAAGAATAACAGGTCAGGCCAACGTAAGTGGTGGTAGTGTATCATTTAGTATACCAACTGGTTATAGTTTGGCAAATGATGATGATGTCATTATCCATGCAGGAACTTTAAGTGATAATGTTAATGCCGTAGAAGTGGCTGATGGAAGTGTTGCTGATAATGGAACATCAGTTACTGTTGGAAGTCTCTCCTCAGGATTTAATGGAAAGGCAGCAACAGGTATCTTTACTTTAAGAAAACTAAATGATGCTCCTAAATCAAAAGGAACAGTACAAACTATTAATAACGAATCAATCACTGCAAACGGTTCTGCATCTTATGAACTTGCAAATGTTGACATTGTTGAATTAACTCAAATACATGATGTTAATGGTAATGATGTAACAGACAAGTTTATCCTTGATAATGGTCAAAGAGATTCTTTCTATGACAGAGGTAAGATTATTCTTAAAGGTGGACAATCAGTACCAGCAGGTGCGATGCAAGTAGATTATAAATGCTTTATTCATACTGGTGCCGGTAACCATTTCTCTGTTGATTCATATTCAGATTATACTAATATTCCTACATATAAAGGTTTAAATCTAAGAGACTGTATTGACTTTAGGCCATCTGTAACATCAAATACATCACAGAATGCTGATGCACAATTTACACATAACGATGCGTCTTCGAATATTATTATTCAACCTACAGGTAATGCTGAAACAGAACTTGCATTTTATTTACCAAGGATTGATAAACTATTCTTAACTAAAGAAGGTCAGTATAAACTCGTATCTGGTGTGCCGTCACTTAATCCGACCGAACCAGAATCTTTAGAAAATTCAATCCATCTTTATACATTAAACTTAAACCCTTATGTCTTTGATGTTGGTGATGTTATCCCAACTAAGATTGATAATAAGAGATATACCATGCAAGATATTGGTGGTCTTGAAAAGAGGGTTAAGAGATTAGAATATTATACATCATTATCCCTACTTGAAAAGAGTGCTAAAGATGCACAAATTCTTGATAGTAGTAATAACAATAGATTTAAAAATGGATTTATTGTTGACGGCTTCTTCGGACATAACGTAGGTGATACTTCTCACCCAGACTATGATATTGCTGTAGATAAAGTTAATGGATTACTAAGACCAAAATCAGATAATAGAAATGTAAACTTAATTAGGGCTGCAGGTGATGAACCTGCAAATATGGCAGCTGCAATTTCAGGTAATAAAGCAGTTAAATCCACAAGAGGTGGAATTATAACTATGCCTTATAATGTAGTTACAGAAATTAATCAACCACTTTCTTCTTATGCAGAATTTGTAAATCCATATAATGTTGTAGTATGGGATGGAACTATTAAACTATCTCCAGAATCAGACGAATGGAAAGATGTTGACCAAAGACCAGATATTATCATTGATGATAACTCAGCGTATGAACAGTTTGTTAATATGGCCGAATCACAAGGTATCTTAGGAACAGTCTGGAACGAATGGGAAACAAACTGGACTGGTAGAGAAGTTTTAAGTACAACCAGACAACACAGAGGATCCTTTAAAAGAGATACTGCTGTTCGTTTATTTGGTGTAGATGGTAGTGGGAGAAGTAGAAGAGCCAGAGCAGATGTTGTTACAACTACTAATGCTATTCAAACTACTGGAACACAGTCAAGAGATGGTTTAGAAACATATGTAACTCACGACACAGAAACAAAAGAAATAGGAAATTATGTTGTTGAAGTAAACTTTATTCCTTTCATGAGATCAAGGAGAGTTTATTTTAATGCAGAACTTCTTAAACCAAATACTAAACTTTATGCATTCTTTAATGGTGTCAATATTACATCATTCTGTAAACAGAATAAGTCAGGAACTAACCACGTCGATTCAGAGTTCTTAGAATTCTCTGATCAATCCAATGTTGTAACATTTAGTGGTAAAACACAATGGGTAGATGATGCTGGTGCAACATCAGGCTCATCAGGTGCATTAGAAACAGACGCGGCAGGTAGATGTATTGGTTCATTTATTATTCCAAGAAATGATGCGTTACAATTTAAAACAGGTACAAGAGAATTTAAATTAACAGATGACGCAAATAATAATGAGGCAAATTCTACTACAAGAGCCTCAGAGAATTTTTATGCACAAGGTATTTTAGAAACATATCAAAGAACAATTATTTCTACTAAAGTTCCTAGATTAGCATTTAGAGAAGTGTCAGAAAGTAATACTATCACAAGAAGAACAAATGAAGTATCACACGAAGTAATTAAATGGTCTGATCCTCTTGCTGAAACATTCTTAGTATCAACTAGGGGTGGTATCTTTACTACAGGTGTTGATATATTCTTCGCCGTTAAAGATTCAGCAATTCCAGTTCAAGTTTCAATTAGAGAAGTAGAGAATGGTTATCCTACTCAAAGAGTTGTTCCTGGTGCAGATAAAGTAGTTTATCCTGGAGATATTAATTTACCATCAGATACAGATGCTCATAATGGTGTAGGTAATGCTGATACTGCAACAAGTATTAATTGGGATTTTCCAGTATTCTTAAAAGAAGGTCAAGAATATGCAATCGTACTTATCTCAAACTCTGATGTATATAAAGTATATGTTGCGGAAACAAGTAAGTTTGATTTAACAAATGCAAACTATAGAATAAGTAAACAACCATTTAATGGTGTATTCTTTACATCACAGAATGCCTCAACATGGACAGCAGAACAAAATAAAGACCTTAAATTTAAATTAAAGAGAGCTTCATTTGTTGGAGATGAGAATAATAATGCTACTGCAGTTCTCGCCAATGATACTATTGAGGTAAAAGATTTGGGTGTTGATCCACTTACCTTTGAATCCAATGTAAGTGGTAATTGTAATATTAGGGTTACTCATCCAAATCATGGAATGTATGGACCAGACGATACTCACAAAGTTACAATTGCTGGAGTACCAACATCACCAGCCACTATAAATGGCATTGCCGCATCAAGTATTAATGGAACTCATTTAGTAAAAGATGCACAACATGATTCATATGTAATTAGAATCTCAAGCGATACTGCAACAACTCTTGGACAAAGAGCTGGTGGGGCAGAAGTAACTGCATCAGAAAATCAAATGTATGATGTAGGTTATCTTGCTATAAACTCATTAGAGTTCCCAGGCGATCCTGAAACTGATGCTGATGATGTTAAAATTACATATCAACATAGAGGTTTAAAAAGTAGGTCACAAAATGGAGATAGTGGTCAAGTATCTTATACCTTTACTCCTGATAAAACAATATTAGGAAATAAAAATATATTCTTTGATGAACCATTTAGTATTGCTTCTGCAACTAATGTAACATATAAAGGACTATCAAATAATTTAAAATTAACTTGTACTCTAACCAATGCTGGTATAGAAAATTTATCTCCAGTAATTGATTTAAATAGAACATCATTTAATGCTATTCAAAATAGAATTAATGAACCAGTATCTTCTGAAACTAATTATGTTGCAGAAACATCTGGAACAGGAACATCTAGTGTTGCAAAATATATTACTAAGAGAGTAGAACTTGCATCTGATGGTACTCAACTTGATATGTTCTTAAACATTAACAGACCAACTCATACATCAGTAGAGGTCTATGTTAAGACAAGTGGAGATACTGATGTTGACTTTGATGATATTGGTTGGACTTTAATTAATCCAAATAGCGCGGTTCTCTTTAATGATAAAGATGAATATAATGAAGTAGGTTATACTGCTACTCCATCAAGTGCATTTAATGCTTTCTCTGTTAAGATTGTGTTGAAATCACAAAGAAGTTCAAGTGTACCAACAGTAAAAGACTTTAGGGCCATTGCGACAACATAATGAATAGAGTAAAAATAAAAGATAATATGGGGTTAGAAAGGGATTTATCTTCCCACGCAGTTATAAATACAAGTATGACTGCATACGAAAGTAGATTAAAACAGATTAAAAAAGAAGAAAATTTTAACAATGAATTTTCACAGATGAAGGCCGACGTGGCTGAGATTAAAGAACTACTGAAAAATTTAGGTGGTAAATAATGGCAAATGAAGTAAAAGTTTTAAAGAGTAATACACTAGAACAATGGAGACAAAAGACCAATGAGGTTTCTTTTGATTTAGGTGACAACAGTCAACTAGATACTACTCGATTAAGTGATAAGGTATATACTTATACTGCAACTACTGCTAACGGTGGTAAGTTTTTAGGTAATGATAATAACTCCGATAGTTTAGTTTTTAGTGTTTTACCAGATGTCTCATTAGATAATACTGGCGGATATATTATTCTTAAAAATGGGACTACTATTCCTGCCTCCTTTGCTGTAGGAGATACTTTAAGTCAAAGTGGTGGATTTAGTTGTACACTTGAAGCAATTTCAACAGTAGATAGTAAACCTAAATTACTTGTAAAAAATACAAGTGGTACATTTAATGCTGGTCAAGATTTAACAGACCAGACTGGTACTATTGCTCATGCAAATATTATAAGACAAATTTCAGAAAGTTACTCAGTAGGTTCAATAAGAGTATTGAAAAACTCTGCTGAGTTAGTTCAAGATTTATCTAGTGATGGTTATCATGTTATTCCACTTGCTGGTTCTGTTCCTCTTTCAGGAAGTCCAAGTATTGTTAATTTCCATGAAGGCGATACAGTATATCAAGGTTCAAATTTAAATACAGCAACATGGTCTGGTACTTTATACCATGCGACTTCAACTCAACTATTATTTAAAACTGTTACTGGTTCATTTAGTGCTAGTGTGCAGCTTAAAAATACAAGTACGAGTGATACTATTGCTGGTACAAATCATGGTAACATTACAAACTATACAGCAAATGGATTTGGTATAGAATTAAATACACCTGCTGCAAATACAAATACAATAACAGTAGTTGCAACAGATTTAGTTGATGCCGTTAATGAACTACAAGATGACATCGGAACAGTAGAAAATCTTACACAAGGTTCGGCTGATTTAGTTATAGCAATTAATGACCATGAATCCGACATAGGTAATATGACACTCACAGGATTGAGTGCCACAGATTTATCTGCAGCCGCAAGAGAATTAAGAACAGAACTTGGTGACGTTACAGAAATTAATGATGCAACAGGTTATAGTGCAACAACTTCAGTTGGTGGTATTAAAGAAATTCAAGGCGACATTGGAGATGTTACAGGATTAAATACTGCACATGATACAACCTTAGTAGGTGCGATTAATGAAATCGAAGGTGTCTTCGATGCATCAACACATGAGATTAGTGCAGGTTCAAATGCATTTAATATCATATCAGGACAATTAGTACTAAACTCATCTGAAGATATTATTTTAGATGCTGATGGTGGAGATATAAAATTATACAATGATGGTTCTTCAAATCAATTTGGTGCCTTAACCGATTCATCAGGCAATCTAGTCATTAAATCTGGTACTACAACAATGCTTACAGGTAGTGGAGCTAATGCTACATTCCAAAATAACTTAACAGTCACAAATGATTTAATTGTAAGTAATGATGTTGATATTGAAGGTAATGTCGACGTTAACGGTTCTCTTGAAACAGATGCTCTATCTATTAATGGTACAACAGTATCTTCTACTGCATCAGAATTAAATATACTAGATGGTGCAACACTAAGTACAGCAGAATTAAATCTACTTGATGGAGTTACAGCAACTACTTCAGAACTTAATATTCTTGACGGAGTAACTGCAAGTGCAGCCGATATTAATTTAATTGATGGTATTACAAACGGAACAGTAATAGCAAGTAAAGCTATAATTACAGATTCCAACAAAGACATAACAGGTGGTAGAAATATCACTATAAGTGGAGAACTTGATGCCGCTACTTTAGACATCAGTAGTAATGCTGATATAGATGGCACATTGGCTCTTGGTTCACTTACCAATGTTGAGACAAGTATTACTGATTTACAAAGTGATGTAGGAAGTAATAATTTTACTGGTGGTACATTACTTAATTCACTAGGAGGTACATCTAGTCTTACTGTCGCAATTAAAACATTAGAATCAGAAATTGGAGAAGATGCTGATTACGCATCAGGTACAATAAATTATGGTGCAAGTACAATTTCTGGGGTGTTGGTAAATCTTAATGATGAATTAGATGCCCTAAACTCTCTTCAAATATCAACTGGTTCAGGTCTATCAGGTGGTGGTAATTTAACAACAAATAGAACACTAAGTGTTAATGTAGATGATTCATCTATAGAAATTCACACTGATGATAAATTAAGAGTTAAACAAGCTGGTATTACTAATGCCATGTTGGCTGGTTCAATTACAGCAGCAAAACTTTCAGGATCAATTCCAAATAGTAAATTATCAAACTCTACTATTACTATTGGTGCAGAAACAGGATCGGCCCATGCAATTGCTCTTGGAGAAACTCTAACAGTAAGTGCTGGTGCTGGTATTAATACTAACATTAATAATAACACATTACAAATATCTGCAGAACTTGCCACAGAAACTAATGCTGGTGTCGCAACATTTGATGGCACAGACTTTACAGTTACCTCTGGTGATGTTACACTTAACGATGAAAGAATCGAAGACATTGTTGGTTTAATGGTTTCAGGTGGTACTGAAGATGGTATTAGTGTTACATATGTAGATGACGGAGATAATGCAGGTAAATTAAGTTTTGATATAGATGATGCATCAGTACTAAGACTTGCTGGAACTCAAACAGTCAGTGGTAATAAAACTTTTACAGGTAATGTAGACCTATCAAATGCCACAGTTACATTTGGTAGTGGTGGAAGTGTTC